>Ga0157363_1000704_pt1 | contig 26098 bp, 26 predicted proteins | sample AttsexASBM1_FD_111477 | JGI IMG/M metagenome (GOLD analysis project Ga0157363, IMG submission 111477) | Fungus gardens microbial communities from leaf cutter ant in Ribeirão Preto, State of São Paulo, Brazil - Atta sexdens ASBM1 | ecosystem: Host-associated > Fungi > Mycelium > Unclassified ... | reverse complement strand
CGCTGAAGAAGCCGAGCGTCAGGCTCGTGGCGAAGAGATCGGCGTGCAGGAAGAGGATGAAAACATCCTTGGTGACCTGCAGGCTGAGAACGCCGCTGAAGAGGCTGCTGCTGAAGCTGCCGATGCCTCGGAAGAAGCGTAAGGTTTTTACCGCTGATCTTGGTTTTAAAGAACCCGGCCGGGAATATTCCCGAGCCGGGTTTTTTTATGTCCATTTGACTGGCAGAATACAACTACAGGCCCGCTGAGGCTTTTTCCCGGTATTGGAATCAGGAGATCGGAATGAAGCGAATTCTGGATTTTGTCTTACGGAAATTCATTCAGACGGGACGCCTGCGGGTCACATTCAGCGATGGTATTGTCCGGACCTATCGCGGATCAAAGCCGGGACTTGAGGCGGGTCTGCATCTTCGGACCAAGCAAGCCGAGCGGGCTCTGATCGTCAATTCCGCTCTCGCCTTTGGTGAAGAATACATGGCGGGCAGTATCGTGCCCGATGGATGTACGCTTGAAACGCTGTTGACGGTGCTGATGGAGAACATCAACAACCATGGCCATGTCTTCGAAGAAATCGAGGATCGTCTGCGGTACGTCACACGGGCCTGGAAGACACTGAATTCTCTCAAGACGTCCCGAAGCAATGTGGCGCATCACTATGATCTGAACGGCGCGTTGTACGATCTGTTTCTTGATAAGGACCGGCAGTATTCCTGCGCGTATTTCGAGCGTGAGGACATGACGCTGGAGGAGGCGCAGAGTGCCAAGAAGCGCCATATCGCGGCCAAGCTCAATCTGGATCGTCCGGGGTTGGAGGTGCTGGATATCGGCTGTGGCTGGGGCGGAATGGCCCTGACGCTGGCGAAGGATTACGGCGCACGGGTTCTGGGGATCACGCTATCACGCGAGCAGCTTGCTGTGGCGCGGCAGCGGGCGAAGGATGAAGGGCTCGACGGGCAGGTCCGGTTTGAACTGATTGATTACCGCAACCTGCACCAGCAGTTTGATCGGATTGTTTCGGTGGGCATGTTCGCGCATGTGGGGCCGCCGCAGTTCGAGGCTTTTTTCCAGAAAGTGAAGGCCTGTCTGAAGCCGGATGGCGTGGCGCTGATCCATTCGATTGGACGGATGGACGGGCCGGGAACGACCAATCCCTGGATTCAGAAATACATTTTTCCGGGCGGGTACTCGCCTGCTCTGAGCGAGACACTGGCAGCGATTGAGCGATCGGGGCTGTGGATGACGGACTGTGAGGTGCTGCGTCTGCATTATGCACGCACGCTGGCGGAATGGCGCAAGCGCTTCGATGCCAATCGTGAGAAGATCCGGGCGCTGTATGACGAGCGTTTTGTCCGGATGTTCGAGTTCTATCTGGTCGGGGCTGAGCTGTCGTTCCGGGTGCAGGGGCACATGAACTTTCAGCTTCAGCTGACCCGGTCGATTGATGCGGTGCCGTTCACGCGCGATTACATGTTCGAGCGTGAACGGGAAAGCGCAGGTTAGTAAGGGGTTTTAGCGGCTGGCGAGATTGAGTTCAGCCAGCCGTGCGAATTCAGCGACCGAGAGGGTTTCGGCGCGGCGGGTCGGCTCGATTTCGGCTTTTTCCAGAAGGCGTTCGCCCCCGATGGATTTCAGCGAGGAGCGCAGCATTTTGCGGCGCTGTCCGAAAGCGGCGGCCGTGACCTGCTCCATGGCGCGGAACAACTGCGGGGAGGGCTGCTCGACGTGTGGGATGATGACGGCCACTGCGGAATGGACCTTGGGCGGCGGTGAGAAGGCTCCGGGCGGAATGCGCAGGGCGACCGAGCATGTGGCGCACCACTGGGCCAGAACTGCGAGGCGCCCGTAAGCCGAACTCCCCGGTTCCGCGCAGATCCGCTCGGCGACTTCGAGCTGGAACATCAGGGAGAGCCGTTCCCACTGCGACGCCTGTCGCAGCCATCCCACAAGGAGGGGGGTGGCGACGTTATAGGGTAGATTGGCGATAATCTGGCGTGGTGCGGGGGCGAGAGTTGCGGCGTCCAGCTTCAGGGCATCCTCGCGCACGACATGCAGACGGTCCGGATAGTAGGTCGCCAGTTCGTCCAGAAGGGGCCAGGCGCGTTCGTCGATTTCCACGACATCGACGCGGGTGGCGGGCGTGTCCAGCAAAGCGCGGGTCAGGCCGCCGGGACCGGGACCGATTTCGACGACGCTGCGCCCGGTCAGGTCGCCGCCGAGGGCTGCGATCCGGGCGCAGATGCCCGGATCAAGAAGGAAGTGCTGGCCGAGGGATTTCTTGGCATCCAGACCATGGATCTGGATGGTGTCGCGCAGTGAGGGAAGGGACACGTCAGTTGGTGGCCTTGGCGGCGGGGCGCATTTCGATGATGGCACGGCGCTGAAGATCACGCTGAAGCTGGCGTGAAGCCTGCTCGACATGCTCGTTCATGAGCTGATCGGCGATTTCGCTCGGGCTCTGCTGTGCGAGATTTTTCTGCTGCCGGTTGCAGACCATGAGCAGGGCGATACCGTCCATCGAGACCAGCGGACGGCTGACCTTGTTGGGGGGAAGCGATTCGAGGACCGACTTCATCTGCGGCATCAGACGTTCCAGAATCTGCGATCCGGGATTGCCGGGGCGCTTTTCACCCAGAGACTTGTTGAGCGCTTCCATGGCGTCGCAGCTATGGACGGTCTGAACGGCGGCTGTTGCTTTCTGCAAGGCTGCACGCTGCTGTTCGGTCGGGTTCTGCGGGTTCAGGGGGGCGTCGAACGGGAAAAACGCCTGTCTCAGATCAAGCTGGGTGCCCATCTGTTTGCCGACCACGCGCTTGGCCTGAACGGTGGCGATGACGAAGCCGCCTGCGACCTGAATGGGGTTGGAGATGGCGCCGATCGGCATCTGGCGGACGATGTTGACGACCTGCGGATCGAGGTTGTCTTCCTGCACCCAGCCCATGGAGCCACCGTCGAGAGCAGACTGGGCCTGAGAGAACTGGGCCGCCACAATCGGGAACGGTGCGCCCTCGCGGAGCTGGGAGATGATGGTTTTGGTGAAGGCGAGTTCGGCTTCGTCATGGCGCGGGTCGGCGACGGGAACGAAGATTTCGCTCATGAAATACTGCGGGCGCCCCTGTTCCGCCTGAAGCGCCTGTTCGCGCTGGCTGATCTGGGTTGCTGTGATGCGGCCTTCTTCGCCAAGCTTTTCACGCAGAACCTGCATCCAGCCGATCTGGACGCGGATCTGATCGATCAGCGTTGTCAGCGAGACGCCGTCCGAAGCCAGGCGGTTGCGCAGGGCGTTTTTGGGCATCCCGTTGCGCTGTTCGATGTTGGCGATGGCACCTGCGATCTGATCCGGCTCCACGTTGATGTGGCGCTTGAGGATTTCCTGCGTTTTTAGGCGTTCGTCGATCAGCTGATGGATGATCTGGCCGCGCATGCGCTCCATGATTTCCGGGCTGATGGGCAGGCCGGTCGAAAGCACGAAGAGCTTTGCGCGGTTGTCCACGTCACGCTGCGTGAGAACCTGTCCGTTGATGACGGCCAGAATCTGGTCTTCTGGGGGCTTGACCGGGGCTGCGGCCTCTTTGGTGGCAGCAGGTTTCGTGGCCGCCTTGTGGTGCGGGGCGGCCATGGCCGGGAGAGTGGCCGAGAAAGCCAGAAGGACAGCCAGGGCCGTGGATGCGGTGCAATGGGTCTTGGACATGCTCAACCGTTGATTCCGAAGGTGCCGATCGTCTTGAACGTGAAGTTGAAGAGGATGGTCTCGTTACGCTGTTCGCCGCCGATACGGGTGTATTGTTTGATATACATGATATCCAGCCCGAAACAGTCATTGGAATAGCCGATTGTGCCGCCATTGGCGACGAACTGTTTCCGGGACAGGCTGCGGCGGAAGAAACCCGACGCATGGTAATTGCGCCAGTGGGTGGAGAAACCGCCTGTCACTTCGCTGGTTTTGACCAGATAAGGGGCGTTGGGGCCGTTTTGGCGGAAATCTGTTGCGTAATAATAATATGGCGTGACGGGAGCATAGACGTAGCCGCCTGTCAGGCGGAACATCGGAACGCCTGTGCTGATCAGGCCTTCGCCGTAATCGAACTGGTGGGTCCAAGGATTATAGCGACCGCGGGCTGTCACATCGACATACTGGTTCGGGCTGACACGCAGGCGGGCCACCGGGTCAGACAGATGATGGTCGAGGCCGGAATAGGGCAGGCGGTTGTGGTCGATATGCTGCTGGAAGCTTTCGCCGACGAGCATGTCGATCGCATGGCCGTTCCATGACCAGTTCTGATGGATGCCCACATTGGCGCGCAGGCCACCATCAAGGCGGTCGGTTCCGAGATAGCGGTTGAGGGAAAACAGCGTCGTGTCCGTGAACTCGTAGGACAGGCTGTCTTCATTAGGCAGGTGGCGGTTCTGCGAATTGCCGGTGTTGGGCGCGGCGATGATCTGGGCAATGGGTTCCAGGATCTGTGAGCCATGGCCCTTGGCGAAGCTGCGCAGGAACGGCCAGTTCATCCGCAGGGCGATGGTCGGCTGGACCTGTCCCACGAGATGGTTGCCGCCCGCGTTCATGTAATAGGTCGGCTGCTGGTAGGCCTGCGTGGCGTGATAGACCATCGAATCGATCCGCGCCGTCAGCAGGAACTGCTGGCCAAGTTTGTTGTGGAACGGACGATCCCACTGGATGGCGGCCTGACCACGCTGATCGTTGATGCCGTTCTTTCGGTACAGGTTGAAGTCGGTCGTCTGCACACTGAGGCGACCGCCGAACATGTCCGGCTGTCCCTGAAACGCGTAGGTCAGTCGCGGGAGAGCCCAGGGGAGATCGGAGTTGCGGATGACGCCCTGGTTCAGGCCCTGATAGGCCTGTCCGTCAAACCGCAGGTAGGAGCCGACGCCATATCCTTCGAGGAACAGGTTGGAGTTCAGCATTTCCTGACCGTAGCCGGGAACGCGGTAGTCGCGCATGTAATTGGCGGAACTGGCGACGTTGATGTTGGCGCCGAGCTGCCAGTTGCGGTTGAGGGCGAAATTGCCCCGACCGAACACATAACCCTGAATGCCGTATTCGTTGGAGGAACCGACATTGTTGCCGAAGGTGTTTGTGTAGCGGTTCTCGTCATGGGTGTCGTAGGCGACACCACCGGTGACGTCGATGGAACCGAAGTTGAGGCGGTTGCGGTACTGCGCGGTCAGTTCGGGGCCGGTCTTGGTGGAGACGAGGCCACGGACCGTCAGATCCTGCTGTTCGTCGATCGCCCAGAAATAGGGGAGTGTGAAATAGGTGCCGAGATAGCGGTCATGCGGGCTGATGCCCGGCATCAGGAAGCCGCTTTGACGTTTCACGGACGGATCGGTCATGGAGAAGAACGGGAAATAGAAGACTGGCAGACCGAGCATTTTAAGCCAGGCATGATCGAATTCGAGCCGCTTGTGCTGCACATCCTGCGTCGCGTCGAAAGCCTGAAACTGCCAGAACGGCGGTAGGTCTGGGTTCTTCTCGCAGATCTTGCAGGCCGTGTAGACGGCATGCGTCAGGTCGTTGAGCATCCCGTTCGTACGGCGCATGCCGTTGCCGGCCAGCTTGGCGTTGTCTTCCATGCGGATATAGATGCCGCTGCCGATGCCATCGTGCATGCCGTGGCTGAACTCGACATAATCGGCATAGGTCGTGCTGCCGTCGGGTTCCACGACCGCAACATGGCCTTTTGCCGACAGGATGCCGGTGCTGCGGTCATAGGTCACGCGGTCCGCGCGCAGGGCGTGATCGCCCTGCCAGACGCGGACATCGCCGTCCCATGTGATCAGGCCGTTCTTCGCATAGCTTTCGCTATCGGCGAGATAGGTCAGGGGATCGGTCTGGGACGTGGGCTTTCCGATGACGATGACATGGGAGTTGTCGCGCTGCATCGTGTTTGCAGACATTTTCTGCGGCGCCACGAGCGCGGTTCCAGCCATCAGTGTGGCACCGACGAACGAAGCGCGTCTGCGGGCGCGTGCTGGGAGCCACAGGGGCACCGTCATCAACCATCCTCCATGTGCAGTAAAAGCGCCACGGCGAGGCAGAGCCCCGCACCCGTCGGCACCCATGCCGCAAGAACCGGTGGCAAAGCACCGGATTCACCAAACTGTTCGGCCACTTTCGAGATGGTGAACAGCGCAAAGCCTGCGGCAATTCCCGATCCCAGCATCCGGGCTACGCCGCCGCGTCGTGTCGGACGCATCGAGAAGCCTGCGGATACCAATGCCATGGTCCCGGCCAGAATGGGAAGGGCCAGCAGCGATTGGAAATGAAGTCTGTGCCGGATTGAGGGGAATCCCGAACGTTCCAGAAGGCTGATGAACCCCGGAAGCGCGAAGACTGACAGTGTGTCGGGGGAAGCGAAACTTTCCTGCACACGACCGACCGTCAGGTCGGAGGGGAGGGTCATGTCGCCGATCTTCTGGGGCAGGTGATCGGGATGCAGCACGGAAGTATCGTGCAGGAGCCACTGATGATCGCCCAGAGCGCCATTGGGGGATTCGACACGCAGGATCAGACGGTCCCGGTCATCGAGGCGGAAGATTGAAACACCGGAAACGTTCAATGCGCCGTTGACGAGATGGACATCCTGCGCGTGCAGGATCGCAACGCCGTGGGGGACCAGTCCGTCATCGGATTGTCTGAGCCACAGGGCGCCTCCGTTGAGCGTCAAGGGGCCTCCGCCAGTGCGGAGATAGGTCTGATCCAGCATTTCGGCGCTGCGGAACATGCTCGACGACAGGGCGGAAATACCGGTTGTGGTCAGTAGCCCCGTCAGAAGCGCGCAGGCCAGAGGGCTGGCGAGGAACTGCCAGGCGGAAATACCGGCGGCGCGGGCGACGATGAGTTCAGACGAGCGCGTCAGGCGCGAAAAGCAGACAATCCCCCCCAGCAGGATTCCGAAGGGCAGGACATAGATGATGTAGTACGGCACATGCAGCGCCGCGATTTTGACGACGAGGCTGGCCGGGACATTGGGCCGTGTGGCCGCTCGGCGCAGCAGGTCGATGAAATCGAACAGCGAAACCAGTCCGGTCAGCGCCAGCACCATGGACAGGGTGCTGAGCATGAACTGACGGGCGATATAGATGGCCAGTGTTGTGGAGAAACCGGCATGGTCGTCGCGGGTGCTGAAAACCTGAAAGAGCGAGGTCAGCCACGGGCCCAGTCTCGGGGAGGCGATACTTCTCATCGGGAGGCCTCTGGTGAGGGCGTCATGGGAACGGGCTGTTTCACGCTTCCGGTCCATTGTTCGAGGAACAGCAGGACGGCGCAGACGATTGCGGGCAGGAGGGCTTCAAGCCAGATGAGCGGCACCAGCGCCAGATGCCGCCCGGCGAGATTCTGGAGCATGAGCGAGAGGGCCAGCAGTCCGACGACGGTGAGGATCGCGGTCAGGGGGCGAGTGATATTGCCATGGCGGGAGAAGGCACCGCGCAGCACTGTCACCAGCCCGATCATGGCAAAAGACAGGGCGGTCAGCGGAGAGGTGAGCCGTCGCCAGCCTACGACGATATTCTTGCCGCGATCGCGTTCGGACACTTCATGAGGGTCGGGGTGGAACAGTTCGTGAAGGGACATTTCGTCGGGGTCGCGGTCTTCGTGATTGTTCCGTCGCCCTGAGGTCAGGTCAATGGTGTTGCGTCCGAAGGTCAGGACGTTCAGCCGTCCGGTATGACGATCGATCTCTTCACGCGAGCCATTGTACAGAACGACACGAGGCTGGTCGTTCACCACGACCATGGTGCCGCGCTCGGCGAGGATTGTGGTGTGGGAATCGGGGTTGCGGTCGTCTTCGACCAGAACGCCGTGAAGCTGGCCGTCACTGGTCCGTCCACGGACATAGACGGTCATGTCTCCGGAAAGGCTGGTGAAGACGCCGTCCTGAAGCAGAAAGGCGGCCATGCGGTTGCGGATCTGGAACTCGTAGCGGTGAAACGCATGGTATGACACGGGTGCGATCCACAGTGTCAGGGTGTAGCACAGCGCCACGGAGAACAGCGCGCAAAGCAGCCCCGGTCGTGCCAGTTCCAGCGGGGAGCGTCCGGCGGCGCGCATGACCGTGAGTTCCCGGTCTCCGACCATTCGCTGATAGGTGAACAGCACGACGAGGAAGGTCGTGATGGGAAGGATGACGGCGATGAAGGTCGGGAGCATCAGCGAGGTGAGCTGGATGAACACGCGCAGGGACAGACCGTGCTGGACCACCATCGAGACGAAATGCAGCGACTGGGTCAGCCAGATCAGGGCTGTGGCACCTCCGGTCAGCGCCAGCAGGGCGATGAGGAGCTGACGGAGGATGTAGCGGTCGAGCAGAGGCAGGATCTGCCGCCCGGAAGTACCGGAGGATGAGGCCATGACCTTCATCTATCCCTAGCGCGTGGCGGGAGGAAGGCGAAAAAACGAAACAGTTTCTATCGCAGATAGGCAGCCCGGTCGATGGCCCCCCTTGCGACCGTCAGGCTGTGATAGAACTGGGTGCCGGCGATACCGACCAGAAGACCTGCGCCCGCCGCGAAGGCAAGGGCGATGTAACGCCAGGGTTTCTGCATCCGGAACGTGGCCACTTCCACCTGAAGCAGTCCCATGTCCATCTGGCAGCGGCCGAGCCGCAGTTGGGCGGTGCGGGTGTCGGTTTCGCTCTGGCTGAGGCGGTGTTCCAGATCCTGAACACGGTCGCGCAGATGTTTTTCCCGCATTGCGGCGTCCCGCTGGGCGACAGTGCCGATGCGTGTGATGAACAGGTTTTTCAATGCGCCGCCCGTGACGCCATCACGGCGGGCCATCTGTCGGATCCGTTCCAGCGCTGTGACGGCGTGACCGGGCTGCTCGTCCAGAACCAGCGCCAGAATATCGGACAGGATCTTGATTTCCCTCGGATCGATGTCTTTGGGATCGGGGGCGCGGGCCATGTTCAGGATGGCGCCATGGTATCTGTGCGGGGTTCGGCGGCCCGGCGCAGGCGGTCACGGATCGCGAGACCCAGTCCGTGGCGGGGGATGGTCTGGGCTGCAATGGTTTTCAGGCCGCGCCGTGTGCCTTCCGCGTCCAGAAAGCGCAGTCCAGCGAAAAGACGGGCGGCTGCTTCTTCAAGATTGCCGCTTTCGCTCAGGTTCCATGTCAGGCCCGCGCCGGGAAACGGTCGGCCGAAAGCAAGCTGGGCTTCGTCGGGCGCAATCGAGGTCACGTCCAGCCTGACGGGCAGGCTGGGGGCGTAATGTGAGGCCAGTCTGCCGGGGGAGGCGGGTGCGATTTCGGCGAAATCGTCCGGATGGCGGATCGGGCCGCAGAGATCGTTCAGCTCTTCGAGCGTGACCCCACCCGGACGCAGAAGAACCGGCACGTTCCGGGTCAGGTCCAGAACCGTGCTTTCCACGCCGATCGAACAGGGGCCGGAATCCAGAACCGCATCGATCCGGCCATCCAGCGAGCGCAGGACGTGGAACGCATCGGAGGGGCTGACGGTGCCCGAGACATTGGCGGACGGTGCGGCAACCGGCGCGCCGACTTCGCGCAGGAGGGCCAGTGCCGTTCGTCCGCGAGGGACACGCAGGGCGAGCGTGGAGAGCCCGGCGGCGGCGAGATCCGAGACGGTCGAGTCAGGAGAACGGGGAAGCACCATCGTCAGCGGGCCGGGCCAGAAGCGCTCGGCCAGCGTATGGGCGATTTCTTTCATCCTGCCGCTGAGCGACGCCTGTGCGAAGGCGCTTTCGGCATCCGGAAGATGGCTGATCAGGGGATTAAAGCGCGGGCGCCCCTTGGCGGCGAAAATCCGGGCGACGGCGGTGTCGGACGAGGCGATGGCCCCAAGGCCGTAGACGGTCTCGGTACCGAAGGCGACCAGCTTTCCGGCTTTCAGAAGCTCCGCCGCGCGCCGGATGCCCTCGGGCGTGGCTGTCAGGCGTTCGGTATACGGCGTGTCGCTCAAGATGCACCTCCCGTGCAGTAAAAGGACGAATTCAGTCGGCCGGGCTTGCCGTAACGCAGGGGCTGTCCGTCCGCATCCAGAAGGGCGCCCCCTGCCGCTTCGAGAATGGCCTGTGGGGCGGCGGTGTCCCATTCCATGGTGGGACCAAAGCGCGGGTAGAAATCCGCCGATCCCTCTGCGACGCGCATGAATTTGACCGACGAAGAAAGCTTTTCGATGGACGCGACTTTCCGTCCTGCCAGCCAGCGGTCCAGCAGTTCCGGGTCGCCATGATGGCTGGAGGCCAGCACGCGCAGGCCTTCGACAGACGGTATTGCGGTCTGGATCGGGGTGTTGTGGGTGCCGTCCCAGCGATGCGCCCCCAAGCCCTGACCACCGCTATAGATCAGTCCGTAACCGGGAAGCGCTACAACGCCCAGAACAGGACGGTCATGGCGGACGAGGCCGATATTGACTGTAAAATCCCTCCCACCCGATGCAAAGCCCCGCGTGCCGTCCAGCGGATCGACCAGCCAGTAGGCGTCTCCGGCGGTGACCCGGATCCCGGCAGACATTTCTTCCTCACCGATTGCGGGAATGGACGGGCAGGCCGCGCGTAGGCCCGACAGGATATGATGTTCGGAGGCGTGGTCCGCTTCCGTGACGGGGGAAGCATCGTCCTTGATATCCGTGCGAAAGCCGCGTTCACGGATGGCGTTGATGATGTCTGAGGCTTCGGAAGCGAGCCTGAATGCCAGATCCAGCAGGGCGCGGTCATCGTTTGCGGGGACGATAAAGGGGGAAGCGGAAGTCATTCTGCCAGACTACTCCAAGATGGCTTTTGCGTCATGTGTTGATGCGGGTGGTGTCACTGCGGACAGGTCGGCACGGGCTCCTGAGGGCCGTTCCATGTTGCGAACGGGATTTTTGTCGCGGCGCTGAGGGCGATGTCCGCATGGCAGGTCGTGACGGGGGAGGCGATTGTGGACAGGGGCCTGAAGGTGAATGCCGTGGTGCCGGGTTCGCCGTCTTCGCGTGTCAGTTGATAGATCCGGACATGCGCCGGGCTAGGCTGCGGGACGGGGTGAAGACCCATGTCACGCGTTGTGACGAGCAGCAGAAAACCGGGTTTTCCGTTCACGCGGGCCGTGGCGAAATGAACGGTCTGGATTGCGTCTTCGCCGGTGTGGGGACTGTCAGCAAGCATGTCGGCGAGCGGAGCGGCAGGGGCCGCGTTTTGTCTGTCCACGAGGTCGGCCTGATCGGGTTGTTCGGCGTCGGGGGTGGTGACGGCATAGAGATGATAGCCCCATGCGTTTCCGTTCCCGCGCCAGAATGGCGTGATCGTTACAGCTGGAAAGCCGGTCGGGTGCAGGGTGACTGGGGTATTGCCGATCCGGATGGGCGCGATGTCGGTGATGCAAGGCACTGTGGGAGCGGCGTGTCCTTTCGGGAGGCCGAGCATAACGGCGGAGCAGAGCAGGATCTTCAGGGCGGTGCGGCGCATGGAAGGTCTTTCTCGGGGGAGGGCTTGTATGCCGGGGCGGTGTTTCCGATAACGGAGCTGACGATATTCATGTTCCAGACGACAGGGCCATCATGCTTTCAGTGATTTTCGATTCTCTTCCTGCTTTTTCCGCGGATGCGCCCAAGGCGGTTGTGCTGCTGTGTGAGACTGCGGGTGGCGAGACGTTCTCGGCTCTGGACAAGGCGACGGCCGGTGCGGTGTCGCGCGCTGTTGCCCTGAAGGGGTTCAAGGGAGAGGCTGGGCAGAGCGTGGTGCTGCCGGCTCCGGCTGAAGGGCTGTCGCAGATCGTTCTCGCCGGGGTAACGCCGAAGGGCGGCGCGGCTGTGGATGCTGTGGCGGTTGAGAATGCTGCGGGTCGGGCGGTGCGGCTGCTGGATGGCGTTGAAAGCGCGGTTCTGGTCGTGTCCGGGGCACTGGAGCAGTTTGCTCCGGAAGCGGGGCTGGGCGCGCGTCTGGCATCGTATGATTTCGATCTGTATCGCAGCAAGAAGCCCGGTGCGCGACCGGTTCTGAAGTCGCTGACTGTTGTAGTGTCGGACGTGGCAGCAGCTCAGGCACGTTGGACGGCTCTGGATGCGGTGTCCCAAGGTGTGATCCTCACGCGAAACCTCGTGAGCGAGCCGCCGAATGTGCTTTATCCTCAGAGCTTTACGCAGCGGATCGAAGACCTGCGTGAGCTTGGCCTGACGGTTGAAGTTCTTGACGAAAAAGCCATGACGGAGCTTGGGTTCGGTGCGCTTTTGGGGGTGGCGCAGGGCAGCGTTCACAAGCCTCGGACGGTGATTGTTCGTCATGAGGGCGGTGGCAGCGAGGCACCTCTGGCGTTCATCGGCAAGGGTGTCACGTTCGATAGTGGTGGCATCTCCATCAAGCCTGCGGCTGGTATGGACGAGATGAAGACCGATATGGGCGGGGCCGCGACCGTGATTGGTCTCATGAGTGCGTTGGCCCGTCGTAAGGCGCCGGTTAATGCGATCGGTGTGGTTGGGCTTGTTGAGAACATGGTGTCGGGCGGGGCGCAGCGTCCGGGCGATATCGTGCGGGCTTATGACGGACAGACGATCGAAGTCCTCAATACCGATGCGGAAGGGCGTCTCGTTCTGGCGGATGTGCTGTCTTATACGCGCAAGCGGTTCAGCCCGAAGCTCATGATCAATCTCGCCACGCTGACGGGCGCGATCGTGGTCAGTCTTGGGTATGAAAATGCCGGTCTGTTCAGCAACAGCGATGTGCTGGCCAAGGGGCTTTCGGAGGCGGGCGCGCAGGTGGGTGAAGGCCTGTGGCGGATGCCGATGGGCGAGGCCTATAACCGCGAAATCGATTCCGATATTGCTGATATGAAGAATATCGGCGGACGTCCGGGCAGCGCGATCCTTGCGGCTGAGTTCCTTAAGCGCTTTGTGGGCGACACGGACTGGGCGCATCTCGATATCGCCGGGACGGCCTGGAAGACCAAGGCGTCCGCCATTGCGCCGAAGGGTGCGACGGGGTTCGGTGTGCGGCTGCTGGATCGTTTTGTGAAGGCGCATGAAGCCAGCGCCTGAGGATCGGGATCACACTGTGGATGTCGGGTTCTATCATCTGACGCGCACGCCGCTTGAAGAGGCGCTTCCGGCTCTTCTTGGTCGGACGCTGGATGCGGGAGAGCGCGCGCTTGTTCGGTGTTCTGATGCGGCGGCGGTTATGGCGCTGGATGCGGCACTTTGGGCGTGCCGGGACCCGGTCTGGCTTCCGCATGGGAGCGCAAAGAGTGGTCATGCGGCCCGGCAGCCGATCTGGTTGACGGAAGGCGAAGACGTGTCGAACGGGGCGCGTTTTCTGTTTCGGGTTGATGGTGCGGGAGAGGATGATTTCGCGCCATTCACCCGGATTTTCGATCTGTTTGATGGTGGCAATCCGCAATCCGTGCAGCGGGCAAGAGATCGCTGGGTAGCGATGAAATCTTCAGGTCACAATCTCGTGTATTGGAAACAGGAAGAGCGGGGCTGGAAAAAGGCGGGGTAAGGTTTCAAAGTATGTCTGAAGCCATTGGTGGAAGATGCTCGATAATGGGGGCGTCTTTCATGTCACTGGAGAGGACGCCTGACTGTGCCGGACCCAACGAATTCTTCCCCTAACCCTCTGAAAACCGATCTGCGTCGCGTCGATATCAATCCTGACTTCTGGTATCCGCTGGCGTGGTCGAAGGATCTTAAACGCGGGAAGACGATCGGACGTCGGTTCGGGCGGCATCCGATTGCGCTGGTCCGGCCTGCGGAAGTCAGCGTGTTTGCGCTGGAAGACCGTTGCGCGCACCGTCAGGTTCCGCTCAGTTTGGGCAAGGTGAGCGGCGAGGCCGTTCAGTGCTGCTATCACGGCTGGGCGTATGGCCGTTCGGGACGCTGCATTGATGTGCCGTATCTGGGCAAGGGTAAGCTACCGAACGGTGTGAAAACCTATCCCTGCCGTGAGGCGGGCGGGATGATTTTCGTTTTTCCCGGTGATGCGGCGAAAGCGGAGAGCGTTCCCCTGCCGCCACTGGCGCAGGTGGACAATCCGGCGTTCAAAACGCGGCATTTCAGCCCCGTCGTGAAATGCCATTACACGTTCATGCATGAGAACCTGATGGACATGAACCATCAGTTCCTGCACCGCCGCCAGATGGGGCAGATCAAGGCGCGTTTTCTGGGGCAGGATGCGGGCGAGGGCTTTATTGAGGCGCGTTACAGTTTCGCACGCAGTGGCAACCAGCAGCCTTTGGCGGAGCGGTTGATTTTCGGCAAGCATCACGATGATCCGGGCCGTGAACAGCCGATTGAGGAAATCGTGAGTATCCGCACGACCTATCCGTATCAGAGCCTGAAAATCCACGATAAGGACGGTGATCTGATCATGGAGCTGTTCAGTGTTTACGTCCCGAATAGTGCTGATGGTGCGAGTACGCAGACATTCGGTCTGCTTTCGGTGCTGCGTCCGAAAACGCCATTTCTGATTGATGTGATCTGGCCCGCGCTGGGCATTTTCACGAACCGGATTTTTGAGGAAGACCGGGAGATCATGGAACTGGAGCAGGCAGCCTGGCGGGACTTGGGGGGCGATCACAACGTCGAGGTTTTCCCGATCGTGCGAAAGTTGCGCGATCTTCTGAAGGTCGAGGGGATTGTGAGGGAACAGACCGCGGATCCTGTCGTTGTCTGGGAACATAGGTCTTGAGGACACGGACAGGAGACGGTCATGAAAACAGTCACGCTCAGGAATGGTGTCACGGTTCCGGCACTGGGGATGGGAACCTGGAATATCGGTGATAGTGCCTCACGGCGCAGCAGCGAGATCGAGAGCCTGCGAAAGGGGCTGGAGGCAGGTCTGCGAGTTGTTGATACGGCCGAGATGTATGGTAACGGGCGTTCGGAAGATCTGGTGGGCGAGGCCATCGCGGATGTGCGTGAAGATGTTTATCTTGTCAGCAAGGTTGTGCCCTCCAATGCATCTTATGACGCAGTTCATAAGGCGTGCAGGCGTTCTTTGAAGCATCTGGGGACGGACTGGCTGGATCTGTATCTGCTGCATTGGCGTGGGGGAACGCCACTTGAGGAAACGATCCAGGCCTTCGAAGACCTCAGGGACGACGGTCTGATCCGGGGCTGGGGGGTATCGAACTTCGATGTCGATGACATGGAAGAGATCGAAAGCCTGTCCGAAAACTGTCTGGTCAATCAGGTCCTGTATAATCTGGAGCACCGGGGAACGGAGTTCGATCTTCTGGATCATGATCTGAAATCTGGAACGGTGACGATGGCTTATTCGCCGCTTGGGCAGGGTGGGGAGCTTCTGGATCACCCGGCGCTAAGAGAAGTGGCATCACGGCATGAGACGTCGCTCGGGCCTGCCGATCCGGCCCAGATTGCGCTGGCCTGGGTGTTGCGTCGGCCGAATGTTCTGGCCATTCCGAAGGCGACATCTCCGGAGCATGTGACAGGAAATCTGGCCAGTCTGGAGATCAGTCTGACGGATGCGGATCTCAAAACGCTTGACAGTGCTTTCCCTTCTCCGAAACGCAAGCTATCTCTCGCCATGATCTGACGGTCGTGATGGTTGCGGTCCGTTCTTCCTAACCTGCGGACCGCGCCCTGCATATTTTCACGTCCCTGTTCCATACTGATCCCGTTTCTCTCTGCCTTGCGGTTCTGGTGGTGCCTGCTTGTGTGCTGGTGCTTCAGCCGGGGCGGTTCGGGCAGGCCGTAACCGTATGTCTGGCGGCTCTGGCTGCGGTATTGGCGCTTTCGCCTGCTGTTCTGGCTGTGGCGCTGGGCGTGATTGCGGCGCAGGAGCGGGATACCTGTCCGGCGGTGTGGGGCGTCCCGGTTCTGCTGCTGAGCGTTCTGTTTCCAGCCCAGACGCTTGTTCTTCTGGGCCTGCTGCCTGTTCTGTTCTGGTCTTCGCTCGTGCGTCGCAGGGATGAGGGCTGTTCCGCCGTTATGAGCATTCTGGGGGTGTCGCTGGTGTGGCATGCTTCGGGGGCTGTACCGACCGAACTGGTTGCGGGTCTGGGCGTGTGTGTGTTCGGGTTGCTCGGATGGGCTGTTCTGGGCGCGCATCGGCCGGGAAATCTGGGGCTTTTGCGTCCCCTTCTGTTGATGGTTCTCGTGGTGGCCGCGCAGAATGAGGGGCTTGCGGTCTGTGCCCGGATTGCGCTGGAAGCCGCGCTTCTTGATCTCGCAATGCTAGTTTTGATGGCATCACTGGGGCCTCGGTTTCCGGCGCTGACCGTATTGCGTCTGCCGTTTCCGCCTTTGCCCGGACTGGTCGTGTTGTGGCTTGGGATTCATGTGGCGCTGAGCATGGCGGCGGGTGTCGAAGGCTGGAGCGTGCTCGGCGTGATGGTGGCATTGCTGCTGGGCGTTCTGGCGCTGTCCGATCTGCTTGTCGTTGGGCGGCAGATATCTGGAGGGCAGGCTGCCATATCCGGTGTTTCCGTATTGCTGGTGGGTGTTGGGAGCCTATTTTTGCCCGCGCTGGTGTTCGGGCTGACAAGTCCTGCGCTGCATGGTGTGGGAGGGGAGTGGGTCTGGCCCGTCTGGAGTATTGGTGCGGGTGATGGCTCACATTTCCGGCTGATGGCCTTCGTGATGGTTGGAGCCCTGATCTGGATTGTTCTCGTTCGTCCCTGGCGCATTATGGGGGGGATCGTTCAGGCGGCCTCCACGCTGGCTCCGGCATTGATGACACTGCTGGCATCAGGCGATGCCCTGTTTGAAGAGGCGCCGTCTCTGAGCTGGAATCTGCGACGCTTTATCGTTTCGGGGCGGGTTCGCTTGAGGGCGCTGAAGGGGATGAAAGCACCTGTTCTGCCCGATCTGCGTCAGGGGGCCGTGGGGCTCTGGCTTGTTCTTCTCGGGCTCGTCCTCGCGGTGCTGGGAGTGATGACGTGATAGCGCATGACGCGGGGCTGATTGCGTTGTCTGTGCTGGAAGCGCTGTTCCAACTGGGGCTGCTGCTCGTTCTGGCGCCTGTGCTGGGGTGGTGTCTGGACGGCCTGCCGTTCTGGCTGGCGGGTCGCGCGGGTGGTGCGGTGCGGTTTCGTCTTTTGGGTGCGGGGCGTTTCTGGAAATCCCTCTTCCAGACACCGCTTTCAGGGCGTCCGGCGCTTGCGTTGAACGTGGGGCTGCTGGCGCTGGTGTGCCTGCCTGCGGTGACAACGGGATCGGTGCTGTCTTCGCTGGCGGATCCGCTCGTCATGGGGCTCATGCTGTTGATGGGGCGTGGATTTCTGGGGCCGGGCGTCTTGTCGGGAGAGGCATCGCGTCTGGTTCCGGCGGTTCTGCTGCTGTGCCTGACGGAAGCACTGATCGCGCTGACCGCTCCGGGGACAGATGGCCTTGGGGGCTTGTGTGCGATGTTGCATATCGAGCCTGAGCCGGGTCTGGAGGGAGCGCTAGCCGCCTGTGCACTGGCTTTGGGAATTGCATGCCCGCCGCTTCGTTCCGAGGATGTGACGGGCCTGTTGTCGGGGGTGCGGAACCGGCAGGAGCGTGAGGCGGCGCGGAGTATTGCGGATGTGCTGAACTGTGGCTGGCTGCTGCTGTTGGCTGATCTCGCATGGCCGGTGAGTGTGGGGCTCGCACAGGGCGGCGTTCAGGGCTGGTGGCTCGGGTTGGCTGCGCTTGGCGCGCGGCTGGCGCTGGCTGTGGGCGTGGCGGTCGGGCTGAGACTGATGGCGCAGGAGCGGAGCGCGCGGTTGACGGCGCTGTTTGCGGGTGTGGCGCTCCTTCTGGCTCTGGCGGGGAGGTTTGGCACATGATTGTAGGGTTCGGACTGCTTCTGCTGCTGGCCCTTGCAGGGTTGGGAAAAGACGGTCGGGGGCTGCCGCTTTACGGGGCAGTTTGCGCTTTCGCAGGGGCGACGGTCTGTTCGGGGCTGATGGCGCTGCTGACGTCCATGGCGCTGATCGGGCTGAACGTTCTGGCATGGATCTGGCTGCGGCGGTTCGCGCCGGAAGCGCCGGACAAGGCGGCTGTTCTGCCGGTTGTGGGTACGCTTGTTCTGCTTCTGGCACTTGGTTTGTCGGGAGCCGGTCTGGGACTTGCTCCGGTTCTGGGCGCGGGGGCGGTTCTGGCCGGGTTGTGTGGTGCGGCGTGGGGAACGCCGCTGGTTCAGTTTGCCGGGCTGGTCCGGGCGGCGGACGGGCTGGTTGTTGTGGCGTGCGTTCTGAATTCATGGCCGCTTTTTGCTGCTGCTTTGAGTCTGTGGGGCGTTCTGGCGGCCCTTGGCATCACGCTGCTGCCCCGTCTGGCATGGCGACGGGTGGAGGACGTCTGATGCATCCGCTCGCACCCGTCGGCACGCTGTTTGCCGTCACTGTCTGGCCGCTTCTAGCAGCGTTCCTGCTGTTCCTGACGCCTGAAAACCGTCAGGCCGCCAGTAGCCGGACGTTCGCTGTGGCGGGGCTTGTCATCACGCCGCTGGCCGTGTGGCTGATGCCGGGGACGGACGCTCTGGCCGCTGCGTGTTCCTGCATCGTGACGGCCATACCGCTGCTTCTCCCGCAGGCTCGGGACCGGACGGGGCGGATTTTGCCGTTTCTGGTGACGGGGTGTGCGTTGCTGGCGCTGAATGTTCATTCGGCGTTCGCGGTGACGATCCTGTGTGGCGCGGGAGCAGTTCTTCTGGCGTGGCGCGAAGGGCGTGGTCCCCGGCAGGCGGCTATTGTGTGGGACATTGCGCGCAGTCGGCTTGGGGGCGTGGTTTTGGGGCTTTTGGGCGCGTCGCTGCTGCCGATGCAGCAGTCATCGCTGGGGGCGGTGCTGCTGACGGTTGGACTATGCATGGTAGCGGGTTTGGGGCCATCACCCGCGCCTGCGCCGGAGGCGGCGCTTCTGGATACGGGGCTGCGGTTTGCGGCGCTGATGCTGATGTTCCGCCTGAGTGCCTATCCGCTGGTCCATCTGCTCATGCTGATTGCGGGTTTTGGAACACTCCTCATGCTGGTGGTGTCGCGCTCGACGGGGCGGACGATCTCTCTGCCGATGCTGTCGGCGCTGGGCGCTATTGCGGCCGCGACCGGCGAAGGTCCCGCGCTCGTCCTGCTGCTTCTGTCGGCGCTGGGATTGGCCGTTCTGGATCTGCATGAGGCTGAGGGATCGGAGGCCATCGGGGCAGGAGCCGCACCGTGGCCGGTGTTCTGCGCGTTGGTCGGGATCGGGCGGTCGCTTGATGCCGCAGAGCTTGTTCTGCTGGTGTTGTGTCTGCTGCCTGCTTTGTGGTCCGTACGTCCTATGACCCTGCTGCCAGCCTTCGGACGGGGAGAGCGGGGTATCGTCGCTGTGACACAGGCCGTTCTTCTGCTGGGCGGTTTGTGTGGCCCGCTGTTTCTTGCATGGCATCCGGTGACGGGGTGGCGACCATGAGGAGCATGGGGCGGATCATCCGCAGTGGCGAGCGTGTGGCGCTGTCACATTATCATCTCGATCCTGCACAGTGGAGCGATATGCTCTGTGTTCCGGGCGCGACGTTGCCGCTGATCTCGTGCTGGGCGGATGATGCGCGCGCCTATGTTCTGTTGCTGGAGGGGGATCGCCCGATTCTGGCGAGTACGGTTGTGGAAGACCGTCGGTATCTGGCGCCGTCGTCGCGGTTTGCCGGGGCGGAATGGGGCGAGCGCGTATCGTATGATCTGTATGGCGTCGAGGCCATGGAGGCGCGTGGGAATGGTACGCCTGCGCTGGATGAAGGTGGCTGGACGTCCACATGGCCGTTGTCATCCCGTCCGGGACCGGCTTCGGGTGGTCTGCGTCCGCTCGGAGGGAGCCACTTTCTGCGTCCAGAGCAGACGGGGCTGAGTGGCCCTCTGGATCTGTCTTTCGAAGTTCTGAAAGGGAAGATCCGGGCTGTGGATGTCTGTGCGGGCGGGGCACATCGGGGTGTGGTGTCGCGTCTTTTTGGGAAGACGCCGGAAGAGGCCATGTTCCTCGTGGCGCGGATGACGGCGGGTGGTTTCGTGGCGCATCCTCTGGCCTTTGCGCGTGCTGTGGCGCAGGCGCGCGGTCAGGTTCCGGGGCCGGGAGTTCGGGATGTGTGGATGATCCTGCTGGAGATCGAGCGGATGTCGCTTCATCTGTTCGACATGGCCCGGACGGCGCGGGGCTTGGATGCGGAATTGCTGGCGACGCATTGCGATCATGCACGCGAGGCCATTGCGCAGGCCTGTTCGGAACAGGAGGTGTCGCGGCGTTTGATGGATACGGTGAACTGTGGCGGCTTTCGCGAGGGGTTGGAAATTGTCCCGCTGGCGCAGGCGGTTCACGCGGCGATGCAGCCACGTCTTGCGGCGCTGGAGGAGCTTCATCGGGTTTTTGCGTCCCGTCTGAACGGGTTTGCAGTTCTGGATGTGCGGCTGGCGGAGCGTTTTGCTGTTGGGGGTGTGACGGGGCGTGCGAGCGGTCGCAGCATGGATATGCGACGGCGGGAAGCCGGAATGCGGCTGGAGGCGCTGCGGGCGACGGGATCGAGCCGGGGCGATGCCCGGGCGCGTGATGGGCTGCGGCTTGCGGAAATCCGGGATTCGCTGAAGCTGATGGAACGGATTTTGGGCAGCATTGGTCTGGACGATGACGAACCCGCGCCGGACAGCACGGATGAGGGTATTGGCGTGGCCGAGGGGGCGCGCGGAGATGTGTGGTACTGGGTGCGGCTGAAAAACGGGCGGATCGAGAACCTGCATGTCCGTGATCCGGGTGTCTCGGTTCTGCCGGTTCTGGGGGCGATGCTGCAAGGCTGTCCCGTGGAGCGTGCGCCTGCGGCTCTGGGGTCGATCGGGCTGTCTCCGGCGGGGATTGCGTTGTGAAGGGGTTGCGACGAACGGGGCCTCTGAGCCTGCTTTATGCGTTCATGGATGCGCGGCGCTGGTGCCCGTCCTCTGACGAAGTGCTTCCGCGTCGTGAGCGCCCCATCGGGCTTTATGTGCTGGAGACGGGGGGATGCGAGGGCTGCTTCATGGAGATCGAGTCTCTGAAAAGCAGTGCTTTCGCTCTGGAGCAGGCAGGTTTTGTTTGTGTGAGCGATCTCGCGGATGCTGACTGGTTGTTGCTGACCGGCGCGGTGACGCGGGTCTGTGCCGAGATGGTGGACCGGGTCTGGCGGGCGATGCCGCCGGGCCGGAGTCTGATTGCGGTCGGGGCCTGTGCGCTCGACGGAGGGCCGTTTCCGGCCAGTTACGCGACGCTGGGGGGCTTGCAGGCTCTGACGCCGGTGCGGCGTGCGATACCAGGCTGTCCACCCGCGCCACAGGAGATCCTGCACGCGCTTCAGGAACTGGCGCGGGTCTGATCGCGATATTCTGAAACTGGAAATTGCCTGAAACAACGAAGTTTTGTCTTCGGACGGCTTGTCGTGACACGGTTTCGCGTTAAAGCAGACGGACGCACTGGATGCGTTTTCCCATGAGGTCCGGCCACCTGTTGTTCAGGTCGCCGCACAGAGCACAGGGCTTGAGATGGCTGATTATCGCCTTGGAATTGATCTTGGTGGCACGAAGATCGAAATCGCGGTTCTAAATCGTTCGGGCGATCTCGTCCTTCGGGAACGAATTGCCAATCCCGGTATTTATAACGAGGCCGTTCTGGCGATCCGGGATCTGGTGGCGGATGTGGATCATCGTCTTGGTGCGGTGCCGAGCCACCGCGTTTCGGCGGGGCAGCATACGTCCACGCTGGGCATCGGGATTCCGGGATCAATCTCGCCAGAGAGCGGGCTGATCAAGAATGCCAATGCAACCTGGCTGAACAACCAGCCTTTCGGGCACGATCTGGAAGCCGCGCTGGCCCGTCCGGTCCGGACGGAAAACGACGCCAACTGCTTTGCCCTCTCGGAAGCTGCCGATGGTGCGGCCAAGGGCATGCTGACCGTTTTCGGTGTCATTATCGGGACGGGTATGGGCGCGGGCATCGTCAATAATGGCCGCGTTCTTGAAGGGCGTCATCATATTGCTGGTGAATGGGGGCATCTGCCTCTGCCCTGGCCGACGGAAGAAGACGCGCCGCCGCGGGAGTGCTTCTGTGGGAACAAGGGCTGCATGGAGCGCTATCTTTCGGGCCCGGCACTCGCTGCGGACTGGAAGGGGCCTGGGCATCGCAATACGGCCGGTATCGAAGAGGCTGCGGCCAATGGCGATCAGGCTGCGATTGCAGCCCTCGGCCGTTATACCGAGCGTTTTGCCCGGGCCTGCGCCATGGTCATCAACTTCCTTGATCCGGATGTGATTGTTCTAGGTGGTGGTGTTTCCAACCTTCATGCGCTGTATGAGCGCGTGCCGCCGCTTCTGGCCAAGCATGTCATTACGCCGGTCTGCACGACGCCGATCGTGAAGAATAAGCATGGTGACAGCTCTGGCGTGCGTGGTGCGGCATGGCTGTGGGACGTGACGGAATAAGTCTGTCGCGTATTGGGCATGAAAAAGGCCGCCCGGAGAACCGGGCGGCCTTTTTTGTTGGGATTTCCTGCTCTCAGGCAGGTTCTTCTTCCACCGTTTCCGATATTTCCTCTGCCGCCAGTTTCAGGCGGTGGTAAGAGCGGCGGGAGAAGGGCAGGATCGCGATATAGAGCAGTCCCGCACCGGCGAGGGCGCCCCAGGGGTCTGCGACCAGAAGGGCTGCATAAAGGCCGGTCCCTAGCATCAGAGGCAAGACGTAGCGCGCCGGAACCTTGAAGTTCTTGAACGACCAGACCGGCAGGGTCGAGACCAGCAGCAGGCCCGTGACGATCAGGCAGACGGCCGAGACGAGGGGCAGGCGGGCGAATGCGGCCAGACCTTCGGCATGGAGGCGGTCGGCTTCGAGGCCGAGGAAGACCGGAAACAGGACCAGTCCGGCTCCCGCAGGAGCCGGGACGCCTGTGAAGAAGCTGTAGGAATAGTCTGGCTTGTCGTCGTCATCGAGGCTCGCGTTGAAGCGGGCCAGACGCAGAGCCATGCAGACCGTGAACAGGATGCACGGGACGAAAGAATAGCGCCCGGCATGTTCGAGCGACCACATCAGCAGCACGAAGGACGGCGCGACGCCGAAGCAGACGAAGTCCGACAGGCTGTCGAATTCCGCGCCGAAGCGGGTGGCGCCCTTGAGGAGGCGCGCGATGCGTCCGTCCAGTCCGTCAATGCAGGCTGCGATCAAGAGTGCTACGGCAGCGGGTTCAAACTGGTGTTCGAGCGCGAATCTCATGCCGCTGAGTCCGGCGCAGAGGCCGAGCATTGTCATGATGTTGGGGATGAGGCGGTTGAACGACGGCCCGCGCACACGGGTGCGCGGGTTGCGGCCCATACGGCGGAGTCTGCGTCGGATGCGGCGCTTTCGGCCAGAGGCGCTCACAGAGGCACCAATAGACTGGGCGGGTTCGCGGGTGGCTTCAACCGTCGGAGGCGTGGTCATGTATGGCGTCTGGCTCAGAGCGTTGCCAGGACAGTTTCGCCGCCAACAATGGTCTGCCCTTCCACAACCAGAGGTTCGACGCCGGGCGGCAGATAGACGTCGGTACGCGAGCCGAAGCGGATCAGGCCGAAGCGCTCGCCTGCTTCCATACGGTCGCCTTCCTCGACGAAGCACAGGATGCGGCGTGCAATCAGGCCAGCAATCTGCACGACGCCGATATTGCGGCCATCCGGCAGCGTCAGGCGCAGTTCGTTGCGCTCGTTGTGTTCGGACGCCTTGTCGAGGCTGGCATTGAGGAGTTTTCCAGCGTGATAGGCGATCTTCGTCACTTCACCGGCGGCGGGCATCCGGTTGATATGGACGTTCAGCACCGAGAGGAACGTCGAGACGCGCCAGACCGGCGTGTGTCCCATTTCCAGCGCGGGCGGCGGTGTGACGAGGGCGACGGATGTGACGCGGCCATCGGCGGAGGCCAGCACCAGATCGGGGCGCGGCGGCGGGGTGCGTTTGGGATCGCGGAAGAAGTACAGGCAGAACGCCGTGAAGGCGATGCCTGCATTGCCCAGCAGGCGTGTGGCGCGCCAGGGCGTGGCCCGTCCGAGCAGTCCGACGAACGAACCGGCGAGAAGGAAGGGAGTCGCGGCGCGGTGCGGCGGCGACAGGACGAGCTTGAAGGACTGGATCAGCGACATGGAACGCACTCTTACGGCACACGGCGGGAGGGTCAAGAATTCGCCACAAAGAAGGCGTTTTTCGGGCAGGTTTTCTGCGTCAGGCGGGTCTGGGGACCTGCTGGGGGAGTGTGGCAGCCAGTTTGTCGTCGATCATGGGGATTCCGGCATAGGCATTTTTGCGGGCCGTGACGAGGTGAACGCCGCCGCATGGCAGGAGCAGTCTGTGTCCGATCTGCTCCATGAGCCGTCCCTGTGTGGCGGAAAGAGCAGCGGGTGGCGCCATCAGCGCACCCGAATGATGGTCGATCCGGAACAGGGTCTGGTCGAGCAGGCGGGTTAATTGTCGGCTGCTGTAGGGACTGCCGTGGCCGAAAGGGGTGGCGTCGGTATGCGCCCAGTAGCCGGAACGGTTGGGAACGATTAGGATCAGGACGCCGTCATCGGTGAGGGTGCGCCAGATGGCCCGGAGGAAATCCGGGGCGACACGCGTGAATTCGAGACCGTGAACCACGAGCACCGCGTCCATTGAAAGGTCGTCGAAAGGCAGGCGGCCGCTGTCGACGATGCAGTCTTTTGAGGAAGGATGAAGTGTTTTTTGCGTTTGGGCATGAAGCAGGCGCGCGGAGACCGCGAATTCGGCACTTTCGGGAAGATAGGGGGATGTGTAGCCTATGCCAAGAATGCGTCGGCCCCGCATGGGGGGCATGATGCGTCGCAGGCGCTCGTTGAGGAGCAGGGCCGTGCGCTGTCCCTGTCGGCTTTCATAGAAAGTGGCGGCATCATCGGAACGGATGCGAGCCAGGGACGTCAGCATGCAGCTACCTCATCAGCAGGACAGTCCAAGGGGAACAGTCATGCCACTTGATATCAAGCCGATTCCGGTTCTGTCGGATAATTATGCCTGGCTGCTGAGCACGCCGGAGGGGGCACGGGCCATCGTGGACCCGGGTGAGGCCGGGCCGGTTCTTGATGAGATCGGGGAGGGGCGGCTGGACATGATCCTGCTGACTCACCATCACGCTGATCATACGGCCGGGACGGAAGCATTGCGGGAACGCTATGGCGCGCAGGTTTACGGGCCGCGCCAGAATCAGGAACGGCTGCCTCGGCTGGATCATGCTGTTGAAGATGGGGACGTTGTTTCTCTGGGAAATACGCAGATTCAGGTCCTGTCCACGCCGGGTCATGCGATTGGGCATGTGTCATATGTCGTGGCTGAGGTTCCGGCGCTGTTCTGCGGGGATGTGTTGTTCAGTCTGGGCTGCGGGCGATTACTGGAAGGCACGGCGCAAGAACTGTTCGACAGCCTGCACCGGTATGACAGTCTGCCGGACAGCACGCTTGTTTGTGCGGGACATGAGTATACGCGCTCCAACCTTGCTTTCGCACTGCATGTCGATCCGGAGAACGCTGCTCTGAAGGCACGGGCCGGGGAAGTTGAACGTCTGCTGGAAGCCGGGCGGCCGACGCTTCCGGTCACGCTAGGCGTGGAACGCAGGACAAATCCGTTTCTGCTTGCGCCGGATGTTGCGACTTTTGCGCAGCTGCGCAGGGAAAAGGATACGTTCTGACGGCACAAAAAAGCCCCGCTCGAAAGAGGCGGGGCTTTTTTTTGTGGCTTGCTAAGGCCGTTACCCGCCGAAGATGATTTTCTTCAGTAGTTCGGCACCAAGGCCGACGACGACAACGCCGCCCGCCCAGATCGCCACAAACCAGCCCACACGCTTCATCCAGTTCAGGAAGCCCGGTTTTTCGTCGGGCTGACCGTATTCGATACGCATGGGGCTGGTCCTCCGCCGTTAGTGGTAGTGGTGCCCAGCGGACATTTTTCCGCGGAACACATAGTACGAATAGGCGGTGTAGGAGAGGATCAGCGGCAGGAGGAACATCGTTCCGACCAGCAGGAAGGTCTGGCTCTCCGGCGGGGAGGAGGCCTGCCAGATGGTGATGGTCGGTGGCACGATATAGGGCCACACATTGATGCCCAGACCGCTGAAGCACAGGAAGAACAGGCCCAGCGTTGCGATGAAGGGCAGCAGGTGCGAGCGCGGGTTGCGCAGGCCGAGGAACAGTGCCGCTGCG
>Ga0157363_1000703_pt1 | contig 26125 bp, 39 predicted proteins | sample AttsexASBM1_FD_111477 | JGI IMG/M metagenome (GOLD analysis project Ga0157363, IMG submission 111477) | Fungus gardens microbial communities from leaf cutter ant in Ribeirão Preto, State of São Paulo, Brazil - Atta sexdens ASBM1 | ecosystem: Host-associated > Fungi > Mycelium > Unclassified ... | reverse complement strand
TCGGAACAGTTGGCGCATTTTAAACAGTGTTGAAAAGCTTCAGAAAATACAAATTGAACCTTCTCCTCGACCGAAGCAGGAGATGAACCTTATTCTGCGCCAGCGAGAGAAAATAGAAAGGGAGCTAGCTGGTGTCTGTCAAGACATCGTAGGTCTACTGGATCGTCAACTTCTCCCCTCGGCTGGTGCAGGAGAAGAGGTGGTTTTCTACTCTAAAATGTAAGGTCATCAGCATTATCGAACCTAGAGCTTACGACGGCTCAGGAAAGGGGACTATTTCCGCTACCTTGCTGAGCTCACACTGGAAAAGGACCGTGAATGCTATGGAGAACAGTCTCTCAACGCGTACAAGGCTGCATACAAACATGCACAAGCCGCTCTTGTACCACTACACCCCACACGGCTAGGTTTGGCCCTAAACTTCTCCGTGTTCTATCACGGTAAGTACCCAGATCAGTTGAAAAGTGATAAATTTGAACAAGGACCGATCTTAGATGTACGGAAGAGTCCAGAAAGGGCATGTCATCTGGCTAAGAACGCCTTTGATGACGCTATTCAGTCGTTGGGTCAGGCGGACGTGCAGATGGACCAAACCATGCGTGACTCATTGACAATCCTCCAATTGTTGCGAGATGATCTAATCCTATGGGCTGCGGAGTTGAAGAACCAGTAGAATCATGCAAGCAGGATGTCGTTTTACTCGATATTCCGCAGGTCCTATGATGGTAAATTTCAGACGACGGATGCATGAGCTATTTTTCTCGGGTATCAAGTAAGGTAGGAGCCACATGTACATTTGTTCATGATGACGCATTGCCATTTTGGCCGGGGTGAATCTCATTGCATCGTTCCCAATCTGCCTTTGCAAAGGTAGCTGCTACGAGCATCGGGAATACCAATGTAGCGTCAGCGAAAACCTGAGCGGTATCAAGATCAACCTAGGGCATGTTCTGATGCAACAGTATTCATTTACCTTCACAGCTTCTGCACCTACACGAATTTTGCCCCATGAGACTGCCTCATCCGGACGGGCGCCAGAATCTGAGCCGTCGAATTCTTGACCCGTGTTCTGCAAAGAAGCATAACAAATAAATGAAAGCAGCTATCCAATAGATGCGGATGTCACCTACGATGAATATCGAATAGTCTGCACCATTACGCTGGAGTGGGCCGATGAGATACCTCCGACTTGATGCAAAGGCCGCTTACAATTAACATTGCATTTGCAATCTGATGCTTGCAAACCCCTCCTCCCAAAACAATCATACCCGCTTTCTGTGATTTTCTTGACAGCTCGTTCAGAATACGGATATCCTGGACTATATCAAGGATGAAACCAGGGTTCTTAAATGAATGAAAGTAAAGCATGTCCCCGATGGAACCGTCCGTTAAAGCGGGGCAGAATACGGGAATGTTATTCTGAATTGGCCATGTCAGATGAGTACAAAACTTCAAGAAGAGTTGCGTTCACTTTGTAAGCCCAATAATAAACAGATTCTTCATTATCAATCTCTTTTCCCAATCTATGAATGAAGCTACTTGGTGTCCAAACCTTCCCCGATTCCTTCTGTTCAGATAACATGGCATCGAGGATGGGTGTCAGCCAATCTTCAAAGGCGCAATAGTTATCATTCGGAACAATAAGGTTGCCTATGCGGTTCATTCCACGTCTTCGTAGATCGGCTCCGTCGAGGTTGAAATCCGCAAGGTAAGTGTTTCCAAGGCATTTGATCAAGTCCTCCTCGATGCCCCCAGCAGTAGTGACTAGCACGGAAACATGTCGGTTTTTGACCAGGTAGAGAATCACTTCTCGCAGTCCTGATGAGATGAGATTGGAAGTGTATCCGAGAAAAATCTGGCAACGAGTATTCTTGCGAACTTCTGGGTCAAGGTATTCGTCTGGGCTGTTCTCGGTAGGTTCGTCGTCTGAAAGACGCCAAGTACGCTATAGCGGAAGGGAAGTTTACGATAAATAGGTCTACATCTTGGTGACGTACCATATGATTCACAATTTCAATGGCTCTCGAAAGACTGGTAGCTTGGAAGCCGATCTGTTGATAAGATGCTAAGAAGTCCTGAAGATTATATTGCCTGTCGAATTGGGGGCCGAGGACTGGAACGGAGGACTCTGGCACGACTTCTGAAGGCTTCAAGATAGCAGCAGAGGCTCCAAGCGGAACATGTGTACGTGTCGCCATAGAGAATGAAGGCTAACATTTTACAGAATTTGGCAGGACTCAAGTGGACACAAATACAATGCACGTGATAGCAACAGAATCTAGCATCTCATCGTCACAAGTGTACAGCACTGACACAGGCTTTTAACTTTGCAAAGCTGTCTGGTTGTTGCAATGGAGGAGGAAAATGCACGAATAGCTCTGCAGAATCAGGATACCAATCATGTGGAAGATCTGGATGGCGGTGCAGTACTTCCCGCTTTGCAGGTCTATAGTGCAGAAGCTGGCGTTTCGTCCGCGAACAAAGCAAACACACTAGAGCCAGGAAATGTCAACCATATTGCGCCGAAAAGTGCACCGCACATAGAGGAGCTCGATACGCTGACTCCCATTGGTGTCCAGGACGCGACCCTTTCGACCACCCAAGATTCCCAAGAGTCCGGCTTTCAGGGACAAACTCAAGAAACCGTATCCGATGCATCTCAGGATCTCCCAACACCTGCAATGGATGATATACCAGACACTCCTGCTTCCCTATCAACAATGCCTGCCGTCATGTCTTCAGTTTCTAAAGAGCATGAGGGGCGACATGCTTCCTCAAGGTCGAGCACTACGACATCTCTGAACCAACGACGGTCTTTGACAGTGTCCAGCGGCAATAATGTTTTTGTTGTATTTATTGTGTCGGCATTGGAAACAATCGCAGCCTCCAAGGAGGCAAAACGTTCTGTTCCTTTGCGAGAGAGCACCCAATGTGCTCTGGAACTCATTCGGTCCAGTCTTGCAAGCGATCGCCCGAGAGATATTCTGGAACCACTCCGACTCGCTTGTGAAACCCGTAACGAGAAGCTCATGATTGCCAGCCTGGATTGCATATCCAAATTAATATCTTACTCATTCTTTACTGAGGATGATATCTACGTCACCCATGAAATTCCGTCGCCACCCCCTTCACCTCATTCTAACGATCGCAACTCTATTGGTCGAGCATCACAAACTAGTGTTCCACAGCCATCTATTGTTGACCTCGTCGTTCATACTATTACTACTTGCCATACGGAAACTACATCGGAGGCAGTTTCGCTACAGATTGTGAAGGCTCTTCTTGCTTTAGTGCTTTCGCCATCGGTATTTGTTCATCATTCTTCTCTTCTCAAGACTGTTCGTACTGTCTACAATGTTTTCCTCTTGAGTTCCGATCCCGTAAACCAGATGGTCGCGCAAGGTGGCCTCACTCAAATGGTGCACCATATCTTTACTCGCTGTGTAATGAATGGGGCAAAGACTTCTGAAGACTCTCCTACCACATCCTATGAGGCGCAGAACTTTGCTACCTCAAGCCATACTTCATTGCATGTTGGACCATCAGAAGACATTGATATCTTGAAATCAAACTCCGAGAGTTTCGGTATCGAAATGTCCCAAGAGCAGGAAAATTCTATTCCGCCGTTGCCGTCGTTACAAGGGGAAAATACATCTCAAGCGTAAGTGTGCACAATGTCCGCATTTCCGAATTGTCCACTCATAGAATCGAGGTTTCTATCAGCAGTCAGATCGATGGCCCAACTGGGAATAGGGTCACTCAACGAGATTTGTTTGTAAAAGATGCATACCTTGTCTTTCGTGCCCTCTGCAAACTCACTATGAAACCCTTAAACACAGAAAGGTCGGTAAGCCCCGTTCTTCTGCGAGTCCCCCTTAAGAAAGTTGCATTTTAGTGAGCACGACTCGAAGTCACACCCTATGCGCTCCAAGCTCCTTTCATTACACCTTGTGTTAATTATCTTGAATTCTCACATGTCCTTGTTTGTGGATCCTACGGCAATTATCTACTCCAACTCTCAGAATGAACCCATGTCATTCGTACAGGCAATCAACCAACATCTTTGTCTTTGTCTGAGTCGTAACGCTGTCAGCCCCGTGCCTCAAGTTTTCGACATTAGCGTTGAGATATTTTGGCGAGTATTGTCGGGCATGCGTACCAAGCTCAAGGTGCGGTTTATCTCTATCGTGCTTTCATAAAACTTCAGCTTAAAAGTCAAGCAGAAAGAGATTGAGGTATTACTTCACGAAATTTTTGTACCCATCCTTGAGATGCGGTCGTCTACTTTGAAACAGAAGGCTGTGATTCTTGGCATGCTTTCCCGCCTCTGCCAAGATCCCCAGGCTCTTGTCGAAATTTATCTCAACTATGATTGTGATAGTGAGGCAGCGGACAATATTTATGAACAGTATGTCCCTCTTTTAATTTGATTTCGAGGTCTTATAGTTCTGCAGCCTCATCAACATCATCTCGAAGTTCGCTTCCATGCCAATATCCTCTTTTCCTCATAAGGGTACGGAGCCCACCAGTCCAGCCTTTAACACGACACCTAAAAGCTCTCAGCCCGCTGTGGCGCCTTCACTCGGAAACTCTATCATGGCTGTCCCTGGTAGTTTGGACACTTCAGTAATGGGACATTCGGAGGGCCAACTCCGGCGGCAAGGGCTTGAATGTCTTGTCTCTGTGTTGCGGTCTCTTGTTGCTTGGGGGGTTGCTGTGGGAAAGGCCGATGATGTACAGGTGCAAACAGGACCTCTCACTCGTTCGCAAACTCGCGACGAAGGAGAGCGTATTGTCTCAGAAGGTCACACGGACAGACTTTCTGTCGCAAGCTCTGAATCAGTCAAACAGCCAACCGCGGAACTCGCGGATGACCCGACTCGATTTGAGAGTGCGAAGCAGAAGAAAACGACCTTACTGGAGGGAATTAGGAAGTTCAACTTTAAACCCAAAAGAGTGTGTTGGCCTCTTCTCACGGAATCTTGATCTGACGCACACATCATTGACCAAGGGTATCGAGTTCCTCATTGAAAATGGTCTCGTTCCCAGTAGAATGCCTTTTGATATTGCCCAGTTCTTGCACAGCACTGATGGTCTGAACAAGACCATGATTGGAGAGTATTTGGGTGAAGGGTATGTTCACTTTCTAATCAAGACATTCCATAAAAGCTTGAATCCTAGATTATAGTGACGAGGAAAATATTGCAATTATGCATGCCTTTGTCGACCAACTTGATTTTCATAATTTACCCTTCGTGGATGCACTCCGAGTGTTCCTTCAATCATTCCGTTTGCCCGGCGAGGCACAGAAGATTGACCGGTATATGTTGAAATTTGCCGATCGCTATATTGCTGGTAATTCCAAAACTCCTTTTGCCAATGCTGGTAAGGAAATCCACCATTTTTCAAGCCATTACCTCTGATTCTACAATATAGATGCTGCCTACGTTCTGGCATACTCGGTGATTCTGCTCAACACTGATGCCCATAATCCTCAGGTTAAAAAGCGGATGACAAAGGCCGAGTTCACCAAAAACAATCGTGGTATAAATGATAACGGCGATCTTCCAGAAGAGTTTCTATCGGAAATTTTTGATGAGATTGTTACTAACGAGATTAGGATGAAGGATGAAGTTGAGACACCCATTCTGGCGGCATCTGCTGGGTCTGGTCTTGCAAATGCTCTTGCCAGCGTTGGAAGGGACCTCCAGAGAGAAGCTTATGTGATGCAGTCTCATGGAATGGCTACAAAAACTGAGGTTGATACAAGATGATACTTGGTGGATTGGAGAACTGACGGCGTTTCTGCAGGCTCTTTTCCGCACTCTAATGCGCTCTCAACGCAAGGGAGCAAAGTCGGGTGACCAGTTTTTCAGTGCATCACACTTTATTCACGTCCGCCCCATGTTCGAGGTTGCATGGATAGCTTTCCTTGCCGGCCTTTCGGGACCTCTACAGGATGCAGACGATCTCGAAGTAGTGGAATCATGTCTTGACGGGTTCAAGAATTCTATCAAGATCGTGTGCTTTTTTGACTTAGAGCTCCAGCGAAATGCATTTGTCACAACTCTCGCTAAGTTTACCTTCCTAAACAACCTTGGAGAGATGAAAACCAAGAACATGGAAGCCATTAAGTCGCTACTTGATGTTGCTGTTACCGAAGGAAATAACCTCAAAGGCTCCTGGTATCAGGTTTTGACTTGTGTTAGTCAGCTTGAACACATGCAGTTGATAAGTGGAGGCGTCGAGCTTTCAGAGCCAGGGAAGAAAGGGTGAGGATACCAAACTGACTCCTGGTCCTTTATTCATGATCCCACTCAGCCGTTCACGAAAAGTGCCGAATGAAGAGCTTGCGAATGAAAGTCGATCAACGCATATCACTGTTGCAGCTGACATGGTCTTCTCTCTAAGTCACTATTTGTCAGGGGTGAGTTGGTTAGGGTGAAGCGAACAGTTCTACTCATAAACTTCCAGACGGCCATTGTAGACTTTGTTCAGGCCCTGAGTGACGTATCGTGGGAAGAAATCCAGTCCTCCGGTCTTTCACAACAACCTCGTCTGTTCAGCTTACAAAAATTGGTAGAAATATCTTATTACAACATGAACCGCATTCGTATTGAATGGTCGAATATGTGGGAAATTTTGGGAGAACATTTAAATCAAGTGTGCCTTGCCTCGACACTACTTTTTCATTTGCTGATCTTGCGTTTGTAGGTGTGCTGTCATAATAATCCACATGTTGGATTTTTTGCATTAGATTCCCTCCGCCAGCTCGCTATGCGATTTCTGGAAAAGGAGGAATTGCCGAACTTCAAGTTCCAGAAGGATTTCCTGAAGCCCTTCGAACATACCATGATTCACAACCAAAACCCTGAGATCAGAGACATGGTATCAACAACGGTTCTTCTGAGAATAAATGCCGGTTGACCGATTTGACGTTCCAGGTCTTACAATGTCTCCAGCAGATGATTCAAGCTCGCGTTGAGAATATGCGTTCAGGCTGGCGAACTATGTTTGGCGTCTTTTCCGCTGCGTCAAAGGTTCTGACGGAGCGCATTGCGAGCTCTGCCTTCGAGATTGTTACTAGGCTCAATAAAGAGCATTTTGCTGCCATAGTCCGTCATGGTGCCTTCGCTGATCTGACAGTCTGCATTACGGAGTTCTGCAAGGTCAGCAAATATCAAAAGATTAGCCTTCTAGCCATTGCAATGTTGCGAGGTGTCATTCCCGTTATGTGCGAAAGCCCGGAATGTTCACTATCGTCTGGGACTAAGAATGCTTCATCTACCACCAGCATGGACGATGGCATGATACGTTTCTGGTTTCCAGTTCTGTTCGGGTTTTATGATATCATTATGAACGGAGAAGATCTGGAGGTCAGACGAGTGTGAGTACTTCGTCCTACGCATCGCCCTCGGCTCACGGCTGCGTAGAGCTTTGGATTCATTGTTCTCGACTTTGAAGACCCGTGGTCGTGATTTTCCTGTTGAATTTTGGGATACAGTTTTACAGGAGCTATTGTTCCCTATCTTTGCCGTTCTCAATTCTAGTCAGGATATGGATATGTCACGGTTCAATACCCAGGAAGACATAAGTGTCTGGTTACAGACCACCATGATTCAAGCACTTCGGGACCTCATTGATTTGTATACGCATCATTTTGACATTTTGGAGCGCTCTTTGGATGGATTATTGGATCTCTTGTGTGTGTGCATATGCCAAGGTATGGATTTTCTGAACTTGGCTACTAAGATTCGAGATTGACTGCGGCGCAGAAAATGATACTCTGGCCCGACTGGGTACATCTTGTCTACAACAATTCCTGGAAAAGAACGTTAAAAAACTCAGTGCTACTCGTTGGGAGCGTGTGACGACATCATTTGTCAAGTTATTTCGAACAACCACCCCTCATCAACTTTTTGATGAAAGCCTCCGGGTGGAGATTGATAGCAGCTTAGAGTCGTCTGAATCATCTCCCGGTGCGTCACTGTACGTTAATGTACCTGAGCAGCCCCCTAATTCATTCTCCAGAATCAAACGGATTGACCATTCTCCCTGCTCCTTTGTACCCTTCTAATGAACCAATCAAGACCGAGATTCAGAATCCTTTAGCCATGCGACGCAAAATTTTCAGGCAAATTATCGTCAAATGCGTGCTTCAGCTGCTTTTAATTGAAATGATGAACGAACTACTACGCAACAATGATGTTTATTATACGATCCCTCCCGATCAACTGCTGCTCCTGATGAGAGAGTTGGACCATAGTTATCAGTTTGCCCGAGCTTTCAATGATGACAAGGAGCTTCGTACGGGCCTATGGAAAGTTGGTACGTTGAAGCATTCGTACCTGATTTCGCGTGCGACTAATCTGCCCATCACAAGGTTTCATGAAGCATCTGCCTAACCTTCTCAAGCAGGAATCGAGTAGTGCAGCTACTCTTGTTCACATCCTCCTGCGTATGTACTACGATACGAGGTCTGATCATCTTGCTGCTCGACCTCAGATAGCCGATAGATTGTTACCGTATGTTCTCCTTATCCACGACGATTATTTCTCTCAACTAGTTTCATATCGATTCAGACTTGGACTTGGAGTTTTGCAAGACTACAACAAACTCAAGACAGACACACAGAGTAAAAATATTATTGCGTGGACCCCAGTTGTAGCTGAGATTCTTGGTGGTCTAAGTCGACTAGATGACAAAGCCGTGAGTGTCTCATTTCTTCCTCGGTGTCTTGTTGAACGATATCCACCCAGTTTTCTCGATACATGTCTGCTATTTACCCCCTGGCGATCGAACTTTTGGCACGTGAGATTGTGTCTGACGTTCGGATTGCACTCCGGACATTCCTCTTCCGAGTCGGTATCAAGCAAGGTATCATAGACATGACATCAATGGACAGCTTGTCGTCCTGAATCACATTTATCGCCCCACCTCTGCGGGCAATGGAGTTTCACCTTATAAACGCTGGTCAGTATGGTGTTTAATCGTCAATATAGGGCTTTAGTTATCGGACAATGGAACCCATGATAAGTGTGATATATTGAGAAGTCCAGATATGCCTAAAACCTGAAGCCTGAGGACCGAGAATAGGAGAATCGGCGAACAAGATATTAAAATCCAGAATATCCATTATATCCACCCCATCCCGCCGGTTGAGGGCCAAGATCTGGAACCGATAATCAGTGGAAGTGAAAATATAACAGTATTGGAATTTACTCGGTCGCAAAACATTATATTTGTCTACCAAACAGAATTAGTGGAAAACCAGTCATAACAAAATTAGAGTCACGCACCTGCAGATTGAGGAGCGCTTATGTCCTCATCTTTTCCAAACGTTCCTAATTTCATAGATGCAAATACGTTAGCGGGGGCTGTACTGTTGGAATTTGAATTGGGTGGAATGGATGGTGAGGATACAGAATTGTTGAATGGCGACTGAGCAAATACACCAGTGGGCTCTACAGAAGTATCAAGCAATCAAAAATAGACCCAGATTATATGATGCACTCACGAACAGTGACGGGACTGGGACTAGGATTGAAAAGGCCAGGATTTAGCTGGAACGTTGAGCCCGACCCAAAAGGCGAAGTGTTCATCATCGATTCAGAACCAAAAGACGAAGGTGGAAGTCCAACTCCAGGTATACCAGTTGACTGACTCATGGGTCGCTGTTGGAAACTCAACCCAGTCGGCTGTGGTGCCATAAACGAAGACGTTGGATTAAATTGGTTCTGTTGATTCTGGAATGGCAAGGAAGATGCGGACAAGTGACTACTATTTGCACGCGTAGGTACAAAACTATTGAACCCAGTCTGAGTAGGAATTAGCGGTTGCAAGAGACTTTGGTTAGCGGGTACAGGCGCAAATGGACCTCGGGGGTCATTGAAAGACTGCTGAGGTGGTTGGGATGAAGCTTGCAACAGCCCGGATTGATGCACAGAGAGCGCTTGACCTAAAGATACTGGTGAACTGCCCATTCCAAGACCGGCGGAGAAACTAGGTGGAGGGATGACAGTGGGATTACCGGTCTGTGGTTGCGGGTGTGGCTGAATTAATGGTTGAGGCGTCACACGAAGTTGACTGAGTCTTGCGAGCTGATCAAAGATGTCTGACTGCGTTGTCTGGGCAAGGCCCTTGGTAGGGGTACCGGATGTTGGCGCTGGAGGTACGGATGGGACGGGTGTTGGCGCTGGTGCTGTGGCGGTGGCAGCAGTGGGAGGAGTGCTTGACACTGGTGGTGATGGAACAGAAACAGGGGCAGGCGTGGCAGACGAAGCTGCGATAGTCGTTATAGTCGGCTTGGTTGAACTGGGCCGCGGAGCCCAAGCATCATCGTCAAATCCACTGGAAGCGACAGCTGGTGCAAAATTGGTCTTCGTAGGCTGAACAGGCGTAGATTCAGGTCGCGTAGCGGGGCTGATGGCCTGAGGAGATGCGGTCCTGTTAATTTGTTCGGATGCTGAAGAGAGCGCCCCGATGTCCACATTGATGGGCAAGGTCTTTACTGTTTCTCTCCTCCCTCTCCGTGGATTCTTGAGGGCACCACCAGCACCAGCAAACAGGTTCGGAGCTGGTGTTCTGGCAGAACTCCCATCAGTCTCCTGTGCTTGTAATTGCCTGGCCAAATTTTCGTCCTGCTTCAACTGCTCCTTGATGTACGCACTTTGCTTCTCCATATTTTCACCTGGACGCCTCTTCTCAATAGCTTTCCTAATCCTGATAATATCGCCTTCACGAAGCCCCAGAGAGCGCATGGTTGAGTCCGTGATATCGGGTAGTAAAGTCTCGTCAATTTTGTCACGTTCAAACGCTGATGCATATCGTGTACAATCATCTATGTCACATCCCGCAGAAAGGAAGAAATCAAACCAATCAATGCGCGGCCCTTTTGATTTCTGCATCTGAGCTGATGAAATTGGAGTTTGAGATTTGGGCGGAGTTGAGATAGAGTTTTGTAGAGTAGCAAGGGGTATATCATCATCAGAAGAATGCTTGAGCTGTCCTGCACCTGGTTTTCGTGATTTTCGAGTGAGCTTCTCCACGAACCTTATGTCGTCATGAGACATCTTTTCAGATGGAACTTCTACGATGACTCCGTTAATCTTGTGTAGTCTAAGCTTTCCGTTGCTGAAGCCGAGAAAAGCGGCATCAACACGAAATTGGCCTGTTCTATCGTGCCATGTACGGACATGCTCAGCTGGGGGAACTATTATATCATTGTATCGGTACTACAAGGTGGATTAACTTCGAGAGAAACATACATGTGACTTCCTGGGACTTGCGTATTGATGACGAAGCGTTGTTTCGAGATTCGGACCTGTTGCTTGTAAAAACTTGATGAGCTTTTCAGAGAAAATGCAATGCCATTGATCAGTTACCTTGGGGATGGAGATTTCTTCGCTGCAGCGGCAGCGGCTTCCCTGCGTTTCTGTCTCTCGGCTTCGGCAACAGCAGCCTCTCTTGCTCTTCCTTGAGCCTCTTGTTTCTTGCGCTCTCTTGCCAACCGTTCCTTCTCTCCTCTTTGCAATCGCTCAGCTTCCTCTCTGTTGGCAACTTCTTGGGCAGCCTTTTTGGCTTCTGCATCACTATCATTCTCTGATTCCTCTTCTGGCAGGGGATGCATTCGAGAAACCGCAGATGATGAGCTGACCTTAAACTCCAGATAAGATGCAGGAACAACACCCTCGACTCCGCGAGCATTGCGACACTTCCACCACTCATCCCCATCACGTTCAATGATTATAACTTCCTCATTTTCTGCAACGCTTAACTCATCTTCCCCATCAGCGGTAAAGTCATATAGGGCGATTGCCAATTCGCGGCGGCCAGTTTGTGAAGCCTCCACATGCCCATTGGGAGCACGATAATTCTCCTCCTTCTCCTCCTCCTCCTCCTCTTCCTCCTCCTCTTCCTCCCTTGAGGGTATAATCGTTGGTGATGCTGGCGAGAAACGGACAGTACCCTTTTCAGCACCTTTCGACGGAGCTGGTGCAACAAAACGACTTCCATTGGGTTCGGGTAAATCATGAGTGAGTGATCTGGCAAGTTCGCGAGATGATTCCAATTTCTTCATGATCACTTCTACGTTGTCCTTTCCCACATTGAACAGCAAACTGGCAGGATTAGTACCACCAATCTCAACTCCGACATGTTTGGGCTTCTCGTTAGAAATGTTAACAATGTCACCTGTAAGCCACTTCTGCACTGGGGTCTGAAAGTCATGGATCAGGGTAGATAAGTGAGAATCGAATGTGTACGCACCTTGTCGGACTCACTGGCAAAAAACGCAGATCCGTTCCCTATTCCTAGTGTACCCTTCTTCTTCTTGCTTTTCTTATCGACCTCTAATACTGACCATGTTTTGATGTCATCTGCGGTAACTTTTGACGCGGCCACGCGGTCAGCGGGATCGGCATACGTACTGACTGGGCGGGGTTTCTATTTATGATAAGAATGGGTAGGATGCAGACGAGCGAGTGATAGCTGATAGCGCACTGAAGGTGGAATGATAATCTTGGATTCCGGAGGTGGCTCCTCCCCCGTTGTCTCCTCAACATAGTTACCGGGGACATAACCCGCGCCTCCGTTCTCTTGTTGGCTCTGCACCAAAAGCCAATCCTCGTCGAGTTCAAATGAAAGCAAAATTTCATCTTCACTGATTGTAAGCTCGCCAGGTGCAGCGGCCTCGTAGTCATACAGGGCTTTCACTAGGTATTTATGCTTGGCCTGCCCAAAGTCACTTGAACGCGGTCGAGAAAAATGAACAAGTTCTCACTTGTTCGACGTAAGCCATCGGAACGAGACCGACGGGAGTATCTGCCTCCTGCGAGTCGCCCTTGACCTTGACTTTCCACCAGCTAGAGAAGGGATGAGGGCAGAGGGGAGAGAAGGAAAATAGGACTTGCTCATCGTCGGTGCGTTCGACGAGAAAGAGAAGCTGATCCTCCTTGATGGCTATCTCGTCGCTAGATTGTGGGTCATAGTCATAGCAGGCCTTGAGGACAGCAAGGTAACGTTCCGGGTCTGGGGTTCGCATGATGGTTTGGAGCAAGTGATCTGATTTGGAGCGTCAATAGCAATTTTAGAAGTCTGCTCCTTCTTCTTCCTCCTACCATGGCCAGTAACCTCAACGCAGGGGCCTCAGAATTTGTTCCAGGAAGATTTAACCGTAATATCCAGCAGTTACCCCTGCCAGCACCCCTTGAGCGCCCACAACAGACGGATGCACCTTTGCTACCCCCCACAATCTCTCTCAACATCGGCGGAGCGAAACCTGCCACATCAATATCTATAACATCAACACAGTCTTCCACAGTCCCCCCTCCAGAACTCGCCACACCGAGATCTCAGACGACCCTCAAGGTAGAAGCTGCTGGAACTACTTCTCAATCATCATCCTTTTCAACAGAAAAGGCCAAGACAGACACATCTACGGTTGCCTCGGATGTCAAGAGTGCAGCTGATCAGGCCGTCATCGAGGATTTATACGGCGATCGTGCGTTCGCCTTCATCCAATCATCCCCGTTCAGCCGAGTTTACGTTATTGGATCACAGACATTAAGGAACATCTCAACATTGTCTTTATTGGTCATGTCGATGCTGGCAAGAGCACTATGGGCGGAAATATTCTTTTCATTACAGGCATGGTGGACAAACGGACCATGGAAAAGTATGAGAAGGAGGCCAAGGAGGCTGGCCGAGAGTCATGGTATCTCAGTTGGGCACTCGATTCTACTCCGCAGGAACGAAGCAAAGGTAAAACCGTAGAAGTGGGCCGCGGATACTTTGAGACCGATGCCAGGAGATATACTATCCTTGACGCCCCTGGGCACAAGACTTACGTCCCGAGTATGATCTCTGGAGCTGCTCAGGCTGATGTTGCTGTTCTCGTGATATCTGCTCGTAAGGGCGAGTTTGAAACTGGCTTTGAGAAGGGTGGTCAGACTCGTGAACACATCATGTTGGTTAAGACAGCTGGAGTCACTAAGCTCCTCGTCGTAGTTAACAAAATGGACGATCCTACGGTCCAATGGGAGAAATCTCGTTACGATGAGATCAAGGACAAATTAACGCCCTTCATCAAGGCTGCTGGCTTCAATACTAAGAATGATGTCTCCTTTCTACCCGTCTCTGCTTATACTGGTGCCAACCTCAAGGATCCCGTTGACAAGAAAGTTTGCCCCTGGTGGAAGTGCGTTGGTCCTTTCGTTTCATTATTACAACTTGTCATGCATGATTTCTAGTGGACCCTCTATTCTACAATACCTCGACAAAATGCCCATGGTGGATCGTAAAGTTGATGGACCTTTGATGTTACCGATCTCCGAAAAGTACAAAGACATGGGTACCATTGTTGTTGGCAAAATCGAGTCTGGGCATGTTCGCAAGGGCGACACGCTTTTACTTATGCCCAACAAGGATAGTGTTGACGTGATGGGTTTGTATGACGAGACGGAAAGCGAGGTGGATAGGGCAATTAGTGGCGACAATGTTCGTCTGCGCATTCGTGGTGTGGATGACGACGATATAAGCCCCGGCTTCGTACTCACTGGCATTTCAAGTCCCATTCATGCTGTTAAACAGTTTGAGGCCCAACTTGCGATCCTGGAGCACAAGAGTATCATTTGTGCAGGGTATTCCGCTGTGTTGCATGTACACACCTTGTCTGAAGAAGTCGTGCTTTCTGTGAGTAAGTTCATTCACCCTGTGATGTTCATTCTGAGCAGACACATCCAGAAACTACTTCACTACTTTGACAAGGCCACTGGCCGCAAATCTAAGAAACCGCCTCAATTTGCTAAAAAGGGTGCGCTTCTTTCCTTCTTAGGTCTGGAGCGTTGAAAGGAGCACCTCAAAAAACAGGCCAGAAGGTCGTCGCACTTATTGAAGCGACAGCACCCATCTGTGTTGAGAGATTCAGTGACTACCCACAGCTTGGCCGATTCACTCTCCGCGATGAAGGTATTTGAAAAAATTCCTCATATACTCTATATTTGACTATTTTCTTCTAGGTCGAACAATTGCCATTGGAAAAGTAACCAAACTGCTCGAACATACAACAATGGACGAAGCCGTTGAGGGAGTAGCTGGCTTGACCGTTGCTTAAAATTTCACAAATGACCCGACAATTAAGGCACAGTAGATCAGTTGTCAATAATAATTGGACTTTGGATTTCGAATTGTCAGATACTTTGATTATCTCTTGTGTAAGAGTCATTCACCTACCCTCCTCCGGGCTAGCTGTAGGTGTTTGCGCAAGGAATGACACAGCGGTGACGCCATCTGCCCACGAAATTGAGTCTTGAATTCCAACTCGCACTCGCCGTCCAGCTCCATATCCCTCCCATGGTCGACAGATTCAATGAACCATTAGATGAAGCTATAGCAAAAAAGCGGCTTTCGGATGCCCTTCACGATGGACTGAACCTGATACAAACAGATCCAGAAACATCTGAACAAAACCATAATCTCAAATCAGTGCTCAAGTCACGCCTTTCACAGTACTATTCCTCTCGTGGTGAGGGATGGCTCCAAGAAAACATTGACACTGTACGGGACGCAGAGCTTCTGACTGCTCGTGAGGCGCTGAACGTTGTAGAACGCATACAAAAATTATTGGGCATCGAGGACGATGCAACTGTGCCTGTGATTGGTACTCGAGATCTCAGTCAAATTCGGACCATAATGTCTCTTGTCTTCAAATGGGGAACACAGCCTTTACTCAATCGTATCCAAGAGGCATGGCCAACTCAATTCTCCGAGCCTACCGCTAGTTCGTCTTCGGGGGCTGTTGACTTTTCGGATGTGTCAAAAGATTATTCCCTTCTTTCGGAACTCACCCTTCGTGTCCTCGGCCTCCTTTTGCCAGATGGTGTGCACGGAAATTTGCCGAAAAGCCTTATCACTACTACTTTACTGAGGCAGCATCTTGTCGATGTCCTCCGGCCATCCTTAGCCTTGGGTTGGCTGCCAAAATCGATGAACACGGAGAGTATGCCAGTTGTACATGCAATTAGGCCATTGATCATGCGGCTGCTTAGTATGTGAGTAATTTTCTCTTCGCTGTTTCTGCCGATAACAGACAGACGTGCAGATTGCCGACTGTACAAACGATATCCTCACTTGGTAACATCATCTCGAGTTCGCCTCCACCACCCGCACATAGTTATCGTGCATGTACAACATTGCTTAGTCGACAGATTTTACGTCTGGACGGTGTGCATGGTTTGTTTGGTGCAGTATTCGGAGAGGAGGAGATAAGTGGTGAGGACGTTGTTATAGAGAAACTGGAGCATGTTTCCATTTTGTTGAATGCTGTTCCAGCTAACACCAAGTCAGAGGTGAGCAAAAGTATTGCAATAGGTCTGCGCATCTACCGATTCCACTAGGTATATTTTGAACATGTCATACCTCAAATTATCATGCTACTGTCTGACAAATCGTTACCTGCATTTCGACGAGCAGCTGCATTTACGATATCGCATATGCTCTGTCAAGGGAATAGTCCGTCGTTATGTCCTGTCAAGAGGTCAATAATACTGGGTTTATTGCATGAACCCCTCCAAAGTATCCAGGGGGATATTGACAGGCTCGAGCTTCAACAACTTGATCAACTGTCACGGAGAAACAGGATCTATTTACGACCCGAAGTCGCTCTTGAGGTGCTACTGACGCTTCTCTCAAATGCCGATCCATCACCATCTTTCATTTCTGGATTGATATCACCCATACTTTCACCATTATACTCGTTACTATATCACCTCAACAAGGTCAAAACAAGCGACCCATATCTGAGGGAATCTCTTCGGAATATGTTGGTGACATGGGGAAAAATAGTCACTGGGAGTGAAGGGCTTGAAACGTTGTGGTCAATCGTAAAGGGCGGCCAGAAAGAAGGCTGGAAGGTCGACCTAGAGGGACGCATATACCTCCTTCCTGAGTAAGCTAAGGATTATTTTCCTTTTCCCGTTCTCTGAAGTGTTTGGACAGAGCAAAGTTGTTATCCCCATTATCTCTGATCACTCCCGATAAACTACCCAAGGATGTGGATCTGGACGACCCGAACTTCGATGCTAATATTTTTGACCTTTACCCTGATCCTTTACATTTTGTCAATTTACTGAAGAGTATTGATCGAGAGGATATCTCCTCTGATTTATTTGTCCGCTTGCTCGAGGCTTACAAAGAAGAGAAATCTCATTCTAATGGCGACTCACTCCGGTGCGCCAAAATTGACTCTGCTCCATACTGGACTCTTATTACGGAGTTATAGAGTTTTACTGTACCTGCAGGTCATCTTGCAGATGCAGCAACAGTTATCGGAAGGCACAACGTCAAACATCCTTCAAAGACCCCGGAAAATGCTATCATTCATCCTCCACGTCCTTGAAACTGCCAACAATCCGGGATCCACAGAGCCTCGACAGGCGGAAAGATCGAGTTTAGAGGAGAAACTGAGGATAGTCCCATCAATTTCCGAGGCTGAGGACATGACAGATGAGGGAGACAGTGATGATGATGTGTCAGACTCGGAGAATGTACAACCAGATGACGAATTGGTAGAAACTGCTCTCAATCTACTGTTATCTGTCCTCGAAGGTAACGTGTTTTCGGGATATACCATCGCTTCTTCCCAGCTAACTTGGCTCTCTCACCTAACAGCCGACGGGGATCTATCGGCACGATCGATGCCCATCCTCAACGACATTTTTTCTCTTCTTGAACCCCTTTCCAAGGATGGTTCCTTGGTAATAAAGCCACTCGCGCGTGAAGCCAGGCTTGTAATGACAGCAAGGCTGGCCTCGACATCTCAGCTGCAGAACGCCAAAAGAAAATCTGCTGAAGAAGAAAGTGCCCAGGAGATCTATCGAAAGGCACTTAAACTTCTCCAAGACCCCATCTTACCCGTTCGGGCCCACGGGTTGCTGCTCCTCCGACAACTCGTAACTTCATCAAAAGCCGGAGGCACTGGGCAGGGAGTACGAGTACTCGATCCTGCTCTTGTACCAGCGATTCTATCGATATTCTTGCAGTCAGTGCAGGATGAAGATACATACATTTTTTTGAACTCAGTACAAGGCCTAGCAGCTATGGTGGATGGGCTGGGCCGGGAGGTATTGAAAAGCTTAATCGACGAATATGTAGGAAAGCTAGAGGGCCTTGGGGCAAGTTTCCTGAGTCAGCAAGAAGTAGACATTAAGACAAGGATTGGAGAAGCCTTGGGAATTGTTATCAAGAGGTGTGGGGACAGCCTCGGAATATACGGTAGGTCCACGGGTGGAACCCTTCTATTGGTAACACACCTGACAGTTCACTGAAACACTTGACCCAGTCGATCTTTTGATTCCTCCACTTTTCAAGCTCGTTAGAGCCAGCGACATTCCAACTACGTTGAGAACATCCGCACTTTCCCTGCTTGCAGATTGTGCGAACACTTATTCACTTGCAGTCTTGATCTATGCTGAGGATCTAGCTGGTGCCATGGTAGATCTAGTACAAATCGAAAGTGTGCCAGTGAAACAAGTTGACACTGATAAAGCGAGGAATATGGAACGGGAAGCAAATTCTGAAAAAAGCGTTCCTAGAGAGTCACAGGAACGGCCGGATACAATGGATAACATACCTACCGCCAAGAACTCTAAATTTCCGCCTCTGCGAAGAGCAGCACTACACTTCCTCGGCCTCCTCACCAGGGAAGCAACACGACATAGTTATGAATCATCCTCAAATATAGCACTTCTCTCACAGGCAGTCATCCAGAGGGCCAGAATAACGTTAGGTTATATTTCTACCACAGATGTGGACAATGTAGTGAGAGCAATGGCAAGAGAAGTACATGAAGGGCTAGAAGACCTACTGAAAGCTAGACTAGGCTTAGTGTTATAATATGGATACTTGATCTACTTAAATGTCAGCCCCGTATCTGTCTCAATGGCGGTGTCCTCCTCTGCAATCGAGTCAATAGAAGGGCGCAGTCTTATCTAGGTTCCATATGATCTAGCTCTCGCTGGAACACACCACTTTCATCATTGAGTAGACAATCAGCTCGTCAACCACCCATAATGGTGTCGAGCTGCTCGATGATTAAAGGGTGATAGAACCATACCAGTATTCAAAGCAAGCAGAACGGATTGTGTGAAGTATAGGGGAAAGTATCATGAGGCCTATAGTATATTCGGATAGTTCGCAACGACTCGGGCTACTTCATCAACTCGACATCTAAACGATTTCCATTTACTGCTTCCCAGGGAAGGATATGGCGATGCATCTTCGGACAATGCTGCACTGTTCTCGAGTTTGAGGAACGGGTTAGATATCGCGTTGAAATAAGCAGTATGCATTGCTTTGAATATCTAGCCGAAAATAAGCTAATATTCACCGGATGGCAGGATGTAAAGTTGCGCACTGTAAGCATATCCAAATCCTTCACGACAGAGTCTGTCAGTGCCAGAGCGAGAACAATCTTGACCTTGAGGGGTGTGATATATCCATACACAGCGACATCTTCCAGTGTATACAGAAGGCCGAGGTAACAATCTCCTCCCTTTCCTGCAGCAGCGACTGGTATACCATCAACCGTGTGTTTTTTGCGTGGGTTGTTTTTGCAAACCTCGTTCTTCTATGATGTCCAGGCTCGTATGGGCAATGTAGTGATATTTGATAGCGTGTTCATCCTGTCCCGTGAACGTACGTATTAGTATAGGATGGTTTTGAGACGATATGAAAGCAACAGCATTGAGTTTGAGAGATGGTGGCATACTCGTAAGATGACTAGTTTGAGGATTTCGGCTAACAGCGGCCAACTCGGAGAACTTATAATGCCTTAGGAAACTGAGTCATAAAGCTATTTTCTGGCGATTGAGCACCTCGAAACCACCCATGGCTCTACAAGTATGTTTCCTTTCCAGACAGTCAAGAAATTGGATTTTTTTCCTCAAGCGACGACCCACTGCAGAAAATGATTGTTATATTTCTCAGTCTTGCACTTAGCTCACTCCAGCAATCCTGGTTTCTGGTTTCTGTCACATACCGTGTTCATGGATCCAGATTTATGTTTTCTGCTCAAGTATCCTGGAGCGGATGAGCATCGCACTTAAATGTCTTTTGTGATACAGGGACTCAAATCCTTTTGTTGAGACTGTCACCATTGGTCTACCACTTCCGTCCGCGCCGGAACAAATACTGTACGCAATTGCAACATTGCTGAGCTGGATCAAGGGTTTATGTGGAACAAAATGCTGGATAGGGGTAACATGCGGAAACGAAAGCTCAACGAATATCAAAGTCTTTTCCTGTGAAGTCAATCACCTCAAGATAATCGAGCAGGAGCATGGAGTTAAGATAGGAAGACATCTCAGAATTAAGATGGCCACATTAGGTGGTTCAACCTAAAACGTTCGTGGTAAGACTTGCAGCTCTGGCACCAGTCCTGGTTGGCCATAACGGTAGCCAGATCAGCAGCCAAGGTTGGCCTGGAAGTCCCTCAAAAAACTGAGTTGGTTGATGAGGTATGATACATTTCTCCTGTTTGCAGATCTATTTTATTTTGCGAGAGGATTAATAGCCTGAAAATGATTAATCCTCGTCAGAGCTAACGCACGGATAATAGGAAAGAAAAAACCAAAACCTTTTTGGTAACTTCAAAAATTCGCCTCTGGCCAGCAAAGAGGATGGCAGCAGTGAGTACACTCTGGATAATTTTACTGTTGATACCCTTATAAAGAGAAAGGAAACCCTCTTCGCGAAGGATAGTCAAAAGGCCATCCAGAGAGGATTTGTATTTGTTAGATCCAGCCTGTAGGCGGCTTTTGATGACACTATCATCAAGAAATGAAATCAAAAAGGGTCGATACATATCACTTGAAGGACATACATATAGGGATACGTAGCGGACGTGGCAACTGGCAATGATGAGTGAGCGTGCAGATAGGTTCATTTTTCGAGTGCCGTGACTTACTGAGCTTGGAAAGGGCTCCAAGGAGGAAGAAGTCCCAATCGGACAAAGAGGCAACAGCAGCTGCAGTGCCAGCCGCGCGCAACTTCCCCGTGCGGCGAGCAACTAGGGAATTCTTCAGTTGCTCAAAGACAGTGTATTGGATAATCGGGTTGATTACGAGAATGAGGGCAGGACCAATACCACGCCAAAGAGCACTATGATAGTTATTTCTCGTTCAGTATCCTATGGAAATGGAAAGAAATGTTTCATCTACCTTAGACCTTCTTTGGCAAGAAGGTTTTTGAGAGTCTCGAAGAAGCTTAGCCTCATAATAGTGGCCTTCTCATTTGAGTCAGGACTCATTGTGTGAACAGCCTGCGATGTCTGCACGACCCATATGGGGTTCGAAATGACGGTAGTTGCTGACCCTGAAAAAGGGTAGACTTTATGAGCCCTCGACAGGCCATATAGGATACACGCACCAGCGATCAAACCCGTCAGGATGGACTCCACTGTACTCAAGGCTTTGCTCCCCTCTCGTGAACGCAGGATAGCATCGCGAGCGCGCTCATAAAAGTAATAATATACGCTTCAATCCTGTGTATCAGGATAGTTTTCCAAGGAGAAAAGAAATCACCTACCCATTGGTGACAGCGATACCGAGCAGACTAGACTCCAACCCACTATAGAGACCCAATACACCTTCACGCTTGATGATATCAACAACCACTTCGGATATCGACTAATGGGCATCGAGCGAGGGCAGATTCAGTTGATAGCCTGCGCGTCGCTGAACAAGGTGCAGACCTTGGACTCATTCTTAGTCTCGACAGCAGCGCGCGTTGAAAGGAAAATGAGAGGACTGGGCCTCATGAGAAACCTTCCCCACAAGGCAGTAAAAGAGGACTTACTATGTTGCAGTCATCGCAACGACACCTCCTGCCGCACCCGCTATAGCGTGAATGGCAGAGTCGTTCATGATAGTGTCGAAATAGAAAGAGGACCGTGATAATTACATTCATCTTTCGACTGTAGTACCAACGGTAATCACATGTCATTCTATCCACTGTCTTGTCATGACAGAACAAACGGCGATTGAAATGCTGCTTCGAATATGCTTTATCCATGTTCTTGTGATGTACATTATTATAGCTACAATTAGATGCCGTGAAAACAATGTTGTGCGCTCAGTCAGCTTCCAGCTCTGTGAGAAGGGCTTGAAGTTCCTCCACATCTTTAGCAAACCTGTTACTAGCGCCAACCTGACTGGCCTTTCGGTTTGAACCACCAACCTCTCCTTGGGTAGGTAAATTGTCATCTTTGGAGAGCCATTCATTTAATTGTGCCTTAATTGAACGGCCTTTCAAGCGGAAGTGAGTGCGAATGACATCTTCGAAAGGTTCAGGGGGATTTCTTAGGTTGTCTAGCATCTGTATCAAAGTTCAGAAGGGTGATAGGATTGGACAGTGACAGCAAGAACACGCACCGCGGTCTTAACAACCATCCGTCTGACATTAGCAGAATCTAATCAAAATCGTCAAGCGGCCACTGTCAAATGAGTGGCAGGCAACGTACATGCAAGAGATTGGGGTGTTCCTCCATCGGATGCCCAACTCGGCTCATTCAGATATGGTTCGTCGCATAGAATCATCGACTGAATTGAGATTAATACCTGCAGACGTATATTCAAGATAATACCAAAAGGCATCCAGAGGGACTACACAACTCGCCTGCAATAATGTTGATTTACCGGCTACCCAGCCCGGCCCAGACCACGTTCCCAGCAACGAGAGGCAAACTTTGCCATCCTGCAATATCCAATGAAAAGCACGAGCTATACGTCGTCTGAAAACACATACTGCATAAAGATTGGGGTTGAATCTGTACTGTCCAGCGTTCGTCTGTATTTAACGTTAACAAAAAAGAGTACAATAGATGAGTATATGTAGGATCGAAAAATGACGTACAGTCATGTAATATACGCTCGGAGGGAGTTGATTGTAGCTTGGACCGAGAAAAATGTCAAACAAGTAGCTGTAGTTAATGTTAATTTGATATTCTTCAGGTGGAAATCTCAACTTGCCACCCATTGTAGTAGCTAATTGAGGGTCGAAAGTCAAGAAAGACTCGATGTATCTGAAGCTACTCACGGAGTACCTTCCGGACCAGTGATCAATGCTTTGATCACGTCCACTCGAGTTTCATCAACGCGAAGGAATATTGATGAGTCCCATGTCACGGGAAGATTAGTGCTGAGAATGGCCAACTGAAGCATGTCAGCTAAAATCTTTCAAAAATACCTGTCGGAAAACCGACTTCTTTGGCGATAGCAAGTGAACGCTTGGGAATGTCAGCGTTCGCCAACATCCTTGCCTCATTGCTATAATGGAACTTATAATGGGGTGTCTGATCCTCTGGTTTTTCGGAAGTCGTCTTCTGAATGCTGAGATCACAATATTCAAACCTCGTCGAAGTTGCCCACTCCGCATACGCTTTTTTCAGCGTCTCCTCAGTCGCATTAGCAGAAACTTGTATAACTATAACCTTTTCAGTACCGGACGAAGAATTCTGAGGTAAGGACGAAAGAAGGCGGTTCACGAACTCATCACCCTTCGTATCCCGCAGCGATCGGTCGATGGCTTTGATAGTATTCAGAATTCGGTGGCAGAATCCCAGCATCTTCTTATTCTCATTCAAAGCAGAGTTTTCCTGCTCAGGTCTCTTGTCTAATGTATGGGGCATACGCTTCTGCTCTTCTGTGAGTTCGAGGCCAGGTTCGGCCATCTTGGCATTTCCTAAACCCTTCAGCGCTGCTTGAGCTTGAATGGCAATAGCTTGCAGAAGTTCGCGAGGGCTTGAGCTTCCCTCATATATGGTTGTTCGCTCACGCCTTCCAAATCCTGTAGCTGATTTTTTGCTAGAGACCGAAACAACTGAGACCATCATCATGATTGGCATTGCCATCATACTAGCCAACGCTTCGTGACTTGAGATTGTCTAAGGAAGCGATTGACGAATTTGGTATATAGGATTCTGGGCCTAACTCACCTCGAGCCATTCCAAGAGCTCAAAATACAGTACGGAGCGCTCTGACATGTCCGCCAGCGAATCATTTTTCAGAAGCGTACTGCAGATGAAGTTGAATCGCCGCCGTAGATGGGCCAAAGCCGTAGGGTGCACGAGATAGTCACTTGTCTGACCCCCACCTTCCCGATGTAAGTTGGGTAAATATTCCCTAACTGCTATCAAAAGGTTCCCTATTTTTGCATCCTTTGCCTTCTGTGCTGCCAGTGCCTCTAACTGTCCAGAATTCTCAAAAGTGATTATCAGAAAAGTGGAAACGAAAGGTGGAAAAGAAAGACTCACATCTTCCTTCCAATCTCCAGCGTATCCAGTTCCTCCTTTAGCTTTCTTTCCTCGACTCTGGATGAAAGGAAGAGGAGAAGGTGAGCTATCTTGAGAAATGGGTGACATCTTGCGACGCTTAGTCGTACGTTCCGAGCTCTCGATTTCCCCTACAGCGTCCTCTACAAACTGCTGCTCTACTATCGCGAGACCAACTCCAAGAATAACACCTTGTAGATTTGAACAATGAAACAACTCGTTGTCATCTGTCGCAACACCAGGTCTGTGGGTTCGGTCTGCCGAGATGCGTTCCCCACATGCAGTACAGAAAACAGATTGGCACCGTTGACACTTCTTCCTGACAATTTTTCGAACGTGGTTAATGAACGTTATAAATTCAGGCTGGGCCGCAAACAGCGAGAGTGAGTGACTAGAGTATATGATTGGAATTGAAGTCAGATACATACGAAAAAACTGAAAAAGTCTGTTTTGCTCCTCTTCCAAGTCGCGCCACATTCTTGGGGACAAGATTGTAGCGTTTCGTCGGTTAACAGTGAATAGAGCTGGAACAAGAAACTTTGTTCTGAGCCTTCAGGACAGCCTTTCATCCATTGACCCTGAGTCATTATCTTGACAAGCTCAGCGGTTCCAGGTAATTGGAGTATTTCTCCATCCTCTTCTACTTCAATGACTTCTTCGCGACGATCTTTGGAAAAAAAAATTCCTGTGAATACGATAAGGAAGGTCTAATACGTATTCCAGATGATGTATGTACCTGCGTACGGATCAACGTCCTGGTGCCCATCCTTGGGGCCAGTCTCAAAATCCGAACCATAGTCTGCGTAGTCCTGCATGTCATCTAAAGCCACGACATAGGTGAATCAGAATTGTATTTCAAGGAAAGATGGAAAGTGAAAATTCACTGTCATCCGTGTCTTGATCGTCATCGATAGAACCCGTCTATCAAACCACAACGTAGAGAGCCATACCGAATAGTTGAGCACAATCCATGTTCGGAATCCAAAAAATAGTAGAACCCGACACACACCGTCTTGTAAGCCTTCTTCGACTCCTGAAGCGAGACTGCCATCTCTAGGAAGTCGTCGTCGTCGTCCCCTGCATCGTCAAACTTGCCCTCGAGGATACCTTCTGCAGCTTGCATGACATCTTTGTACTGTTTTAAGGCAGCGCGTGCTTGTGCTTTCGTTGCACCCTAAAACAAAGGTTTAACGTCAGAATCAGCCTGTCAATGCACTCCTTGGGAGAGAACGAAAGAAGCACGCGCCATCTCCGTCAGCTGTTGAATTTCGCCCTCCATCCTGGATATTGAAACCTGAGGATCTGATTCACAATATTCGTTGCAGCACACGGCGTAAGGAGGATAAAAAAGAATCGCCGTAAGCTAGGAGGAGAATCCTTGAAGTTTTATGATCAAGTCAATGTGAACACCACTGATGCTAGAACACCAAATCAGACGAAAGGGCAATGTTATCAAAGAAGAGAAGGATGTAAGGGGTCAGTACTGTTGCACACCGGCAAACAACGGGTCTGCCGATTGCAAGATGACTGACCCACTTGCCATAGCTTGCAGCAAACCTTCTTCCTATGGGAACTCGGGGCTGGAAAAAGGATACATCGCATAACGACAAGAACCCTATTTACATATGACTGTCGGCGCCAGGAAGCAAAAAAAGGGAATAGGGTGTGCCCGAAAACTGCCATCTCTACCTATGTGAGTATTCGAAGAGGAAGAAGGATAGGCTTATAAAGATCAGGCTCCACTAAAGGAGCAAAAAGCACTATCAACACAGAAAAGAGAATACACTTGAAGAGAGGTTT
>Ga0157363_1000702_pt1 | contig 26136 bp, 33 predicted proteins | sample AttsexASBM1_FD_111477 | JGI IMG/M metagenome (GOLD analysis project Ga0157363, IMG submission 111477) | Fungus gardens microbial communities from leaf cutter ant in Ribeirão Preto, State of São Paulo, Brazil - Atta sexdens ASBM1 | ecosystem: Host-associated > Fungi > Mycelium > Unclassified ... | reverse complement strand
CGATCGCCCCAGGCCAGCATCTGATCGCGAATGGGCTGGCCCTGTACCAGCGACCAGCTCGGCTGCCAGGATACGGGCGTTCCAATCGGTGTCGGCGGCGCAATTGCTGGAGAGACTGCTTTCGGCCCGCTGGTGCCGGATGCAAGGGGCGTAAGCACGAGTGGCGTGCCCGTGATCGTCTTGACCGGAGCAGGCTGCGCCGCGGGAGGCAATGGCGTTGCAACAATGGGCTGGGGTTTTGCCACCGGCCCGGGAAGCGTCTGGGGCGGGATATTCAGAGTGAGATGCAGCCCGTTGCGTATCGTGCATTGCCCGACACGCCGCGTGGCTCCGTCACTCGTATGATCATAGAGACACGTCGCAGACGCGTCATCGACGTCGAGCGCCAGCATGATGTTCTGCCCTACGGGGCTTACGCTGTAGCGTACAGCGTGAGAGCCCGGATAATCCATCCCGTCGGGCGCGATGCCAAAGCCTCGTTCACGCAGGGTATCGGTCAGAAGGATTTCGGCATGAGCCGGGTCTGGGCCTTCGAACGGGGCCAGACGGAGCGTCGATTTCGGCCCATCGAGACTATCGGCGAGGATATCTGCGATGAAAACGGTAAGCGCCGAGATGTCTCGAAAGCCGTTAATGTCGATGCGTGAGCTGCGGCCTTCGTCGCCTGCCGTGCAGGCTGAGAGGGAAACCAGAAGGGCCGTAGCCCTGGTTGCACGGCGCATCATGACGCCCTCCTGTGGGTGAGGCGAATGGTTGGCGCGTCCGGGCCAGTGCCGATGAGCAAGGCATCCTCGATCGGTTGGTCGATTACGTAGGAATCCCCGATCGTTCGATAGTCGCCTGACCTGTTGCTGCCCGGCGAGAGAACGACAAGTCGCGGACGCGCGACGATCGTGCCTGGGGGAAACTGGATATAGGTGCGCCCGCCCTGCCGGTAGATGCGTAGCGGCTTCCAGTCCGGATTGGCTCCTGAAATCACGAAATCAAAATCCGGCGCGCCTGCAGGCGCCATGTCACGGGAGAGGGAGGGCTGGGTGTTACTGCTCGTGGCATCGGCCGGAGGCTCCGGCTGCGTGTTTGGGTCGTCCCGCTCGTAGAGGAAGCGAACCGCCTGCATCGTATCGCCGGTCGGGTCGAGCACGAGGGTGTAATGACGCTTTGTGGTTGCGACATGAAGCACTGCGGGCGTCGCCTCGATATGCGGCGTGAGGGCGACGGCCCAGCTCGCATGGACGCCACGTGTCCCTTTCACGATCGTGACGCTCCATCCGGCGGCGCGATCGGTTTCGAGGCTGTTATCCTCGATCCGCTCGCCGGCCTGCAGGGTGACGACGCAAATCTGTCCGGGTCGGCAATGAATGCGGGGGGTGCCGTCGGCGTAACCGAACCAGCTTGCCCCGGATCGCAGAAAACGCGGTGTCGCCTCGCCGTGCGAGGCGCCGCCTGGCGCAGCCCTGTTATCGGGGCTGGCGGGATGCAGCACCAGAGGGCCTCCGTGATAGATGTTTGTGGTTGAGAGCGGGAGACCCTGTCGCGCAGGTGTTGCAATCCGCTCGTTCAGGCTCGCCATGAAGCCATGCGTACGGTCCAGAGCCTCTTGCAAGGCGCGTTCAGGGCTGGGCAGCCCCGGCACTTCGAGCGCAACAGGTGCGATGCGCTCTGCTTCACATCCCGCGAGAGATATGAGGACAGGCGCGACCAGTGTGGCGCAGAGTCTGTGTCGACGTTGAGACGCGTGGTTCATGAGACATAGTGTGCCTCATCGCGATGTGAGTGCGTGTTGTCTCGAATAACGGCCCCGAGACCGACACCATTGATGATTTCGAGCGCGATCTCATCGATAACACCCGAGCGCACCGTTTCCGCTGATAAGCCGCTTTTCATTCGGGCTGCCTGGCGTCGGCCGACCTCCTTTTCGGCAGAGCCGTGAGGAAAGACACGCGCCAGGCGTTGCCGGGCGGTCGTCGAGCCCAGGGCATCGTAAACACGACGGCGCAGACTTGAATCGATTTTCGTCGTTGACAGCGCCCAGAGTTCAACCGGCCCCATCAGGTTGACGAGATACATCTCATAAATCTGGTCGCGTATCTTGATCTGCAGAAGGAAGGGTGAGCCGCTTCCGTCATCGCGAGGACCTGTGAGTGTCTGGAGTAGCGCATTACCCTGATCGGTGAGGGCAAATTTCTCCCGACACAACGCTGCTTCCTCGGGGCCGTCTGTGCTGACGATGAAGCGTCCGGTGGAGTGATTGCAAAGATAATCGCCAAAATCCAGCAGGCGCTGGCTTGCAAGGCCGATGGTGAAATTCCGTTTCGCGCCCCGTCGGGCGGCATCCTCGAATTGTGCCCGGACGTAAGGTGCGCCCTGTGTGCGCTGGAATTCGTCACATTCAAGACGCTTGAACGATTCCGAAATCTCCCGGAATTTCTCGCGCAGCGCCTCTCTTACATGCTCGGGCACCTGATCCGCATGTTCTGGCACCAGGAAAAGCTGGCGCGAGACGATATTGAAGCCGAGAAGATACATCAGTTCGTTCTGGCGCCGCGCTTCGGGCGTACTGCCTTCGGGGGCAATCGCATCGATATCGAGTGCGACAATTCGTGCCGCGCCGAGATCGATGCGCGTCGGCTGGCACAGGGTCGGATATTGCTTGATAAAACTGGTGAGGTAGCGGCGGCAGGTCTCGATAATGGTCTCGCTCCCGGTTCCGGGCGTGACCATTCTGAAGTCCTCGATGATCGATCCAGAGCGAGATAGAACGTCGATCACATCGGTCATCGTCGGGACGGCGCGACGGGTAGCGAGACTGGCGCCATGGAGATCGCCAGCACGCCCAAGCGCGTCGGCGGCGTCCCACCAGGTCGGATTGGCCGGTAGCTCGATCTCGAGTGCCGCGATCTTGCGCGCGACAACCGGCTCTTCTCGTGGCTGGTAGCTGCGGGGTTTGGTACTGGGGCCGATATCCCCTCGAAGAGCATAGGCGGCGTCGATTGCGTCATGCAGCAGCTGGCTCATGCCGTCATACGCGCTACCATCCGGCTTGGCACAGACCAGATTGAGGAAATTTGTCAGGAACATGCGGTGGTAATCGAGCGGTCGGCGGCAGCAGGGCTCGGTATCGAAGATGTTGATCGCGTGTTCGTCGATGAAGCGTAGGGATATATACACAGCGAGATGCGCCTGATCGGCGGGGAGGGCAGATTGGACCATGTCGACAAAGCCGCTGCAGGAATCGCCGATATCGAGCTTGCCAATAAGCGGCACGCGGTAACCGTCCGACGTCATGATGGCTTCGCTGGTGATGGTCGCGAGCAGTAGCAGGTTCATGAGGGCCGATTTGCCGGTGCGCGAGCGGCCGATGAACAGATCGAGCTGGGCCTTGCGATCCCGCCCCGAAGGATCGTATGGCACAATCGTTCCATCGCCCGTTCTGAACAGGGCGGCGCCCTCACTGCTGGGCATGCCAGCACGCGCCCATGGCATCATGGTCATGATCTGGCTTAGCGGTGCCGCGGTTGGGGGCGCCGTAGAAGCGATTGCAAGGCCCGGTACACTCGAGAGCGTGCCGGCGAGTGGATCGCCGCATAGGGTCGTCGCAGACATACCGCCCCAGGTTCCAATGGCCTGACCGAGGCTGGATGCGCGGCGGCGCAAAAGCTCCATCTCTCCGTCAGGGGCAGATGTCGCAAAGCTCATGCGTGTCTTGACGATCGCATCGGTACGGCGCTCGCGCATCGCATCGATCTGTTCGAAGGCATTGAAGACCGTCTTGTTCGCCCCAAACCGCAGCATGCCGGCCAGGGTCTTTTTCCAGAGCATCAGGGTTGAAGGTGCCCCCTCGATCAGGGTCGAAAAACGCCAGGGCTGGGACCGTGCGCCACGATTGGCGATGAGTTCGACGATCGGCGGGCGTACCTGGCCGATACTTCTGACGTCCAGCGGCAGCCAGAGCTGCGTGTCGAGACGGGCTGCAGAAAACCCGTCCGTTTCGGCGTCCCCGCAGAAAATCTGTTCACGCAAGGAGGGCCATAGTGAGGCTTCGGCATTACGAGGACGATCCTCGTCAGGCAGAGTATCGGGCGGAGGATCTGCCGGCGTTATCGGATCCCAGTCGCTGCCGATCGTTTCGGGATAGATTTCCTGCCTGATGATCCTTAGCGCGGTTTTCGAATCAAGGACTTCGGTCTGCACGTCACGATCGGCGAAAAGCTGGGCGACATTGCGGACGAATGCGTGATGGATGGTGGCAAGAGCGGGATCGTGCAGAAGCGGGTTCTGGGCGTCTCCAAAGGGGGGAAGCGCGCCGGTTGCTTTCTGTTTGTCTTTTGTGTGTGCGCGGCGTTCTCCGCGGGAAAGGCGACCCGGTCTTGTCCAAAGGACGAGCCAGATCCGTTCCTGACGCATATACTGGGGCAGGATCTTGAGACGCTCCGCGAAAATGTCATCGAAATTGGCGTTCAATCCTCTGGCGAGGCGTTTACGATCCTCGATCCAGTGCGCGACAGTGTCTTTCGCCCCATGGGGATCGCTGATGTAGACGAATTGCGCAGCATGGCCAGGCTGCTCGAAAGACGATCCAAGGCGGGTGCAGATGTCGCGTGCGCGGTCCTCGATCTCTGCGCGCGTGGCAAGTTTGCGCATGCCGTCGATACGAATGATGGAGGCGTAATCACCGCCATAGGTAATAAGACCTTCCTCACTGCAGGTTGCCAGATCGCAAAACGCTGTCAGGGGGAGACGAAAGCCGCTCCAGATGGCCGCACCAAGACCCTGCAGGACGACGAGCGGCAGGAAGCCGCGACTGAACAGTCTGGGCGCGGGTGCTGGGGCGGTTGCGTTATCACTCAAGAGGTCACACTCCCTGTGAGGGTGCGCAGGTAGTCGCTATAGAGCTGGGGCGCGTCGCCGAACCATTTTCCATGATGCAAAACGCGGATCCCGTTTACGAAATGCGCACGCTGCACGGGATCGCTGTCCAGTTTTCGACATGCCTTGCGGAATTCAGAAATCCTTGCCGTGCCGATCCTGTCGACGAGCGCATTTTCACGTATCTTCAGAAGCTCGAAATTCAGCGCGGCGATGCCAGCTTCTCCTGTGGCGGCGGTGCGAACCGTGACGCTTTGCCGCGCGCAGGTGACGTGCAGTGTCAGGACAAGGCGGGAAAGAACGCCCTGCTCGAGCTGGGGAAGCCAGATCAGGGAAGCCACATGATCGATCCCGTTTGCATCCAGGGCAAAGGCCGGAAGGCAGGTCGGACAGAGCGCCGTGTCACCCACCGTCGCCGTTGCGGGCATGTGCTGGCAACAGGCGCAGATCGTCGTCCCCGGCTCTGCGAGCTTTTTTGCGGTCAGTATTCTATCAGCGCGCGCGTAGCGGACGGGATCGAGCATGATGGGTTGGCTTTACTTGTCGAAGCGCATCATCTGCTGGCTTCCGTCTACACTGGCGCTGGTGCCAAAGAGCGTAAAGGTTGCCGTGCGCACCACGAAGGGGAGTGTGAGAAGAAGGCCGCCTGCGACGATGCCTGCGAAGACCGTTCCCAAGCGGGCACCAGCATTCGGGTTGCGTGTGTGTTGGTACCATCCCCAGATCGCTATTATGAACAGCGAGCCGCCGAGAGCCCAGCAAAAGAGGTTGAAACCCATGGCGAAGGTGTTAAGCCCGTGCCCGGATGCGTCGCGTGTGATCTGCTCGATATCCTGAGCGTATGCGGCGTGCGAGCCTAGCAGGATGACCGCAGCAGCGATAACACCCAGGAATAGGCTGGAGGGGTGCAGCGCCCGGCGCAGAAGGCGCGTCTGGAGGATTCTGGTCATAGGACAAGGCCTTTATGGTTGAGGAAAATCAATGTCTGTGGGTGGCCAAGGTGCCGAACTGGCTGACCTTTTCGACGTTCATCATGATCATCGAAAAAGCCAGGGCCGTCATATTGACGGCAGCCGATGAATCGTTCCGGCCACGGGCCCGATCGATCTCGCGTTTGACCATGAGGAAGGCGATCAGCGCGCCATAGCTGATGAAATACGGGTCGAAGACGTCGATCATCGTCTTGATCAGCGCAGTTGGGCCCTGGGATACCGACTGGGTAAAGCTGGCTGCGTCAAAGCTGTAGGGAGCCACGCTGCCATCTTGTCCCTGAACGAGCGATGCGGTGGCGGTGAAGCCGAAGCTCGCGTTCAGCATGTTCAGGAATTTCGGAAAGGACAGGAAAATGCCCGAGCCCAGGAAAAGGATCTCGGGAGCAAATCCCTTCGTGACCAGACCGTTCTGCAGCGTGGAGCGCGCGTAAAACCCCCAGATCGCGGAGATCATCATTGAGCCGCCGACGATGTAGCACAGGCTCGGGAGCAGCCAGCCGATCGCATTGCCCAGCGACGAGGCAAAGGAAAGAACGCCAACCATGCTCAGCGGATCACGCCGTGTTCAGTGACGACCTCCCAGTTCTCGCCGACCTGGCGCAGCTCCGTGATGGTGCCCCAGCCGGGCAGGGATGAGTCTCCGGGCAGTTCTGCCATGCCGACCGGATGAACCATGCGTGTCTGACCGTCATTGCCGACAATCAGGGCGACGGAGGGTGAACCCGAGGTCACGCGATAGGCCTTGCGGACCGCGACAGGCACGACTGGCCTGATTTTTGTCGCGGCCGCGGCCGCGGCTGCGGTGGCTGGCGCTGCAGGTGCAGGCGGGCGTGGCTGGCTGGCGGCGGCAGGTGCTGTGCTTTTCGTGCCGGCGGCCTGAACGGGCTTTTCAGGAAGCTCGGCCGTCGCGGGCTCAGGGCGTGCGCGCAAGCTGTCATCGATCCTGTCGACGCGATGACGGATTTCGCCGAGCGCGCCGTTGACCGTACCGAACCCCGCGGCATTATCCGTGACCAGCGTGGCAAGCGCCTTCCTGGTGTCGGCAAGATCCGCCGCCATCTTTTCGTTCTGCGTCTTGACCGCACCTATCTGGCGCGCGAGTTCGAGGATCAGCGCCGCCTGACCACCAGCCACCGCCGCAGACGCAGGCGGCGAAGTGGGCTCTGCGCCAATCGGTGCGGCCGGTTGCGGGGCCGGCGTCGCAACACCTTGCGTATTCTTCGCCTGCGGCCCCGGTTGAGGCATGGGGGCGCTATTGAAAGCGAATTGCGCGGGTGAGCGGCGTGGTGTTGTCGCGGGCGAAGGAGGGGAAGGCAGCTGATCGTTGACGAACGGCACCGTAACGCCATGCTGCGTCACCGTCCTGACCCCGTAAAGCGCCCCGCCACCCAGAGCCACTCCGGCCAGGAGAATGACCGAAACGGAAAGGGCACGCCCGCGTAACCGCGAGCGCCGTGGTTGTGGACGGACAAGACGTGCCTTGCTGACCGAAGGCGTCTCATCCGCCTCGATCATTGTGTCGTCGCTGGGCACTTCCTGTGTCTCAGCGCCTGCGCGCGGTGGCGTGCGCAATTGCGTGACTTTATGGGTGCCCTTCTCGTTTGACTGAACTGCGGCCATGAGGCGGTTCCTTTCCTTCGATAGCCGCATGATACCGGACCGCGATGTGAGTGCGGCGCGCCTTCGCCGTTACGGTGCGTAAACAGGCTCGAGAAAGACGATGCCGACCGCAGCCCCTTGCGCGAGCTTCGCTGTGGCCTTCTGGGGGGTCTGTTTTTGCAGGAACTGGCCAAGGCTCTGTCCCACCGCGCCGCCCGCCATGCCGAGCTGCTGGGGCAGGGTGTAATGCGTAAAAGATGTCAGACCGAGCCCGGCCGTATAGGATTGCGTGTTGTTGTTCTGCAGCGCCGTACCCAGCCCCTGCACGAAGGCAGCCGCGGCGGGAAGGGCGACACGCGTCACGAGATGCTCGTCGATTTGGGTTGCAACGCCGCTCTCGCCGCTGTCGGGGGCGACAACAAAAGCATTGACGGCTATGGGCGCATCATCACCGATCATGAGCTTCGTGATCTTGATAACCAGAAGATCGCTCTGCATCGTGAACGTCCCCGTCATCCGGGCCCCGGCGAAGGGACCGCTATCGGCTTCGAGTAGAACATCGCTTCCAAGATCGCTGTTCACGGTCAGCACCGCATGGCCGTAAACGCCCCGACCGCCGCGCAGCAGCATTTTTCGCTGCGTGACAGACACGCCTGACGTGGCCGAGTTCGTGGTCTGTGAAACGCTCCCTGTCCCATTTGCCGCACTTGAGGAGGATGGGAAGCCGGACGTTGACATGCTGGTGCCCGTATTGTCAGCACCGTCGGCGTTTCCCTTGAGCACGACATCCAGTCGTGCGGGATGGCCGCCCCATAGGGCGAAAAGTTCGGCCTTTTGCGCGTCGGACAACGAGTCAGGCCGTCGCGGGTGAGGGGGCGGCGCTGTGCCGTCAACCGTGAAACCAGGTGCGGGAGCCTCCGGTTTTGGCGCAGCGGCAGCACCAGGATCCGGTGCTGACGTCTTGTCCGGCGCAGTGCCCGGTTTGGCTGACGACGTCGCGGGGGGCGCATCATCCGTATGCGGCTTTTCCTGCGCTGTTGCGCCCCTGGCCTTGTCCATCGGCGTGTCGCCTAGTTCGCCGCCTCCCGGCCCCGTCGACGAGCTTCCCTGTAAGGGGCTGGCGTAGGAACTGTGTTCCCGCTTTGCTTTCTCGGCTGCAGCCCGATCCGCATCGCGTGTCGTCTTGTCCATGACCGCGGAATTGTTTTCACCCCCGGCCGGTACGGGGAGTTGCGGGGGTGTAAAAGCGGCAGACTGGGGCTTTTCGTCATGGCGACCGCCGGATAGCCAGAAGATGCCGACAATGACGATAGCCAGGAGCGCCGCGATCCAGGGGAGCAGCCTGCGTGCGCCGCGCACGCTTTGTCCGAAATTCGTCGGAACGCGGGTCGAGGTGCGGAGAGCGCCCTGCTCGGAAGAATTACTCTCGCTCATGGGCCTTCTTCTCCGAGGGAAATGCCGGTGAGCTGGCCATTGACCGTCATCAGAAGACGAGACGTGTCGCGCAGAGCATAGGCCGTCACACCGTATTCGGTTTCATGCGCAGTCGGCGCGGGTGAATCGAGTACGTATCGTGTTCGCAACAAAACCTGTCCGTGATATCGCCATGCGCGCAGATCGTCCGCGCTGACACCGGTTACGGTCAGCGGCGTAGCCTGCTCAGGGGGAACTCCATCGAGCAGCGCAGTGAGCCACGGAGCGCCTGTTTCAGGGGCATCTGCCTCCAAGACAGGCAGATCCTGCGCCTTGGGTCCCCGTTCCGTGACGCGCACCGTCATCTGTCCGTCATAGACCCCGGGTCCGGCGATAATGACGAAGTAAATCGGCTGTCTGGCTTTTTCCAGGCTGATCAGGACCCCACCACGCGGATAACGGGAAAGAGGGGTGAGCTGGACAACGTTCGATCCCGCGACAGGGACACAGGCATTGATTCCAACTGCGCGAATGGCGGCGTTTTCGCCACCGCCCTGACGATCGCAATCCGCCGTTTTGTTCGTCATGAGGTTCCAGGCGATCGGCCAGGGCTGGCCGGTACTGTCGAGAAATGTCAGCGACGACGGATAGCCCTGAGCGAGGCGCACAATATTGGTCTGCCCGCCCGGTTGCATCGATACGGTAACAGAGCGCGACTGCGGCACGGCCATACGGTATGGGTCATCCACACCGTCCTTGAGACGTTCGCCTTCATTATATTGATGATAGGCGTTCTGAACCGCCCCAGGAGGGGGAGGCAGATCGGCGTATATCGGATCGAGTGGTTTTTGCTGCTGATCCTGCTGCGCAAGCGCGTTCGTTGTTATGCCGGAACATACGGCGGCCACGACAAGCAGGTACGGATAAAAACGCATATCAGCCGTCGCGATCGGCGAGCGGGGCGCTGAGTTCGGTGATTTCCAGCCCGTCCGGATGGAGGGGATCGTTTGTTTTGGAGATCGTTACGTGCACGGAAAGAAGATTATTCCTTGACCCGCTCTCGTTTTCGAAACGCAGATCCATTGGAAAATCGATTTTCCAGAAATAGACGCCGTTCTTGACGCCAACAGAACGAACAGATGCCGCCCCGCGTGGCGTCGCCGTGACGAAAACGCGCCTGTTCTTGATATACTGGATGTTCCCCGACCCCTGAAATGACTGTCCCCAGGCGTTCCAGGCAGGCGGTGCAAAGGCAGTGCTTGCGGCGTCGAGCTGCTTTTCAATATGGACGAAATCCAGTGTATAAAGCGTCGTTACCTTTTCGACGGTCCAGTTCATGACCTGGGAATTGGTAAAATACGGTTGATCGGTGACAAGCAATTCGCGCGGTTTATTGAAGCCGTCGTGATAGATATATTTGATGCGCGGTGCATGCGTCACGAGGGTGATGATGACAATGCTCTGCAACACGACGACAGCACCGAGCACAAGTCCCGCAAGGATCGCCCAGCGTGAGAGTTTCTGCAAAAAGGCGGGATCGACGAGCAGTCGCTCTATCGCTTTATGAGAGCCGCGCATTTCAGGCGTGCCGCGCAATGCGTTTGCGCGTATCCTCGGACGCATGCCACCGTCTTACATCCCGTGGCTTCACAAACCAGGGCTTGCCGGTTTCCTTGTCCAGTTTGGGGATCATCTGGGCGCTGATAGCCTGGCAGATCGGATAGTCCAGAGGATCATGTTTTTCGTTGGTCTCGATCAGCGCGACACCATAACGGCCAGGGAGCCCTGCACGACGGGCCCGCTCAAGGACGGCACCCGGTGTGGTGCCGATCATCTCAGCGATGAGTGAGGCGGAAAGAGCGCGTTTCCATAGATCCGCCAGCATGTTGATGCCGTCACTGGACCATGAAAGCCGACTGCCGCGTGTCTGAAAGAGCGATTTTATCCGTTCAAGCGGAGAAACATGGTTGACAAATAGATCCGGACATGCGGGGGGGGGGGCAGTGCGGCGTCGTCAGACGCCTTGCCGCGCGAAGGGCGGCGTACCCCGAGCTGACGCGCCTTGGCGCGCAGCGAACCTATCGAGCGATCGAGTTGCTCTGCGATGTCGCGGGTCGGCATGGTGGTCGGATAAAGGCGCACAACGATTTCTTCGTCGTGAAGCGTCCAGAGCCTGCGCCGCGGCTTCACGGGCTTGTAGAATGGCGAGGCTTTCCATTCTGACTGCGTACCGATCAGCCAGGGTTGATAGGCAATAAGCGAGCGGGGGGTGCTGATATGATTTGTAACCATCGCAAACGTGCTGGCTACAACATTCTCTGGTGTCACCCGTTATCCTCCCGCCGAAAAACCGTATCGAATCAAGGACTAAAAACGGGAAGCCGAGTCGTGACGCAAGCGTTATTTTTCCGACGAAACGCGGCAGCAAGATTTTCTTAACGAAATATTGCAGAAAATGACTCTCGGTTTTTGAAGCGAAACAGGAGGATAGATTCCGTTCACGAACGAGTTATGCGTTTTTTGCATGGGAAAAATTATTTCTCGCATAGCTCGTTTTTGGCCGTATCTGCCCTTAAAATGACATTATCGTAAGGGTTTTTAAGTACGAATCATGCCGTAACGGCGTGGGGCTGTACGCTACCGCTGATCATAGTCCCAAAGGCGTATAATGTCCGCGCTTACCGCTCCTGCTTCCGGATGGCCTGGGTTTATCAGGACATTGCGCTCCTCGGGAACGATAACCGATGGTACGTCGAGCAATGCTGAGCGTGTATTGCGTAGCCAGTCCGAGCCCAGCGCAATTGAGGCGATACTTGCCGGTCGGGCGTTCCAGTCAGGAGGCAAAACGCTCAAATCCAGTATCTCCCTGGAGGTCCAGAGACTGAGCGGGACCACAATTCGCACCAGATAGCGGTTCAGGGGGAGTGTCGCCGCATCCAGATGCGCGATCGTCTCTAGACAGGCGAGGGCTCGCGACGTTGAGGTATAGACGACGGCGATATTCGGCTCGTTCCAGCGTCCACCCGTCACTGCTGCGCCTGTTCCGGACAGATCGTTTGCGCGGTAGCCTGGCGTCGAGGCCGCGATCCGCCAAAGCTCGATGCTCAAGCGTAGGCGCCGCTTTGCATTTGCCGAATGGTGTTACGGACCAGTTGTAGTCCCTCGCTCGTATCCAGCAATTCATCGGGTCTGTGGCCGCCCAGCGCAGCCTGGGGCCGTCCCATCCATTCCTTGAGCCAATGTCTGGCATCGAAGCTCTCTCCGGTCCCGGACTCCCTGACGATATCCTCGACCTCTTCGATGATTTCCTTAAGTCCGAGCACGCGTTCACTATCGGCGGCCGTAAAGACCTGCACTGATGTCCCTCTGGAGCCTTTGATACGGGGCAGTCTCAACGCGCGACGGGCATCCTCGCGTTTGTCGAATATACCTGCGACCACATATTTGAGATACGCTCCTGTCACACCCCCACGTGCGACTTCGATGCGCACAAGGGGGTTGAGGTTCTTGACGCGTGACGTTGCGTCGAAGACGTATGTGGCGCCCTGAATCTCGACCTTGGGGACGCCAGATTTCCGCTCCTTCTTTCGGGATGTATGCGCATATCGGACGGTTCTGACGTTATCCTTGGAGATAATATCGGCCATGGGACCTCCTATAGTGCTGTCTGAAGATGTTATTTTTCGAGCCTGTATTCCTGCACGAGTATTTTTTCCGGTACGTGCCAGGCGCGGGCGATCTTCCGGATCATTGGCAGCGTCAGCGCCCGACTTCGGTTCAGGATTTCGGTCGCCCGCGACTGACCGATCAGTCCCGCGAGATCGGCGCGCGTGTGGCCATTTTCTTCCATCGCAACTTCGATCGCCGTCACAGGATCGAGCGGATCTATCGGCCAGCGCCGCTTCTCATAATCCTCGATCAGCGTCACCAGGACATTCAGCCTGTCTCCCTGTTCGCTTCCAACGGGCGCACCCCAAAGCATTTCGACCTCCCGCAGCATGGCCTCGTGATCCGTATCAGTACGGATAGGACGAATTTCCATTGTCTTTCCTCCCGCTTTCAGAACAGGTTCACCGTGATTGCGTCGATCCTGTCATACTGAGCGTGCGTGCCCACGAACTTGATGAAGGCGATTGAGCGTCGCCAGTCGAACGCCACAATCATACGATAACTCCCGCCAGCAATCTCAAACCTGACACGGTCGCCGCTCAGCACCTTCGCTTTTGAAAAATCCGCCAGAGCCTCGACTGGTGTCTGCCACGAGGCACTGGACGTCACCTGATGCCAGTGTTTCAGCGAGGCCTCTGTTTCCGGGTGCTGCTCCCAAAAGGCAACCAGCCTGTTTCTGGCGATAATCCTCATGCGGCATCATACGATTTCCCGCCATGGGAAAGCAACATGCACCTTCAGTGGGCTCGTTGCACGCACTCACATCAAGACACCCTATTCTGAATGGGACACTTCCGGAGGTCCCATCCTTGCCCGCATTCGATTCACCGAATATTCCACCCGAGGAGATACAGGCCTCGCATGGTCACGCTGACTGGCTGACGCCGGAGCGTGCCCAGCATGTGCTCGGGCCTCTGATCGCAGCGCAGCGCCCTCGGACCTCCGATGCTGCGGTACCTAAAAGCGCCCGGCCCAAGGCGCGGGATCAATGAGGCTCATCGTTGCCGATAGTTCTTCCCTGCGTCTTTGTGGTGCACTGGTCGTACTAACGCTCTGGGCCATACCAACGGCCGCGCTCGCGGCTGACAGCAGTGATGCAGGCTGTCAGGCGCTCGTGAGTGCTGCAGCGACTGGCATGGCCAATCAGATCAAGGCTGATGATGCGACGATCAAACAGCCGCAGTCGATTTCGAAATTCACCTGTCTGGGCGACATCTTCGGCGGCCTTGGCCTGAACGTCCTGACTAATGGTCTGAATATAGGCGACCTCGCGCAATCCGCCATGGGCAAGGTCTGCACCCAGTTGACCTCGGCCTGGGATAATCTCAAGGGCTCGGCGCAATGCGGGATGACTGTCACCGGCCTCAATACCAATTTCGGCCTTGGGTCACTCGGTAGCGGTAATTTCTGTCCCTCCCTGAATTTTGGGGGTGGGGGCGATGCGCTCATCACGGCAGGTACCAACACCAACGGATCGAGTTCCTGGGACGCCCAAGGCTCCACCCAGCTACCGACCGGTTACGAGCTCGATTTCGCCGGGCCTTCGACGGGTTACTCCCATATGCCGGGAAACTGAGCCATGCATTTTGGGAAGGTCTTCAGTTTACGTAATCTCGTCGCGATCATCATCGCTTTTCAGATCGGCACGTTTTTTGCGCCGCGGCCAGCTTATGCCATGTTCGGCATCGACACTGCAGCGATCGTCGGTGCGATCTCCACGTTGCAGACGGCGATGAACTCCGTGATCAGCACGGCGCAGAAGGTGATCAACGGCTCGCTGGGATTGATCAACAAGGGGCTTGGCGACGGGTTCGGCCAACTGAGCAAACTATCGGTCGCTACAGTTACCGCCGATCAGCATATCGCGGATGCCAGTAATATCGTGCAGGCCCAGACATTGCGCGACGAGCGCAATGCCCAGGTGCGCGATGCGCATGCCGTCAACCGTCAGGATTGTCTCAACCTGCAGGACGGCGCGGCGGCTGTCGTGGCGGCACGCTCCGGCGATCAGGTGGCCGCGGCCCTTGATGGTGGCAAGAACAGGCGGACGGATGCGCGCAAGGGCACCCCCTCCTGGACAGGTGCCGGGCAGGGAACCCAGGCCGCCAACAACCATCACTTCTCGAAATACTGCAACGATGCCGAGGCCGAAGCGGGTCTGTGCTCTGCTGCCCCCGAGGCGCTGATCAATGCAGACCAGCATGCAGGTAGTCTCCTGAGACCGTCCGTTTATGCAAACCAGGACGCGATCAATCTTGCCAATGATTATGCGCAAGGCCTGATCGAGCCTGTCGCCCCGCCCGCTCTCCGCGGCGATGCCATCCGCTCCCCCCAGGGCCAGAGCCTGTTGCCCGAACGCCGCGCCTACGACTCAGCCCTCGCTCTCTCTCACTACGTGGCAGACGACATCCAGGGCTGGCGCGCCCCGACCGTCACCCTGACTACGGCGCAACGTGCCGAAGCCACGCGTGAAGGGCGCACGGACACCGACAAGGGGTCCCAGCTTGAAGCGCTCGAACTCGATATCAACCGCAAGCTTGGTGGCACGGACTGGCAAGGCGATCTGCAGGCGATGCCCAGCGATAAATCCGTCCTCATCCAAATCGCCCTTCTCGATGCCCAGCGTAACCAGATCCTCCTGGCACAGCTCAAGCTCGATCAGCAACGCGCCCTCATGGAGGCGACGCAGCTTGCCACCATGGAGCGCGACCGGCTGCGCAAATTCACCCCCATGACCGTTCCCAGCCCCAGCAACTGAAAGACACTGCCATGTCCGAAACACAATCCATGTTTGCGTCCCTGCTCGATTACCTCGACCGGGAGCAGCAATCCGTCCCACAAAACGGTCGTGGTCTCAATGACCGTCTGACTGATCTGCGCGAGCGTTTGACCCAGGATCCGGCATTGGAAGAGAACAAACGTTTTCGCGTGGAGGTCGCTTGGTTGGTTCAGGACTGGAAAACCCTGAGCGGTACAGCGCGCGAAGTTTTCCTGCCTCCCCGCGAGGCCTCCGAGATGCGGCATCTCAGCGTGAATCTGCCCGGTCTGGAAAACGAAGACGTTAAAACGCTTTTGCGTAACTCGGAAGGACTGCGCGACCACGGCCTTATGGCCGAACTGCGCAAGGAAGCGCTGCGTATCGCCGAATTGGAGCCGGGGGAACAACTGGCGCATGCGATCGTCAGAGGAATCGCCGTGCTGGACTGGCGTGTCGAGCAGGCAAAGGCAGCGGCCGCCCCAAATCCTGAACCGGCGCAAGCCGCTCCTCGACAGGCGCCGTCTCGACCCGCCGAGCCCGAACAGCCACGACAGGCGTCAAAGCCTCCTGCCCAGGAGCCGGCCGCGCCACCAAGGCAGCAACAGACCGGCGCGCCTGCTCAGGATGGAAAAACGCAACGCGAAAAGCGGCAGGCTCCCCCACCACAGGCCGAGCCGGAAGGAAGCGAGGCGCTCTCACGTGAGGCCGATGCGCGTATGCGCCAGGAGGATCAGGAGAGGGCACGGGCCGCTCAGAGTGCGGAGCCCTTGGACCAAAACGAGCAGGCGCAAAAGAAGCCACCTATCCGCTCAGAGAGTACCCCCGGGCAGGAAGAAAAGAACCAGGGAGATCGGGCGCGTGCGAGCAACCCAACACCGGCTCCCCCAGCCGCAGCCCCCGCAATGAGCCTCTTTCCTCCCCAGGCTCCAAAGCCCGAGCGTGCAGGGCCTGGCGTCATCGAGCGTCTGGTCGAGGCGGGAAAGGATCTGGGGACGTCCTTTTCGGGGTGGACCGAAAATATGGGCGACGCACGCGATCAGAGGCGGATGAAGGAACTCGCCACCAAGGTTGAGGAAGCCGTCCAGGAAGTCGATGACAATATCTCCGCCTTCCGCACAAAAGGCGCGTCTTTCATCGGCGACCTCGAAAAAACCGCGCAGCGCGACGGCAAATCCCATCAGGAAATCATCGCGGGCATGCACGAGAAGGGGCCCTATGCTCGTCTGCGTGGCCAGTTTGACAAGGCCCTCGCCGAAAACCCCGAACTCGCCGAACAGCACACGTCCTTGCAGTCTTCGCTCCACACGCTGAACAACCGTGTACGCAATCTCAATATGGAAGCCGGCCAATCGGGCATGGAAGAAGCCTCTGTGGTCAGGAAGGCCAACGAAGCCTTGGCTCCTCTCGCCGACAGGCTGGAGAAGCTTCCATCAACCGAGCCCGGTGCCAACATGCTCGAGCGTGCAGGCGCGTTTGTCACCCGGATCGTCGAGAATATCCGCCGTTTTTTGGACCATCTGCGAGGAAGGGAACCGGGTCCTGACCGTGACGCCGGACCTTCGCAAAGCCGCTGAGGCTTTTCCTTCCCTGCGATCGGGACGCTTTATTGCGTCCTGAGCGCCTATCGTGAAAGCACGTCATGATCCGTCCAGCTGCCCGGCCCCGCCTTTTCCTTACCATCATCTTCCTGGCCGGCGTGGCGTCATGCCCCGATCTCGCTTTCGGACAGAGCTCTACGGGAGAGATCAACTGGGCCTCCCTTGACCCCGGGTCCGACTGGTCTGCCACCGTGCTCGACGGACTTTTCCCCAGTTCCGGGACGACGGGAACCGTTATCGGGTCTCTACTCGGTTATCTGTCAGCGCTTATCACGTCCCTTGCCGCTCTCTATCTTTTCTATGCCTCCATCATGCAGGTGCATCGCACCGCAGAGAGCGGGAAACTGCGCTCGGCACATTACAGCGCCTGGGCGCCAGTCAGAATACCCTGGGCGTTTATGCTGCTTTTGCCGGTCGATAATGGCTACTCTCTCGGACAGGATCTGGTGCTGCGCTGGGCACGCATGTCGCTCGGCATCGCCGTTCACGGTTCCGCAATCGTTGATAACAAGATTGGTCCCCAGGGCCTGCCTCTTGCGACCCCGATTATGCCCGGAACCCAGTCGATTGTACTCGCTGTAATGGAAAGCGAACTCTGCAGGGCGCTCATCAATCAGGCGTCCAATACGGCCACCCAGGGCACCACCCAGCTAGTTCCCGAGCCCAAATTCGTCAGCAATGGCGCACAGGTCAGCGTCACCTGGGCGCTCGCCGAGGGCGATGGGACAGGATCCAATGTGTGTGGCAGTCTGAGCCTCGACATACCAATCACCTATGCCCAGTCCGCGACTTCCTTGCTCAATCCGGTTGGCGCGATTGACTGGTCTCATTATGCCTCGGCTCGTCAGGCTTCCCTCGAAAAACTGGTTCAGAATGTCCGTGCGCCTATGGAGCAGATCGCCGCCAATCTCTGGGCGACACGACAGATGAGCGCATTGCGTGCCATGGATGCGGTTCTGACCTCTAATACAGCGACTTATCGTGACAGCATCACCGAGGCGGCAACGGCCGAACTCGCGCAGATGCGTCAAACCTATGACAGAAGCGACAAATCCGGCACGGGCTCGGGGATCACGGCGATGTCCGGTCTCGGATGGGTAGGGCTTGGTGCCTATTACCTGCAGATCGCCAAACTCAATGGCGACGTGCTTTCGCTTGCTGCTCTCTCGCCGGATGTCGAAAAACCGAGCTGGGAGGGTATGGGGACGGCGCTGCATCAGGATCTCGGGGGCATGATCGAGGCAATCCATCGCTATGAGGCGATTGAGAACAGCCGGGCCTGGCTTGCCGATGACAGGGCGGCGCCGGACACCGTTCCATCGCTCTATCCCGATACTGCCATACAGGCGAATACCCCGGCCGATCCCTATTCTCTTTTGACGAAGGTCATCAAGGCCGCCGGTGTCAACAGGCGGCTGCTGGCAGGCGCTTTGAACTATGCCGCAGCCCCCAGTAGCGGTAGTGGGGCGAATGATCCAACTGCCGGGCTGATCGGGCTTGGGCATCTTCTGATGCATACGGGTCTCGGCATTATCGGTGCCAGTGCGATTGCGGCCAACCCTTCGGCCAGCGTCACCGCAGCAGCGGGCGAGGCGCTGACGGGTAATTTTGCCGGAGCAGCGGGGACCCTCGCCACAACACCCTTCGCCGGTGTCGTAAAATCACTGCTTGGCCCGCTTTTCGCAGCAGCGGCCGGGCTGATCGTGCCTGGGATCGGTCTTGCCTTCATCCTGCCGATGATGCCCTATTTCTACTGGCTCGCGGGTGTGGCGGGCTGGTATCTGATCGTCATAGAGGCCGTAATCGGCGTGCCGTTCTGGGCGCTGGCTCATCTGACCTTTGCCGGAGACGGCATTCATGGGCGCGGTATTCGCGGCTATGAAATCCTGTTCTCGATCCTGTTTCGCCCGCTGCTCATGATCGCGGGCTTTATGGTCAGCTACCCGCTCTTTCAGTTTGTTTCCTGGCTGTTGCTCAAGACGTTTACGATCGCGGCGGCCTTCGTGTTCGATGCCGGCTATCTGGTGACGAACCTGATCGGCGTGATCGTGCTGACCTCCCTGTTCGTGTCGGCCGAAATTGCCTGGGCCGGTGTCTGTTTTCGCATGATCAATATCGTGCCGCATCATGTCGTTGCCCTTGCAAACATGACCTCTATCGGACGTTTGAACAGTGACGAGATCACAGGGAAGACCTCTATAGAAGCACAGCGCGGCGCCGTTGAGAAAGCCGGTAAGCTGGCTGAAGGCATCGCTGGTAGTGGCGGGCATGGGAATGGACAGAAACAGATCGACAATCACAAGCCGCAAGAGCTAGATTCCACGACGCAGGCACTCTTGAACGGTAGCGGACCGATAGGGGAATAAGACGATGTCTCTCGATATTATGGATTATTCGCGCCTTGGCGATATCAACCGGGGTATCCAGCGTCTCACCAGGACCGTGCAGGCACAGGGGGGCGGCGCCACCGTGCCGGTCGAGACCTATAACCATCTTTTCGCCAGCTATGAGCAGGCGCAGGCTCAGCTTGTTGCGGTGCAAAATGAACTTAAGGAATGGAAGGAATACGGGGTAGAGCGGGCAGAGGCGGCAACTAGGTTCAAAAAGAACAAGGACGAATGGGTAGTGTATGCGCGTGAGCAACGTGCACGCGCGGAAGCTGCAGAGGCCGAACTCGACCGTCTCAGAGAACGTCGTGAGAGCAGTCCAGAGGCAGCCGATTGATGCAGAAGGCAGTTATCATCTGTTTTCTCTGCCTCGGCGTCAGTGCTTGCACGCACCCCAACGTTGTTGCCCCGGGTACGCTCCATGGTCCTGCAGCGCCTTTCGTCGCGAACCGCTATAATGACCCCTATGCGGCCTATGGCTCGGCGCCGGTGATCTGGAAGCCGGCGATCGCAACAAGAGCCGGGACGATCGTCAAACCGACTGATCCTGTCGATCAAGCCGAGCGGCCCGATTACGAACATGCGCCCTGGTCGATAGAGCACAAGGCTTCCCAGGCCGGAACGTTCTAAGCTCGAACGCCACCTCGATCTGCGTATTTCCGTAAAAAGCTTGGACCACAGCTGGTTCTGTACTAGAGTCGGGTTGCCCACCATTGTAGGGGGCGCTCCGCCCGGGTGCTACAACACCACGAGCGAAGCTAACGCCGACAGAGACACGAACTCATGACGACGCTGATCGCTTTCCAAACACGGACTCGAATTGCGTGCAAGCCCTTTGCGCGCGTGGATTGTTCCATCCCCTGATTCCCCGCCTGTCTTTTTATGGCCGGGGAGCGGTTCAGCCGCTCCCGTGCGCGTACTTACGCGCCCCGGACGGTTTTCGCCGATCTCGCTATCGATGCCCTGTTCCGTTTTCCAGGGGCAGACGAGGTCTTCATTAAATCCGCGGAGCGATGCTACATCGCGCGCGGCCGCACCATGATCGTGCAAGTGACCCGTGTGGTGGTTCCTGTGGCGGACGAAAACATGACGCCCACCCTTTGGGATATGCTGATCTCGGACGGCCAGTAGTCGCGATCGTTAATGCTTGTCTGTCGATCGTTTCGATGCGCCGAGCTATTTTGAAGGAGAAGCGATGCCATGAGGAAGCGCAGGACAATTAAAACCGTGACCGAGTCCGAGGTCCAAGAAATGATTGGATTGGATCCGGATGTGCCAGAGGCTACGGACCAGCAATTGCAGGAGGCATTACCGTTTGCGTCGGTTTTCCCAGATCTGGCAGCACTGGCACAGGATGACAAACGCGGATCAATGACGCGCTCTGCAAAGCGTAAGCGGGCAGCTATCTCGGCCAGGGATTCTGCCCGCTAGTGAGAAAAACACCGAACCCTCCCTCATATCCACGCGCGCGCCAATTGGTATAGCTCTGGACGAGACACTGCAGCCCCATCGCGCCACAGAGCAGGATCGTCTCCAGGCTCGGCAAGCCGATCAGCGACCACCGGCCGAGAACTATATGGCTGACCCACCAGATCCACGTGCCCATACTCAGCAGCATGAAAATCAGGGCCTGACGCCGAGAGCCGCGCCGTAGTGGGAGGGCTTCTTCCCTCGTGGCGTCCAGAGTTCCTTCCGGCTCGGGCGCTGCTTGGTGTGTTATCCCTGAAATGTCCTTCAACAGACGGCGCGCTTCGCGCAATCTGTTCACCGGCCCCAAAAGAGGTGCTGTCATCGGGCGCAGCACCATGAAAACGATAGTGGCGCGGGCAAAGCCCCATAGACCAGGCTTCACGAGGCGATCGCCTTGAGGAAGGCGTCGAGATTGTCGGACAGACCAGCCTGGGCGTGGGCTTGTCCGTCATGACTGCGCCAAACGAATGTAGGCGTTCCACGGATTGAAATGGCGTGAGCCGCTGACATGTTCAATGCCAGCTGGGCTGGGGCCGTAGGGTCTGTCTCCGCGCTTTCCGGCAGCTTGCCATCCTCCATGATCTTACGCCACGCTGTGTCCATTCCTGTGCGGCCAGCCGCAATGAGAGCATTGGCAGCCGGGGTGCTTTGATTTCCATTCTCGTGATCGTTGATTGCAATCGGCACTAAAGCGAGTTGGACGTGGCCCGCATCGACGGCACCTTGCAACGTTTTCATGGCCTGTTGCGAATAAGGACATAGCGGGTCGATGACCATATAGACCCGTGGCGCGCCGTCCCTTCCGACCAGGCCATAATCGGCCGCTTCAAGGCGAGCGACAGGATCGACCGGCGCCGGATCGGCGCCGCCCACGGCATTCGCCTGATTCGACTTGCGGGGTGGCGTCCATGTTACAGTGGGAATGACGCCCGGAATTTTTTCTACCTGATCGCGGGTCACGTTGCGGCCCGTCTCGTCCCACATCACGCCGCCTATTTCTGCCCTGCCGTCGGGCGCGAGATAGAACACGCGAAACTGCTTCCCGCTTTGCGCAAACACCCCTTGCATGCCATGTGAAATGCCGAGATCGCGTAGCAGCGCCCCGTGACTTGCAAGCCTCTGCAAGGCTGGGCTGGACGCGATCGCTTCAGCCGAGAGGATTGGCGGCAGGGAACCTTCCACGGAGGGAAGATGCGCAAGCGAAGGTGGTGTCGGGCATTGCTGCGCCAGGGCGGGCAGTGGCGTGAGCAGAGCAAACAGGCTCAGTATTTTCGTGACATGCATGGGGTGATCCTCCTGGGAACACTATCCTCCATGACGATGTGAGTGCGACAACGCACCCAGCGTTCGCACTCACATCGCAAGGCGCTAGGATCGGCTCGTCAACCACTGATGGAGACGACACGATGATTCGACGCTCGCTTGGTCTCGCAGGCGCTGCCCTCGCCACAATGATGGGAGCAGCCGCCCATGCCCAGACTTTCACGCCCGAGCAACTCGACCGCATGGCGCAGGAACGCCAGAAAGAGATCGGACCGCGCGACTGGGGCCCGCCGCTTCCGGTGACGCACGAATCATACGTCAAACGCTCCCTGCCTGTGCCGGTAGAATGCCGCAGTCCAAAAAAAGATTTCGAACCGCTCTTCGCCGAGCCCGACCGAAACGCAGAACGGGTCGGAGTGGCCGCACCTCAGATCGCAGTGACCACCGTTGTCTCACATGGTTGGCGTCAGGTGCTTCGTGTCGGTTCGAGCTATGCCTGGATCCCGGAAGCGGATGTCATGCCTTATCGGCCGCTCGTCAAAGGCAATACGACGCGCTGTGTTGTCGCAGGCGAGGCCGCCAATGGCATGGTTCTTTTCGATCATCCTGCGAAGTGACGATCATGGACGGCAGACAGACCATGGTCCGGACCGGCCGCCTGATGCTGGCAGGCGTGTTCATGCCGTCTGTCTGTCTGGCCGTTCCGCCTCAGATCGTTCCGGAAGTGGGAGAGCTCGGCACGCCAAGCTTCTCCTTCCCCGGCAGTGCGTCCGCGCAAGGCGCAACGAGCACTGCCGCGACATCCAGCTACAGCGGCGCCTGGGGCACAGGAAACGCCTATAGCACGATGCTCGCGCAAAGCTACGGCGCGGCCGCTGTCGCAGCCGCCCAGGCGCAGGGCATCAATCCAGATACCCTTGCCGCTTTCGGCCAGATCGAGAGCCATTTTTCCAATGTCGGTAACGCGACATCCAGCGCAAGCGGTGTATGGCAGGTTACAGATGGCACATGGAACGAATATGCCTCCAGACTCGGCCTGTCGGATGCCGACCGCACCGATCCCACCGTGCAGGCCAAGGTTGCAAGCGCCATCATCGATGATTACGCGAGCTCCATCAGCAAGACGACGGGAGCGGCTGCGACAGGCACACAGGTCTATGGTGCCTATATGTTCGGCACGAAGGCTGGCTCCGAGATTGCAGCCGCGAAAGACTCGCAGACGCCATTGAGCCAGTTTGTCTCCAGCAGTGCTCTGGCCGCGAATAACATGACCGGCTGGACCGTCGGGCAATATTACAACACCGTCGCGCAGCGCATGGGCTCCGGAGCCTCGGAGGCCGTCACGAATGGTTAGCCCCCCTCTTTCCCGCAAGATGGTTGATGACGCGCCACAAGGTGCCGCAGCGGCAACGCCGCCAACCTATCGGTCCTTCGCCCAGGGAAACATTGTCTCCTACCGGGTCAATATCAAATCTCGCCCGCAACCTGCAGGGGACCGACTGGCTCGAGCCGCGTCAGTGCGCGCAACGAAACACAAAAAAGGGACGGCGGGCCGCCATGCTCGCAAATCCCCTCCGGCGATTCTTGCGGGGAGCGGATTGTGCGTTGCCTTGATTTGCGCCTTTACCGACGGTTTTCTTACCGCCGATCAGGCGCAGCCGCTATTTGCCTGGACGCGCCTGCACCAGCCCGCTGCTCTGGAGACGGGAATGCTCTCGTATCTGGCCAGCCATTGGCCTGCGCCCCGGTTTCACTGGGCGCCGCCTGTCTGGATTGGCTTCGGCCTGGCGACGGCACTGGCTGGAAAAGGCGCTTTGCTTCCCGCGCAACGCGTCGCCCAATTGGCCGGGAAGCATGCTGTGTTGACGCTGCGTTTTCTCTTACTGGTCGTTGGAGTTGGAGGTGCCGTTGCGCTGGTTTCGAGTAGCGGTACGACTGCTTTTCCCACGGCACGTCACGCACTCACATTGATGACACGTACAATCACTTTGCCAGCGACATCGCTGGGAGAATGAGGATACGACCGATGCCACACGCCTTACCCGGATTCAGCCACCTCGCAGCCGGCACCTTTGTGCTGTCAGCATTCGCGGCAGTTGTGCCTCCCACGCTTGCAGAGCCGCATCTCCCGCTCGCGCCCTGCGAGAAAGCGGTGCCGAAATCGACGGGACCCGCCTGGATCCACCTGACTCTGCGGGCAGAGAAGCTGGTGTCATTGCGCAGTGGCGGTCCAAAAAATGCACCTGTTCAGTTGCCAACGACAGATGCTGTGGCATTTGACGGCTATCTGCCAGCGGATGGCTCTGAAATCTCCGTCGAGGGTGGACGCGAGACCGCTTATATAGGCGAAATGTCCTTCTCGAACCGCGAGGGAAAGCCATCAGAGACCTCGGTACAGCCGGCCTCTGTTTTCACAGGTATATCGGGGACATTCCGTGCGCTGCCCTCAGCGGATGGCAGAATCGTTGTAACCCCCAACATTACTCTCGCCACAGATCTCACTTTGCGGAAATCCGAACCGGGCAATGCAGGCGTCGAGTTGCCTGACCGTCGTACAGCTCGAATCAACAGCGCCCTTACCGTCGAAGGATTGCGTTGCGCGGCACACGCTGATTTCACCCCGGTATCGGCCGACGCGCGCAAGGATGATGCCTTTGCACTGTACGGCATCCATGTCTCGGCTTTGCGAACCCAGTAAGCTTTGTCGATGCCCAGTTTAATACCAACAGGAGATTCAAGTTTCGATGCAAAAGTCAACCGAGATGATGTTAGTCAGCGGCCCGATCTCTTCAGGCAAGAGCACCAGCATGGCCGAGTTCCATGAACTCAAAGCCCGGGATGACGCCCCTCTTTCCTCCGGGGCGGTAAAGCGGCTCGTGGCAGTTGAAGGGCCGGTCGAGTACCCGATGCCGGATCTGGGTTTTTGATCTGTCCGGGAATAGCAGAGCGAGTTGCTACGCCTTTGATCACCAGGCTGCGGCAAAGACTGGTCAGTATACGGCAAGTCTATCCGTCAAGGCGGTGGTCTTAATCAGGAGATACGAATGTCTCACGATTTATGCGGATGCCAGGGCAAGATCAGGTTTGTGTCCCTCACACGCGCCCAGGACGCAGCTCATTCGATGCGCAAGCGCGGCAAGGGCGCGGTCGGTGCCTATGAATGTAATCGCTGCGGTTTCTTCCACGTGGGTGCCCGATCGTCGGACGCCCGCGCTTATACCCGCACGCTCCATGGGCGCCCTTCGCCCCGATGCGTGCAGATCCAGTCAGGAGGTCTCGACCAGTGAATAAAGATAACACGAGCATAGCAAGCAGCAATGTAGTCACCATTCAGGGCGAAGCACGCTGGATCGCGCCTGAAGAGCAGGGAACGCCCGGTCATTTCCGTGACCCGGTAAGCGGGTGGCGATCCGACGATCCGTGCCACGCGGTGCATGAGGCGCTGGCCTCCACAACGTTCAAGATCCTCTACGACACGTTCCAGGCAGGCACTCATCTGCGTACCCCACCGTCTGATGATACGCAGCAATCCTGATCGAAATAAGAGACGTTCGGGACAGGCATGTTCAGCCCTGTGCTCCCGCAAGGTCCGGAGACACTATCTTATGGATATGGCATTTGACATGAACGAAGCGGTCGCCAGCCGCGCGCGTCAGGCGGCCGACCCTGATTCCAATGTGGGCGGCATCGCTGTCGATCGTCTGCGTAGCGTGATCGAGCGCGTCGAGCGCCTCGAGGAGGAACGCAAGGCGCTCGCCGGCGACATCAAGGACATTTTCGCAGAAGCCAAGTCCGCAGGATTCGACGTAAAGACGATCAAGGACATCATACGGCTACGCAAGAAAGAGCCGAGCGAGATTGAGGAGCAGGAGACGCTGCTCGATATATATCGGCGCGCCCTGGGCATGTGAGGCGCTGCGTCGTGGATGGTTTCGTCATAATATCCGGCCTTAAAGTGCAGATATCGCCCAGTACTGGCCTGAACGGGTCTCTGCCGAATGCTGCCAAGTTCCCGGAGTTGAACGGAAAATTTCGTTCCCTGCACGTTTCCGACTTGTTCGGCGAAACGATCTGCCGCAATTTCGTCGGTTACTGCCACCGGACCATTCTGGGCCGTCTGG
>Ga0157363_1000701_pt1 | contig 26149 bp, 6 predicted proteins | sample AttsexASBM1_FD_111477 | JGI IMG/M metagenome (GOLD analysis project Ga0157363, IMG submission 111477) | Fungus gardens microbial communities from leaf cutter ant in Ribeirão Preto, State of São Paulo, Brazil - Atta sexdens ASBM1 | ecosystem: Host-associated > Fungi > Mycelium > Unclassified ... | reverse complement strand
TGAAACTTTGATAAAATATATGTAACATTACGTTTATTTCTGTTTATAAAAATAATGAATAGAAAATTATAAATAGTGTATTTATTTTCTTATAATTTTTTAATTCAATTATTTCATTAAATTTAGAAATCTTTTAAGTTACTGAGGTACGAAAATCAACAAGTATAAGATATATAAAATTATATTCAAAATTAAAAAAAAATAATCCAAGCTTTTACAAAAACTCGTAATATTTCTTAAGTTACTTACAAATTTTGTTATTACAAATTTTGTACTAAAATTAACAAGCCAACAGAAAGTTGATTAGTATAATAATTAATGCAATATTTGATGTAGGAGAGAGACTAAACATAAAATTTTTTGCAAAATAGGTTCGAGTTTTTTATCAGTTTAATATTGATTAATTACTAATAATTAATTTCAAATTATAATTTCTTAGTTTTAAAATATCACAAAGATGTAAAAGATATTTTACTCGTGACTATACATAATTTTAGATTTTATATATTTTTTTATATATTATTTTTAATCTAGGATCTAAGATTAAAGTAATATCATCGGGATAAGTAGTAATAATATAAGAAATGTTTATTTTTCTCAAAAATATTAATTGCATATTACATACTAATTACATATATTGTAATTAATTACATAATAAACTTTCTCGTTGAATCTTCATATGTCCATATAATACAGCAGCATCTACAAAACTCAGAAAGCGCAATTAATATAGAACTGCGTTCAGTTTGGACCATTATGCGTTGTGATTCATTATCTCTTTCCTAGAAGTAATAAGTGATAAAGATAGAACATAAGGATTGAAGCGTATGACCTATTCAAATCGAACCCAGTCAGAAGCGCTTTTTAAAGGCTTTGCAAAAGATGCTGTACTCTGTGGGATGTGACATGGAGCAAGTTGTACCATGAATTAATCACAGAAAAATATTACTTTTAGCCCCAATATAAAATTAAACATTTGCACTAATACGAAAAATGTCTATGGAAAGATTAAAAATTTTGAGAAAAATTTTATATATGAGAAGAAACTTAATTACGCAGGGTGTCCGAAAAATCGTCCGCAATATTTTGAGAAGAGATTCGGAACCTAAAAAGAAGAAAAAAAAGCTATATAAATAGCTCCGGAAATAAGTCATTTCCGAGGTATAACCATTTTGTTGGCGATCTTGCGGCGTTCACGTTGGATTTGTAATGGCGCGGCTACGCGATCACCGTCCAAGCGTTTCCCGCGGTATGATTGCTTCGAGGGCACGTGGTCGAGAAAAATGAGATTTTCTCTTTCCAAATTTTTATTGAATAGACTTCAAACGCGGGCGAATGTGTTTTACAATGGATACGAAAAGGATCTTAACGGTAGCGCGGTAATACCTTTCCACGAGACGAGACGCGTGCAGTCGACGAGACAGTTAGAACGGCCATGATGATCTGATAGTTTTTCGGTTGATTACGCGTGACGCATACGTCGCTTAGCAATCGATATCTCGTGAATTGATCGATTCTTTATCGATGATTAGACGATACAACTAGACGTCGTAAACGATAGGGATACCGAACACCGCCCGCCTTGAAAGGGTTGACTTTCAATGTGACATACAAGCATGAGTTCGTCAGCGTAACATAAAACGCGAATTGCTCTGATACGATTTAATATCATATTTAGTCATTGCACTTAAAATCAACACGGATTAACATCTAAGTACGAAAGCGATATAATAAGTGAGAAACAATATAATAAATCATTCTTATTATTTAAAGGTAAAAAGAAGCTTGCGCGAGATACGACATAATCAGAAGGTAATAGTTAAAGACACTTAAACCTAAATGTTTGATAACGCATAGATTAGGCTTAAAATTGGTAATATTGATAGTTTAGACAGTGGCCTCACGTAGGAATGTGACCCTTGGCAGTCTTGATAGTTGCGGTGCGCGCGATGCCGTCGGGACCAGGATGAACCTCCTGGACCCGCCCCATTGCCTACTGAAACGAAGCGAAGGTTCAACTGCCTTATGAGCACAAGTTGATTGGTTGACAGCTGAATTCCCTTGTTAGCCATCCATTTAGTTCGGGCTTGTAGAAAATGAAGATATTCATTACTTTACCTGCGCCAAAAATACTGCCGGATTTGCTCTACGCGTTGCCACCATAGTAGTCTATTTTCGTTGACGTCGCTCAAGTCAACACAAGGAAGACCATTCAAAGTCGTGCCAACCAAGAAATGTCCCGGACTTAAGTACGCTAAATCGTTAGGGTCGGCGCTTAATGGTAAGAGGGGATGCGAATTGAGGATCGCCTCAATTTCACAGAGGATCGTTTGCATTTCCTCGAAGGTCAAATGAGTCTTGCCCATGATCCATGCTCACGAGTCATGTGGTATTTGGTAGATTTTATGGCTGTTTCCCATAAACCTTCAAAATGAGGCAAAATGAGGTACATTAGGCGGGATGAAGCTGAAATTTCTAATTCGCGCAGAAAATTTTTTTAATCTCGGACTTGTGGGTCATTATATATCGTATAGTTCTTGAATTTATTTATGAAAGTGGTGTCGTTATTTGAATACATGCCTATCCCTACGCGAAATGAATCGCTTAAAAGCAGCAATAAAGGCTTCGGACATAAGGTCACTTACTAATTCTAGATGGACCGCCTTCGTGGCGAAGCGCACAAAAAGCGAAACGTACGCTTTGTGACTTCGCGCGTTTCGACACTTTCCCTCACGTAACAAAAATGGCCCGACATAGTCTACACCGCAGCGAGAGAAAGGTCTAGAGACGTTAACTTGGCTGGTAAGCTGGAGCCCATTAAAGCCTCTGATTGATTAGGTTTAGTCCTAAAACAGGTTACACATTTTTGTATTATTCCACGTACGGTGGATCGCAATGATAGCGGCCAAAAACGTTGGCGCACGAAAGCCATCGTGGCTTGCAAACCCGCGTGTAAGTTCACGCTCTATAATACGCTGAGTTAATATGTGTTTGCGTGGAGAATTGGATGGCACGCATTGAACGCGAGATTTGAATTTTTTAACCTCCCGCCAACTCGCATTAGTCCGCTTTCATCTAAGAATGGAGATAGCGACAAAATATCACTGGAAGCATTTACAATTTCGTTCTTGACTTGCGCTTGATATTCGCAATAGAACGCTCGCTGTTGCACCGTTCTGCAAAAACAATTTAAAGCAAAAAGTAGATGTTTCAATGGGGGACACGAAAGTAGATATCGTGTGCTCCCGGTGATCCTTGGATAATCTTAAACAATACGCTATGATGTGGCATATTTTATTTAAATTGGAATACTTATTTAGCAAGTCGTCGATGATGCAAGGATGGAAAGTGGAAGCGGCTACCCGGATTTTCCTTCGGGAAGATCATTGTCTAAACGCGGGAAGACACTGGGCGGCTAGTGTTCTTCCCATTTTAGAAATTCAGAGCCATTCCACCACCTCTCAGCATTATGTCATAGGGATTTAACCCTCGCGACAATCGGCAGGGTTGTCGGAAGATGGGATATGACGCCAGCGTTTGATTTCTGTTAGGCGCTGAATTTCACCCACCCTGTTTGCCACAAGAACTGACCACCGCCGCAAGGGGGAGGTTACCCAGTTTAATGCAGTCATTGAGTTCGATCATAGATAAGTCAGGCATTGCGAGAGTTCCAAAGACTCTCTAACCTTGTTGATTAAGCGCGCCAATAGTAAGGCGGCCGATAGCTCTAATCGCGATAGCGATGATCTTGAGCGGTGCGAGACTTTGAGCACAGTAACTTGGAGTGATGGTTGTTGATATCGAGCTTGGCGCGAATGTATATGCAGGTTCCAAATGCGCGTTGGCTGGCGTCGCAAAATCCGCACTTCCACGATTGGGCATGAAGTTGAGTTTAACGCATCGAGGAATTCTTAGTTGATTCAAATCATTCATTTGTTCTGAAGGCAATCCAACGTGTGTGGATGTCCTGAGGAACTCGTCCCATTGGATGGCCAATTGCCACAAATCTTGTAAGATGATTTTTGCGATCACAATGACCGGACCTAGAAGGCCCAGAGGATCGAACAATTTAGCGACCTCAGAAAGTATGACCCGTTTTGATACAACGTGAGTTCCTGTATCAAGTTTGCAGAGAAATTGAAACGTATCCTGGCACTGATTCCATTGCATGCGCAGAATACATGAGTCCGTAGCGTTATCTCTGATAATGACTGGCATATGGTCTCGATTGTCTATCTCCAATAGTTCAGAGCAGTTAGAGGCCCATGTGTTTAACTCGAATGCTCCTAATTTTAATGGCTGAATAGATTTCATCGTGAATTAATTTTAATTCGTCGACTGTATCCGCTCTGGTGTCATCGACGTAAAAATCCCGAAGGACGCATGCTCAACCGTGAGTGAATTGATGAGCATGCTGCTCAGCCAAATGCTTAAGGCATCTGGTGGCCAGAAATGACATGGAAGCTGTACCATAGGTGACGGTAGTGAGTTGGTATCGACATTAGCAGAGAGATCGTCGCGCCAGAGAATTCTCTGCAGACGTGTCTGGGACGGATGCACTAAAATCTGCCGATTTTACGACATTTTTATGAGCGGTGATGATATAATTGAAAAAACGGAAGCGCATTAAAATTGAGATCAAATCTTGTTTAATGGTAGGTTCCATTAGAAGCGCATCGTTTAACGATACGCCGGAACTGCTGCGACAAGATGCATCGAATACAATACGGATTTTCAACGCTTGTCCGACTGTTTTGAAGACGCAATGGTGGGGAAGATAAAAGATATTGTTTCTTCCGCAATGGGTGGCTCCATGCGTCGCATGTGTCTCAGCGATAAATATTCGTCGAGAAACGCCACGTATTGAATTTTAAGCGTAGGATCGCGCTTGAAATGTCTCTCGATACCCCTCAATCGCTTCAGAGCAGACTCACGCGAATCGCCAATGTTATTTAACATTTGCTCTTTGATTGGAAGCTTGACTCTGTATCTACCCTGAGAATTTTGAGATACGTTGTCTAAAAAATGACCCTCGCAAATGTCTTCCTCCATTGTGTAATTGTCCGGTTGCGCGGAGATGTCGTCCATTTGCCAGGCGCGACTGACATGTTCGTGTAATTCCGCATTGGTTACGCGTGAAACGAGTGAACCTTTGAGGCGGTCGATATAGTGCTGCCCAAATGACCTGCCAAAATCCAGCCCAGTCGCGTTTTTTGAAGAGTTGGGTGCTTGTCTGAAGACTTGACTTGACCAATGCATATCAGATTCCAAAATAACTCCATTCCGATTAAAAGATCAATATCCGACATATGTGAAATCGCGGATCAACTAAACGAATGCGCGGAAAATTAAATTTGTTCCGCGCCGAAGAAACCGGAATTTTATCAGTAATCTGATTAGTAATGATGCATTCGATAGCCGCGGTGTACGAGTTGAATCGCGATTGTAATTTGATTCTAACCACGTGATTGGACGAGGTTACCGTGACGTTGGAGATCGAGATATTTAATGGACGCGTTTCTAAACCGAGAGCTTCCACAAATTTCTTGGCTACGAAGTTCGCTTGCGATCCGCAATTCGATAAAGCTCGACACGCGCTGCGCGAGCCGTCGCTGTCGCAGACGAGCACAACTGCAGTCGAAAGCATAACTTGTTCGCTATTAAATGATTCTGTGGCATAATTCGCTAGGAGGGGGGAGGAGTTGTCTTAGATGCAACCTATCGATATATCGATATTATTAGTCGATGGGTCCGCGGCTGAGGGTATATGAAGTTTATTGTGCTTTGCCTGGCAGACCTTGCATTGACCAGCATTTACTTGATGCATGAGAAGAGCGCAAGTAATTGACGCAAAGTTTGCGACTGCGAATTTCCGCGGCCCTTTGTGATACTGGAAGTGCCATGAAGTTTTTGCAATAATAAATGACGTGTTCTTCTTGACAGAAGTTGCATTTAGGTTTAACGGTAGTCGCGCACGACGATGACCGCTTAACATTTGGCTGCGATTTTGCCTCGACCTTCTTCGCGGAAGTGAAGCTAGCCCTTGTGATATGTTCGAAAATCTAAGCTGTTTAAGCGACGGCAGCTCGTTGCCCGTTAAGAAGGTTCGCCACTCGCGTAACGTCAGTGAGTCAAGTTTAAAGGTTAGAAAGAGAACGAGAAGATCATCCCAATGCATCGTGGAACGCTTCAATGCCTGAAGAGTGTGCAAATGTTTCGTGGCGCTGTCTGAGAGTTTTCTGAAATTGCATTTTCCCTTGTCATGGTCGGCAAATCGAATATGGCATTGACGTGAGTTTGAACAGTCACGCGCTTGTTGTCATCGCTCCCTGAGAATTGACCACGCAACATCGTAATTAGCGTCCGACAATTCTAATGAACTGATTACAGCGCTTGCGTCGCCGGTGAGTGACGCTCGTAGATACTGAAATCTTTGCGTATTTGAGAGCGAGGTGTGGAATGGATAACCGAATTGAATGTATCGAAAGACGAGAACCATTCATCATATTTGCCGGAAAATGTCGATAATTTAGCTTAGGCATCCGAATGTGCGTACTACTATCTGAGTCGCGAACACTTGAAGAGGACGGAGAAAAGATAGACGTTCGCAATGTCGGCGAAGGGGAAATGAGCTCGCGGATCCTATCGGATAACACATAGAACGCTTCCTCGAAGCCGTCTCGATCGCAGCCTTCGGACTCATCTAATGATTCTAGATGCGATTGCACATCGTTATATTCCGCCCAATAGTGCTCGAGTTTCGCCTTCCGCTCTTCGAGTTGAGCCACTATTGACGGGCTAATGGCGGCGATTGATTCTACATAAGTTCTGATACGCGTACATGATGCCTTTATGGTCGTGCGCTGTCGCTTAAGTATCGTCGCTTCTAATTGGTCGACCATTCTTGAATGCAAATACGAACGCGTACACGCAACGCGGCGGAGGGAACTGGTTGGCAACGGAGACAATGGTCTTCCTTACCTTGTTACGCACGCAATTAATTAAAATAGGAGGGGGTGCGATAGATGCTAGATGTCTTCCAGTCGAACGTTGTTGGACGGAAACGTTCCTCTCGCAGATGTTGCGCCGTTGAGGGATGACTTCCGTTGCACGTTGTCTGGATTGGGCCTTGTTTTCCGTCGATAGAATTCCGCCCGCAAAACGTTGATTCTCCATCAGGATATGACGTAATATGAGTCGGGCTGGGTCTCTGATGCTTAGACGCGGGCTTTGCGACTGCTTTATTCACTGTGTGCTGCCGCTGATGCGATGCTTGTACTAATTACTGCGACGTTTGTCCCGTCTCGATGAGATACCCTTGTCTGACTGCCAAATTACTGCTCGCCACTTCATTGAGGCCAAATACTTGACAGAATCCGGCTCGAAGGACCAAAGAAATGTTGGTGATCTTGCGGCGTTCACGTTGGATTTATAATAGCGCGGCCACGCGATCACCGTCCAAGCGTTTCCCGCGGTATGATTGCTTCGAGGGCACTTGGTCGAGAAAAATGAAATTTTCTCTGCTTTCCAAATTTTTATTGAATAGACCTCAAACGCGGGCGAATGTGTTTTATAATGGATATGGAAAGGATGTTAGCGCAGTAATATTTTTCCACGAGATGAAACGCGTGCAGTCGACGAGACAGTATGAGCGGCCATAATGATAGTTTTTCGGTCGATTACACATGACGCGTCGCTTAGCAATCGACATCTCGTGGATTGATCGATTATTTATCGATGTGTTGATTAGACGATACAAAGACGCCGTAAACGATAGGATACAGAACATTTATGTTAAAAAATTATAATTTATTTTTTATAATCACAATCATAATTTATTTCAGTGTTTAACATAAATAACTACACTTTCGAACTATTTTGACATTACTCAGGATGCACGTGGAAGCATTCCTCTAATAAAGTAAAAAAATTTTAAAATAAAAAAAATAAAAAGAGAGGGCTGCCAAGCAGACTATACCTTACATAATTATATTTTTTTTAACATAACAAAGGTAATTCGAAAAACTTTCCTGATTTATGTTTATATAGCCTTTTTTCCTTCTTTTTGGATCCTGAATCATTCCCCGAAGATTGGGGGCGATTTTCTGGACACTCTGTATATGTATACACTGGAAAAAATATTTGAAATTACATGATTATGCTATTTTTTTTTCGATCCAGCATAATCATGTAATATTGCAGTCCACACGGAAAATTACATGAATTTCATATGCAATATGTATTTTCGAAATTCTATTGAATATAGAATTTTACATACAAAATAATATCTTACGTTAAGAACATGCGCACAATATTTTGGTAACGTATATGACTTACTTATATGAAGTTAAACCCCCACTTTTAGAATTAATGTATTTTAAGAATTGTGTTGAATTGTGTTAGATTTTGCAGCATTAATGCCCGAATTTATTATATATATTAATATAAATCGTATAAATAAATAATTTTTATTATAAATAAAAAATTAAAAAAAAATTTTTTATTATAATTCTAAAGTACTCTTAAAGCCATTCAATTTTCATTCTGAAAATTTTTTTTATCTCTTACAGTTCCGGCGATATTTGCTTCGAAAGAGAAAAATTTTTTTTCAAAGAGTGTTTACTGTCTAAAAGTGCGTAACTACAAATCCAATTTAGTCTCGGTCCACAATCTTGCTTTAAAAGACCTTAAATCATAAGTTGAAAGAAAGTAAGTGACAATAATTTCTATTTTTAAACTGTTTTTGCAGTCTTTAGGCTTTATAACTATTAGACTTAAACGAATTGAGCAAAACCTAATTCTTACGGCCTAAAAATATAAGTTACAACTTACAGTTTACAGCTTACAGCTTCATAAAGCAAAATTGTGAACTTAGCCTTATAGATAAAAAAGACAAGCGCGAAAAGCTGCACAAGAGCAAAGTGCTTTTAATATAAAATTGTACTAAGAAATCTGAAAGTGCTGACTTGTGCTAGTCTAGCATAAGATATGCAGTTTTAGACCAAATAACTGATTCGAATGTAAATGTTAGTTATAATCAGATTTGTCAAAAATTATTTTTTAGGTTTGTTTTTTGTTTCTGTACGAGCATTGCACTAAAACTGAACTAAACTGAACTGAACTATTGCAATTCAGAACTGACGAATAAGCGTGCAGGCATAAAAAATTTTTAATGCAAAATAAAAATGGCGTCTTATATTATTTATATAGAAGTATTCGTGTGATAAAGATGAAAGTACTAATGTTTTACAATTTCACCATTAAGAATATTCTTCATTAAAGGTAATGATATGGTACAAAATATTTTTGTATGCAAATATTTTTGTATGCTATCATTTATACATTTTTATGATTTTATAAATAAAAATGTAAACTTGTAAACACTCATTTTATTTACTAAAATCTGTTTTTTGTGGCTGTCTAATGTACATTGGTGCTTGCACTGATTTCAGAGTGCAGCCAGTTCAGAACTCGTGCACTGAATTCTGTCGTACTGGAACAAAAAACAGTGTCGCCATTTTGGGAACAGAAAATGCTTTAATGGATATTTTTGAACTAGTGCAACCAGTATAGAAACAGAAAACAAATTTTTTCTCATAATTTCTGTTGTTATAATTAAAGGTAATACTTTAGCACAATGTTAGTACCAACCGGTACAATTTAAAAAATTGGATAATAGAAAAAATGCAAAGTGGGGGCTGATAAAAAAATGATAAAACATTATTCTTCATGTTACAATATTAATATTCGAGCACAATGCAGCACAAACCTTAGTACAATTCAATACAATTTTTAAAATACATTAATTCTAAAAGTAAAAAAATTGCTCGAAAACGCATAAATCGTATATTTTGTATCATATATGATTTCATATACTAATTATTATATGTGCATTCAATGTTAAATGTATAAGAATTAAATTCAGATATAAGAAAGACATTATTTTTTAATTTTTAATCTACATTACTTTTTTAATTCTTCTTATGTAGAATTAATTTATAGTTTTAAATACAATTTATTAATTACAACATTACACATTACATGTTTTATAATTTTTGAAAACGTATATACAGTATCGACTGGATTTGAATCTACGATTTCTGTGGAAATGGAAACACTCTAATTGTGAGCTAAATTAAATCGCTCATTGAAAAAATATTTACATGATTATACTGAATTTTTTCCGATTTTACTTGCATAATCATGTAATGTTCTAATCCATATGGAAAATTATAGATTATATTAATATTACATGCAATGTATTTTTGGGATTCCATTGAACATGGAATTTTACAAAATGTAAAATATAAAGGCAACCAGACTTAGCCATTTTGCTTCGCCATTGTTTTTCAACGTAGTTAAGTTTACAGTTTCTGATTGGCAATAATCACACAATGTAAAATTCCATTTTTATTTAATTTTGTACACACTTTCAAAAAGAATTTCTAACATCGAGAAAAAAAAATATTCTTGACTTAATTTTAGCTCAACTGTAAACAGTATAACAATATAAATTATAAAAATATATTATGACTTTATTAAAATTAAATAAATAACACTAGTTTACAGCAAAAATTACTTTTGAACGGTCTATGTGTCTCTTATAAATTTTTGAATGCTGAAAACGATGTCGAAAGCGAAAAAATTCTAACACGCCAGATTTCAAAGATAATTGAGGTTTAATATTTAAAAAATTTTTTTGCAGTATTTGACATTTTTTTATAAAGAATTTTTTATTAACGTTTTATTATCTTAAAATTTCAATCAGGAGTCATGAATTGTTTATCCCCTATAAAATGCATTTTTTTTCAATACCTTACTGTTTATAAGTCATTTTATAAGCGATTAAAGATAGGAGCTATTTTGAATATGGAGGCTCCGGCAAGGTCATATGCGCATGCGGGATCGGCGGTCTCGGTCGTCTAGCATTGGTAGTGGGAGTAAAATATGGTATATAAAGCGAGAACATGAGCAGTTTAGAAATCAGCTGGATTGCATATACATTTAAATCCAAGTACTGAATTAAAGAGTTCTGCTATGAAAAAAATTTATGCGAGATATAAAATTAAGAAAATCTCTCTTGTATATATTGTTATGACCCAAATAAGTCATACCCAAAATCTACGTCTGCAGAATTTCTGCAGATCAGTAGTTAAAGTATTACAAATCAAGTCACCTACTTTTGATTTCAAAACCGATGACATACTTTAAAAACAATCACATATTAATTCGACCTAATTTGTAAATATAAAAGCGTAAGCCACAAGCACGGGATCGTTCCGAAAAGTCAGGAAGACACTATTGTAAGAATCTCCGTTACTGCAAGTGCTACTGCGAGATGTCGTAAGATTATAATACATCGAGTATTCATAAGTGGAAATAAAACTTCTTACATCACGGACATTGGTCTATATTAATTGGAGGACCCTTATTAAACGACACTGCCACGTCCAATCTGTGATTCCGCCACGCCCTGAACGGTACCTTGATGACTGGTTAACAGCTGACTCGTAAATTCTATAAACGGTACCTTTGCACCCTGAGCGGTACAACAACATATATATAAATTAAAAAACATAAAATTTTTTGCAAAAACATAAAATTTATTTTGTAAGCTATTGTTTAATAAAATAATTATGTCTCCGAGAAATTCATGTAAGAATAAAGTTAATAAATTTTGTCATGTATGTAGCTGTTCGACTGTTCAAGAAATATCGAAATAATATAACTGAATATCTTAAACAGAATTATATAAATGTTACGGTTTTCCTATGCAAAATTTATTTAGATAAACCTTATTTAGATAAACCTGGGTACCTAATATAATATACAATAATTGTGCTATTAGTTGAAGCTACAGAATAAAAATAAAGGAATTCTTCGGTTTTCAACACTAACAATATAGCGAGAACAGAAGAATTACGATTGCTACTTTTGCTTAACGTACACAGTTTCAATGCTCAAAATAAAAACAAAATAATATATCCTACTGTTACTTTTAATAAATCCGGTAATTAATTCCAAAAGTACATCACCACAATTACAAAATGCCCTCGAAGACATATAATTAGTAATGATGAAATTACAAACATAGACGACATTACAAATAATGATGATGAAATTTTATTTTCAGATAAAATTGACAGTGAGAAATCTATGACGCCAAAATCTTTAAATCAGAAGGAAATGAATTTTAGTTCATGATTGTAATCTTTCTAAATTGTAATCTTTCTAAAAGGTGTCTGAATTGTTGATTTCAAGATTAAAAGAAAGAAATCTTGTAACTTCTGAAATTAAAATAACTTTTTACAGGTATCGAGAACAAAATTTTTTGAAATATTTTTCTGAAGAAGATTCTATTGTTTATTGTTCTAATATTAGAAGTTTGATAAATGAGATAAAATTAGATATATATATATATATATATATATATATATATATATATATATATGTATATATATATAAAAGAATGGAGGCTGAAGAATGGAGACTGTTTATCAATTTCTCAAAAAAAAGTTTAAAGGCAGTTTTATTGCATAATGCAACAAATATGCTATGATACCAATTCAGTAAAGATAAAGGAAAATTATAACAGTTTAAAAAAAGTTCTACAAAAAATTAAGTATTCAGAACATAAGTGACTGATTTGTAGTGTTTTCAAAGTTTTGTGTATGATTTTAGGACAGCAATCAGAATAAAAATTTCCGTGTTACCTTTGCGAATGGAATAGTCGTGCAAAACATTTGTACTGGATCAAAAAAGAATGGCCAGCAAGAAATGAAATGAGAATTGGAGAAAAAAATATAAAACATTATAATTTAAAAAACTCCAAAAAATAGTTTTATTGTCTACATTACGTATCAAGATTAACTTGATGAAACAAGTTATTATTAAACAAGAAAAATAAAAGTTTTTAGTATTTAATTAGTAAGTTTCCAAAATCAAGCGCAAAAATAAAGGAAGGTATCTTTGATGGTCCGCAAATTAGACTTTTAATGAGAGATAACAACTTTCTCGAATCAATGAACACGGAAAAAGAAGCTTAGCTCAGTTTTAAAGACGTTATTCAAAATTTGTTAGGAAACAAAAAAAGTGAAAACTACAAACAAATAGTTGATGCTTATTCAATTTCGTGAACTAGAATGTTTAATGAGTTTGAAAGTTCATTTCTTGTATGCTCATTTTGACAAGTTTTCTAAAAATCTCGAAGACTACAGCGAAGAGCAGAGTGAACGATTTCATCAGGATTTGCAAGAAATGGAGAGAATGTATTATTGAGATATGCATGTTAGCAGACTATTGTTGGTATCAGAGAGACACAATGTACAGAACAACTTATAGTAGAAAATCAATAAAAAGATCATTTGATGAACAAAAAAAAATGTTAAAGTAATAAAAAAAATAAGAATTATAATTTTTTAATTTAATTTTTAAATTATGATATATTTATTTCTTTGTAAAATTATCAATTCTACTTTTATTTTATTACTCCTTAGGCAGAGATTTCATACCATGTTTTTATTTTTTGTTCTTGATCCTCCATTATGAAAATGGGAAGTTCGGTGCTGAAGTGATACGTTCGCGTAATATAGAATGAGTAAACTAAATGCTAAAATCATTTTAAAATAACAACGCGCATACACATACACATAGAAAGAGAGTGGGAGAGGGGAGAAGAGAGAAAGGGAAAGAGAGAAAGAGGAAGAGTTGTTTTATGAAAGATATGTACTTGCATATTACAAATTGCATTTTATTCTCAAGCAACTAATGAAAAGTATTTTCATTACACCAGTAGGTTAGTGTCATAATTCTGTGTATAAAAGTATTAAGATACAATTATCAAAATGTGATCCTAAGAAATTAATCCGTATGCGCATATGACGCTGCCGGAATCCCCATATTCAAAATAGCTCCTATCTTTAATTGTTCATAACATAGCTAAAAAGTAAGATATTGAAATAAAAAAAAATGCATTTTATAGAGGATGAGCAATACATTCATGACTCTTGATGAAATTTCAAGATAACGTTAACCTTCTTTATAAAAAAATATCAAATATCGCAAAAAAAGCTATTTTTTAAGTATTAAACCTTATCTTAACCTAACCTTATCTTGGAAATCTGACTAGAATTTTTTCGCTTATGGCATCGTTTTCAGCATCCAAAAAGCTATAAGAGATGTAGTCCGGTCAAAAGAAATTGCAAAAAAAAGTTTTTTGTAAACTAATTTTTATTTTACTCCCTTGAATAAAATAAGATCAACATCTTGTCTTGCGATGAGTATAACATATATAAATTTAGGTTCATGTATTCTTATGTTTAGAATAAGTCTATTTAGTGTTATATACGTGCTATAGCATCGTGACAGCGAAGTTTTCGTGGTGAAGGTAAGAGACACGGAACGAGAACTCAGGATCTCTCAAGTTCTAGCCAAGCTCAGTTTTTCGTTGCCGAAAAATGTAATTAAATTTTTCTATTAAGAAAATTAATGAAATAACATTAAGAATACTTTATTCTAGATTTTAGAATTTTTTATTTAAGAAGAGAATATTCTTTTCTGAAAAATAAATATGATTGGCTCTATATCGAACTTATTTTATTCTAGATCGAGGGATAATAGCATTGAAGATAGAAATCTTTTCTGTGAATGTAATTTTGCATAAAATTGCTTGAAAACTGTTTTTTTCAGTTGTACAAATACTACTTAAAAGTACAAATTATTTTTATATAAAAATAGTGCTTTCATATATATTTTATCATTAATGTTATATTTACTTTAAATAATAGAAAAAAATTTCTAGTCATATTTAAATAGTTTTCCAGTTATAATCAAATAATTTCCATGTAAAATTACATGGACTTTTTTAGTGTAGATACTTATTTGTTACTCAAATGACAATATATAAAAATTGAGATTAAAATTACGAAAAATTATAAAAATTATTTACGTGTAGTTTTCAACAATCTCTTGTACAAATACAAATATGCTCGACAATGATGCGCGCGTTTCTCCCAATAAACGAGAATGAAATAAGAATAAAATAAAATGAATTGAAAATTGCAATTTATTTAAATTTATTCAAGTTTGCGTTTTAGAGTCTCGGAGCTGGATTGAAATGAACTAAAATGAATTAATATCTGAGGATATAAAATCTGAAGGTATAAAATCTGAGGGTGATAATTATTTATTAAAACACTCTTTCTTCATCTACTTTAATTTTCATTAAATTAGGCTCATTTGATGCATTTTTATGTAAAAAGAGTCTGGTAAAAAAAAAATGTCGCTCTGTCCTGAGAATCGAGATATTAAATTAAATTAAAATTGTTAATCGAGACATTAAAGTTGACGATTATTCAAATTAGAAAATCTGTCACTGCCAAAATACTGCGACATGAGCATGCATGCACTATAATCACATGTGTAACATCAATTCCTAAATATCCTCTGCCAAATTCTTTGTTTTATAAATATAAATTTTCTGCTTTAAAAAACAAATTCTCTGCTTATGCATATTTATGGCTCATTTCCGACATATTTTGGACTCAAATGGATAGAAATACAAAGTGTGCTATTCATATATCATATTGAATTTAGATATATTCATGTCCATATTATATTATTTTTGAATTTAAGGAGATCCTAAAACGAAGCTCGAACTCTGACGAAGTCACTAGAGATCGCTATTTTTCCATAATGATACATGCAGTTGCACATTCGTGTCAATTTTTGTATAACAAATTCGTCGCGATAAAGTCGCGTCTAAGTCTAATTCTAAAAATTCGACGTTATTTGTTCGTGCAAACTATGTGTTTGTGGATTACTATTTCGTAAGTATAGGTTGCAAAACTTTCGTATTAAAAATATTGTCACGACTTGACACGCCATTGGCTTGAGACGCCATATTACACTAAGAAATGATAAAAAATCAATTTCGAAATTTTTGATCGTTCTCGGCATAAACTCCATTTCACAAACACGTACATGCGTATACTTTAAGTCTGGAAAAGGATTTTTGAATCTGTGAAAGAGAAAAAAGTATTTGTTATAAAAAAAAATTATATGATTTAATCGGTAATACAGAAGGCTTTAGGATCTTAAATGGATTCGAAAAGTCAAAAGCGAATTCGGAAATATTGAAATGAATTCATTTTATTTCATTCTCGTTTACAGGATAATTATAAAATTTAATTATAACCTTCAAGTCTTCTTTGTCCTGTTAAAACAACATATCCAACAATATATTTTCGAATTAAATAGAATGTTTTAAGTACGCTGCAGTTGTAATTGTTACGTATGGTGTACTTGTAGCATAGCTATTAATTTAATATTATTTATGTTAAATCAATTTTTTTATAATTTAATGTTAAATAAATTCTTTTATGAATTAATATCATAAATTTCTCTTCTCCAAATTGTATAATATAACAGCATATCTGAAGTAAAAATCGCATTGGGATAGAAATTACTAGATACGATTATTTTTATTATATAATTTTTATTATAGAATTTTTTTAACTCTCTCTCTCTCTCTCTCTCTCTCTCTCTCTCTCTCTCTCTCTGCGTGCGTGTGTGCGTGTGTGTGTGTGTGCGTGCGTGTGCGCGCGCGCGCGCGTGTGTGTGTGTGTGTAAAATTAATCTTCCATAAAAATATATATACGGTATATAAAGTCGTTAGCAATTAAAAAGGACATAAAAATAATTTTCTTAAAGGACTTTTTTATTGAATAAAAATAATTAAAAGATTAATTATGTACAAAGTCATACTTATTTTTGTAATGAGATTTAATGAAATCCATTATTAAATTATAGTTTACTATGTTAACGTTTATAAATCGGTTCAAGGAATCGATTATAAGAGGCTTTTATTATTTAAAACTTCTGAAAAATATGGTTGAAGACAAGTTTTTTTATTGAAAATTAAAAAATTTATATATAATTTTTTATATTATTATATATAATTTTTATATATAATTTTTATATATAATTTATATATAATTTATATATAATTTATATATAATTTTTTTATAGAAAAGAGAGAAAGGAGAAAGGAGAGAAATTATTTTAAAATTTAATAAAAAGAAGTTATCATATACGTAAATAATTTTTAATGATTAATTCTATACAAGCGCGATAAATAAGTGCATAAAAAAACAGAAGTGAATAGAACACCTAATTCAAAGTTTGTTATATTGTTGCAAAATAAATAACTTTATTCGCACACTGTACATAGGACCGATGTGAACCTGGCGCTCAACTTTATCAAAAATAAAAATTAATATCGCAGGCCGTTTGTACTTCGTTTGTACTTGTTTGTACCAATCATTATTTCGTTTATATCTCAAACAATTAAACAAAAAGTGAAAAATAAAAAATGGCCAGCGCACAACTTTAAGATTTTTTTAAATTTCATTTATGCCATTCGAAAGAGAATCGTTTGTACCCATTTGTACTTTACCTCTTCTACTTTAGTTTGTATCTCAAAGGATTCGGAGATACAGCGATTTCAAAATTTCATAAATGCGTCAAGAGGGGAAGTCGGTCATTTTTAAAGATATCGAAATGAGACCAATAGCATTTGAAAGAGAATCGTTTGTACCCCTTTGTACTTCTCCTACTTTCGTTTGTACCTCAAAAGATTCGGAGACACAGTCCTTTCAAAATTTCAAAGATACATCTTGCTATGTATTATTTGTTTCTAGAATTTTTAATTGAATAATTGTCATACAATTATGGAAAACACAAAAAGTGGGTTAATGGAAACAATGTTTAAAGCAGAAGAAATAAAGTTCGTGCGCGTAATGAGCCAACACCAAGTGGAGGAGAGGTGGAGGGAATATACACACGCTGTTTGAATTATGAGCGAATATCGATCCTTCCTAGCACGAGAGTTGTATGTTCAAATAATTACAAAATCTTTAGTATTTTCCTATTTCGAGAAGAATTGTAATTCATTCATCTTACTATCGGCAAACTATACTTGCATTTATTCTTGTAAAATAATTGTTTCTTTTAAGTAAAAATTATTATCAGTATTGAGCTGTATTAACTCATATATTTTCAAATATGTATTTTTTTGTATATATATATATATATATATATATATATACACACACATATATATATATATTTGTATATAATTAAAAATCAAATATCTCATTGCTAACGTTCATAGATTTATTTTGATACACAAGATCTCAATTTCGAAATTTTTTGTCAACATAGATTCCACTTCACAGATACATAATGCGTATTTTAATCCTAGAAAAAAATTTTGAAATTAGTAAGAAAGGAAAAAGTATACAAAAAATGTATGCTTTGGTCGATAATAGACGACTTTAGGATCCCCTTAAATATGACTCATCTTATTTGAAGAATAAATCTTCTTGTACGTAATCAATCTTATGTGTAATTATGTAATAGTTTTATTCTCTTATTATATTGCATTTTGAATTAGAGAAAATTAAAAAGTTATATTATTTTTATGAACAAAACGAAATAAATAAAATGACAGATGTACGATTTGAGTACAATAATATCATGCAAAAAAATTTTCCGAACTTATATCAAATTTTTCTGTTATACGCGATATTATTTTGAAAGACAAATATAAAGCACTTTAAATAAAAATCTTTGGCATGACACTATAATATTAGAAAATAGGTAATTTAAATTTCGAAAATGAAAATGAAATTATGTATGCATGTGTACATGTGTACATGTATGTATGTGTACATGTGCATGTATGTGTGCATGTGTACGTGCGTGCGTGCGTGCGTGTATGCGTTAATTTTATATGCAATAATGTAACTATTATAATACTATATGTTATATTACATTTATATTGTTGAGTACGAAATTATAATATTGATGTTATGTTATTTTTAATTTGCGTCAACTAGAAAGACAATATTAAAGTTTTAGGAAACTAGATATGCGATATTGAATCCGTGTTGGGATATACACTGTCAGTACTGAAAATCTAGTATATATTGTGTATACTATAAAGGAAAATATAAGAGGTATAGGAGGATTTATCTCTAAGAAATCCCTCCTCCCCCCCTCCCCTATATCGTGGGCATTCTCTTTTAAATCTGAGTCGATTGAATTATAGTGCTTTTCAGTAAGAGATGTAGGCTATGGTCCACTTGATGCTACAAACTTTTTGATTGACCAATCGGAAGAAAAAACTTTACTAATTGACTAATCGAAAACTGTTTCGAAGCATTTGTAGCGTCAAATGGACCGCACTATCGACGAGATTCTATTAAAGACCCTGGGCACTAGGCAAATTTTCGTGACTATCAATGGAGCCTGGGAGGCCCGGTGATAATTGAAGAATGATGATGTTACCGACAATTTAATATAAAAATTTATGATTATTAACGTAAACATTTCGATGATACATTATTAAAATCGTAATTTTTTATTATATAAATGCTGTATAAATAAGTATGTATACTTTTAATGATATAATATCTTATATATTGCCGAAAAATTACAATTTTTCCTTTATATCTCTATTGATAAGCAAACTCGAGTGATATCATTAAAATCACAGTTTTAAATAGAAATCGAGTATTATTAAGTTTTAAACATATATACATGTCTACAAAACTAATGAATTATGAATTATTATGAATTATTAGTACTGTATTACTAGTTTATTACTCTTAATCATTTAAATTTTAACAGGCACGCGAATTTCCATAAGTGCCGAGAGTCTTCAATTCTTAGTCAATCTTGTTGATGACCGCACCCATAGATGACACAATAAAACACAGTGAATCATTTTATTTTTGTTTAAAATTGGCAAACAACAAGGATGTAATGATTCACTGTGTTACACTGTGTTAATTATCTATATCTATATCTTTTACTGAAAAGCGCTAGAGCTTTTATATTTATAACATTAACATATTATGTTTATTTGAGCGAATGTCGAAACGTCTTCCTATTGGTTGCTTTCATATTGCTTATTGGCTATTTTTAAGCATCGTTTTTACATATAATAATTAGCCTATAAGCGGTTGATAATATTTTAATAATGTAATACTTAAAATAAGAACCAATTATGAATACTAGTCTCTCATTAATTCATGACATTTTCAGACTGTACTTAAGATGTACATTCTTTAATATAAAAATCGATTATGAATATCGGTCTAAATCATATGATTACAGAACCATGTTAAATTCTTTATTACAATATTCAATTAGATCAAATACTTTAACAGCCGTTATTTAATTTTTAAGACCGTCTTAAATACAATTTTTGAAGGGATCCTAAAGCCATCTGTATTACTGACTAATCCATATAATCTTTGTATAATAATTACTTTTTCCTTCTTTTACAGATTCGAAAATTCTTTTAAAGTGTACGCATTATTATGTGTTAAATTTGTGAGGAGGAATTTTCGTTAAGAACGACAAAAAATTTCGAAATTGAGATTTTCATTTCTTATAAGAATCCAATATGGCATTTTAGAACTATCATATCGTAACATCATTTGTTTTATATAAAAGCTGTGCAATCTGTACTTATGAAACTGTAGTCCACAGACTAATAGTAGAGAAACCTAAGAATGAACATCCTGACTTTTTTCGTGTATCAAACCAATTACTTCATAGGGTAATGTTTACGTTTTTGTGATTCTTTTCCATGCTATTACGTGAGTTAAACAAGAACGAACAATTAAAATTGATTATTCGTCTTTATCTAATCTACTTTGTCTAATCTTTGTGTAATAATATGGAATAAAATGGAAAGGAATCATAAAATGGACATTACTGTATGAGGTTTGATACATGAAAAAGGCTCGGATGTCCACTATTAAATTTCTCTCTGCTAGTATATAGCACAAAGAAACAACGTTAAGTTCTTAAAAGACGTCTAATTAAAATGTTATTGTTATACGAAAATTTGTGTATACATATACATATACAGGAGATACTGATATAGTAGTATAGTAATATGTACCCAATAATGTCCCAGAATGTCTGCAGAGTGCGCGTATGCGTGCGTAATAATCGTCACACATCATGCAGATACGTCCTCATATTGCCCGCATATGTGCTGAACTGGTGCGGGCGATATGAGGCTCCAATTCGTATCGTCTGCACTCATGAGTACCGTACGTGTGTGAATGGTATGAACATTAAATAAATTATTTTAAAATGTATATTTCATTTACTCGGAAAATATATTTGAAGAAAAGTATTATACTTTCATTTTGAAGCCTTTGGGGTTTACTTCAAAAAATTATTTTATTAGAATATGTAAGAACTTTTCAACTATAATTTTTATTCTATTCTGTATGGTCTTTTAAATTCGAAAAATTTAAGGGGATTCTAAAGGAATTATCGACAATTGCAGATTGTCAATTTCTCCGAATTGGCTTTATAGATCACCAAATCTTTTTACACAATAAAAGTACGCACAAAAAAAAAACACCGGCCATGCTACATTTGACAAGAAAATCGGGAGAAAAGAATTCACTTTATTTCAGCTCTTACACCTATCACCTCAGGTTGTAATTTCCTTAATGCAGAAATTTTATAAGTCATAATCCAAATGATATTCCCCGGAAGCGTATATGCACAAACAATCTTGAACTTGCGAAATTGTGATCGAAGGCCTAACAGAAAAGAAATTTTTCAAAATTGAAGTCATCTTTTTTGTAAAACAATTACTTTCTTCTTATTTTATAGATTTGAAAATCCTTTTCCACTTACTTTTTTTTTTAAAGTATACATATTAATACGTGTTTGTAAAATGAAATTTGTTTCGATAAAAAAATTGAAATCTTAAAAAAAATTTTTTGTCGTTTTCGGCATAAAAAAATTTTTGAATCTATAAAAGAGGAAAAAATTAATTATACAAAAATTATGATTAGTCGGTAATATAAATGGCTTTAGGATCCTCTTAACTCGCTACATCTTTCTGTTGATAGTACTGCGTAATGTTCGACAATGTATATGTGAATTTTCTGTTCAAAACTGATTATTATATTTCGATTTGAATACTTTTTTAACAGATATATTCGGAAAAAATTCTAAAGAGAATCGTGAGAGCCGATTTTATAGTTTCATGGTTTGTGCAAAAATATTTAAATAAAGTAAATTAACATCTTTTTATTAAATAATTTTTTATCTGATTACAAGCATACTTTAACAACTTCGCTAAAAATAAATACTATTCTATATTATAAAAGAAATAACAATTAAGTAAGTATTTAACTTAATTTTTATTAATTATTGAAACAAATTATTGAAACAAATTATGAATCTACGCGCTTTTTCACAGAAATAATTGAATCAAAGTTATAATAATGGTCTTTCATAAAACTTGTGATTGTAAGTTAATAATTTCTATTGTTGTAAAACCAATTGAACAAACAAATAGTAATTTTTAAATAATTTATTATAGATTACTTCTTATATTTAAATTAATTACATGTAGAATTATGCGAAAATTGATTTTAGAATATGAAATTATGTTAACAATGTAAATTATTACTGTTAATAGCATATTGAAAATAATAAACAAATTAATTATTTCTTCCTTATAAACATATAACTTTTTATTATTTTTGAAGTAATTTTAGAAATAAATTTAATTGTTATATTAAATAAATGAAAACCTTAATTGTTACAAATAAATTTGTTAACAGTATGATCTTTTACCTTTGTATAATGTGCCCCATCACACTTGATTGTACAGTGACATCTTTCACACTCGCGCTTGTGTTTCCATCACGTTGTGAATATGACGCGATAGCATTCTTGCATGCACGACGTGATGATAATCACGCATGAGAATAATATAAGTCCTCATGAATTGTTATCTGAGTAATGTGTCAATGACACGTAAATCGTCTATGTGTAAGTTTTGCTTATACTAATTATCTTTAAGATCTCTTAAGATGACCTTACGAACTAATCAGAGAGCCGTATTATCACCTTAAGACATTACTCAAGACAGTCTTGAAATAAGGATTTTGAATACTATCCTATATAGCTTCTATACCGCATCTCTAGTTTTGTAAGATTCTAGATAATATTAGCGAGATTACTATAGAAACTCTATGGTTGGTTTGTATTTAGAGTTCTTCCATCTCTTAATTCTTACAGAGGCACATTTTTTTTTAGTGGATGAATTTTTATTAGCATTTGTATTTATATATGTATTGTTTGGTTCGATATTGTAAATAAATTGTTTTTAATTGAATTATGAAAAATTATTTGAAAATAATAATTAAGATTTAGAGAAAATTTGTATTCAGAAAAAAAGCATCACTTAAAATGCATTTAACTTGGATGAGAAAAAATAAAGGAAAAAAATAATTTAAATAAATTGATCCAATCATAAAAAAAAAAGAAATAGAAATAATTAGTTTTGCTGTTTCACAACTGTACTGTCCTCATTAAGGCATTCATGATCTGAAGTGACTTATAAAATGAATATAATGCAATATTTTATGCAATTTTTCAAAGAGATAACATATATAATAACAGTTTAAAACCTATAACGATCGAAGCTCGAAAAGATCTTAAATACTTAAATAATTTCTATGTGAATTTATATACAATATTAAATATGTAGTCATTTGAATTGCGCGCCGAATTGGTTTTTTAAACGCAATTGAACTACTATAATAATATCACAAATTAAATTGACAAGCAATTTAATAATTTGATTCTTAATCAAACATTTTATTAGAAAGATGTTAATATGCTGAAAATCTATAAATAAATTTATTGTGAAAAATATTACGGGAGTCGAATCTCTGACATTCCGTGCGAGTGTCTTTAGACTATATCGAGGGCTTAGTATTCTTGGAAATAATCGATAGGTAAAAATAATAACGCATTTATCTTAATGCATAAGCTCAGGATGCTCGCACGGATTGCCAAAGATCCGGGTTTCGACTCCCAGCCGAGATAATACTTTTTGCAATAAATTTTTGTCCGACTTTCGCCATGAAAATGAGTTTCACTCCACTTCTCCTCCCTTCTGTCAAGAGATGCATTAATAGTTTATTAATTCGTCATAATTTGTTGTTAAAGCGAGACACTTATAGAATTTTATTTGATGTTGTTTGTACGATAATCTATTCTGTACTGATTCATTATTAGTTGATTTATAAAAGTAAACATAATGTGATAAACATAATACCTTTATCATATGCTTTATCAGGATGTCAAAAAATTATATAATATTTATGATACTTTATCGATAACTTTTTAACGAATGACAAACGACGGCTAAAATTTATTCAAGATCAATCGGAATGATGATTTTGATAACATATGTCAAGATCAAGTTCATCGGAGGGATAATCCGTATCTCTGCATAATTATTTTACTTTTTATTAATTACTGTAAGAATTAGAATTAATTACTATAAAAATTAGAAGGATTTATATTTTCTAATATTTCTTTTCTGACTTTAAATTTATTTGTGTGACAAGATCTTAATTAATTCAATAAAACAAAGACTATCCTGATAAATTTTTCTTAGAATTTTTCATATATACTTTTTAGAATTTCTATATAATTTTTCAAAATTTCTCTATAATTTTATAACTTTTTCATATTTTTGTATACGAATTGGAACATTTCTCAGAAAATCTATATCTTTTTCAGAATTTTTCATATATATTAATTATGAAATATCGTAAGATTTTTAAGTATTTTTTGTAAGTATAATTTCTGATGAATTGTTATAAAATCTAAAAAATTTAAAAATATTTTTTAAAAATTATGGGATGAGAAATTTCAGAATATTTCAGAATTCACTTGTATGAGAAGTTCTGAGAGAAGATGTAAACTTTCCGAATATTTCTGAGTATTTCTGAAAAATGTTCCAATTCGTATAAAAATTGTAAGAAAAATTTTCGCCAGGGTAATAATTGTATTTAAAGCGTTAAATATCTGTTGTGAATCTGAGCCAAAACAATTTAACAACAATTTAAATGATACAATAAATGAATTAACTTGACTTAGGAAAAGCAACAGCATTTCGAGGTTTACCTCAATCGATCGGCCTTATTCGCCAAGACGGATCGTTAATTCTATTTCTACTAACCGCTCTAAAAATAATTTATTAATTCTGTTTTATTAGAATGTATATGCTTTGTATTGCTTCATATATAATTTTATATTTTTTTAAGTTTATTATTTTTTTCATCGTGAAGTGTTGAATCAGTATTTGTATGAATACGCGTACCAATCAATGTGTGTGAATTTTAATTCGATAAATAAATATATTCAGAAGTAATAACAAATTAACACTTTTACTAGAAGAAGTATAGACATTTTCATACCTGATTCAGTATATTGCACAAATAAAAATGCATAAAAATTTAAATGAATGTTCTTGTTAGTAAATGTACGCATTAATCACATATAACATCTATGAATTTGATATGTCACGCCTGTTTGTAAATGTTTCATTTGTTAATTATTATTTACAGTTAAAGTTTTCATTTTCATTTTTTAAACATATTTTAAAAGATCGTGCCACACTATGAATATAGATTACACTAAAAACGTAAAATTTACTAAATGTGAACACTAAAGCTAGTCAATGCATACATTTGTTAATAACGAAAAATACTCAAGTATCCTTTTCCTATTTTGATGAAATTTGAATGTGTTACTTTTAGACAAGAAGAATAAGAGACAAGAAGAATAAGAGTTTCCTTTATTATCAGATCGTACTTTTAATGATTGAAACACTCGTTAAAAAAAATCGACTATTCCATTTCAAAGCAAATAGTTGAAGCTCTATCCCAGACAGCATATAGTATTTGTAAAATATTTACAAAATATTTAAAAGATACATTTGAATATTTAAAAACATGTATTGAAATGCTTTTCAAATATTTTTGTGATTTTAGATGCATGCACAATGCACAAATCATGAAGCTTTATCGTAAATATTATGAAATATTATAAAATTTAGGTGTACAACTTTGCTTCCGCCGTTTTTTTCCGAAATTCGAAGCTTTATTGTAAAAAACTCGTTATACATTTATGATTCAAAGTATTGTCCATCGCTGGCCACTACTTTCTCCCATCTTTCGGGTAGCGTACGAATCCCGCGTCAAAAAAACTGGTCATCTTTTGAGGCTATCCACGAATCGAT
>Ga0157363_1000699_pt1 | contig 26175 bp, 29 predicted proteins | sample AttsexASBM1_FD_111477 | JGI IMG/M metagenome (GOLD analysis project Ga0157363, IMG submission 111477) | Fungus gardens microbial communities from leaf cutter ant in Ribeirão Preto, State of São Paulo, Brazil - Atta sexdens ASBM1 | ecosystem: Host-associated > Fungi > Mycelium > Unclassified ... | reverse complement strand
TCCAGCCCCGTAAATCCTTCACGGTATATTTTATAGATAAGCGTAGTAGTGGACTGAACCGGTCCCCCCTGGGTGGCAGCATCAATCACCGGGAAAGTATCAAAAAAGGCATACACCAGGTTAACCACCAGCAGGAAGAAGCTGACCGGTGTGATCAGGGGTAATGAAAGATGCATAAAACGTCGAACCGGTCCGGCACCATCCAGCGCAGCCGCCTCAACCAGGGAGCGGGGGATCGACTGTAACGCGGCAAAAAAGAACAGGAAGTTATAACTAATTTGTTGCCAGACAGAGGCCAGAACGACCAGAAACATAGCCTGCCCACTATTCTGCGCATAGTTCCAGTTATAACCTATCGACTGTAAAAAGTGGCTTATCACCCCTAATCCCGGATTAAACAGGAACATCCACAGCACGGCAGCTATGGCTGGGGCGACAGCATATGGCAGCAGTAACAATGTCTGGTAGAACTTCTTCATCCGTAAGACATAATCAACCAGTGCGGCCAGAAATAAGGAGATTATCAGCCCCAATGCAGCGACCAGCGCACTGAAGATAATCGTGGTTTTAAACGAATCCAGATAATACGGGTCCTGGAATAAGGCGGTGAAGTTCGCTAACCCGACAAAATGTGCCGAAAAACCAAAGGGATCGAGATTCTGAACCGAATACCATAGCGCTTCTGCAGCCGGCCAGATAAAGAAGATAACCGTAATTGCAATCTGCGGCAGTAGCAGCAGATAAGGTAATGCACGATGACGAAAAACGGGACGAGAAGATGACATAAAACCTGACCTCAGGCGGAGATTCCCCGGGCTATCCCCTCGCAGAATTCACCAGCGTGACCCGGCAAGGGGATGTTTTTACTAACGTTGGATTACTGAACCTGCTGCTGGAAACGGCGAAGTAGTTGGTTACCACGCTGAACTGCATTATCCAGTGCTGTTTTCGGAGTCTCTTTCCCGGTCCAGACACTTTCCAGTTCTTCATCCACCACAGTACGGATCTGCGGCATATTGCCTAGACGCAGTCCTTTGGTGAAGGCTAAAGGAGGTTTATTCAGCATTTGCTTCATCGCGATATCCGCACCAGGATTTTTTTCATAAAAGCCCTGCTGGCGGGTTAACTCATAAGCTGCTGTAGTTGCCGGGAGGTAACCGGTTTTCTGATGCCACTCGGCCGCAATTTCTGGCTGCGCGAGGAATTTCAGGAACTCCGCAACCCCTTTGTAAGTAGCATCACTTTGACCACGCATCACCCACAGGCTGGCGCCACCGATAATGGCATTCTGTGGCGCATTCTTCACCGTAGCATCGTACGGCATCATTCCGACACCGAAGTTGAATTTGGCATACTGACGAATGTCTGCCAGCGAAGCCGATGACGCAGTCGTCATGCCGCAATCGCCACTGTAAAATTTGGCGGTCGATTCATCCTTGCGTCCGTAATAGGTGAAGCTGCCAGCTTTGTTCATATCTTCCAGCATCTGAATATGACGGATTTGTTCCGGGCCATTGAATAACAGTTTCGCATCAGTACCATCGAAACCATTATTTTCAGAGGCAAATGGCAGACCATGCCACGCGCTAAACTCTTCCAACTGAATCCAGCCCTGCCAGCCACTGGCGTATCCACAACTCATGCCTGCTTTACGTAATGCCGCGGCATCAGAGGCCAGTTCCTGCCAGGTCTTTGGCGGCTGATCCGGATTGAGTCCGGCTTTACGGAATGCATCCTTGTTGTAATACAGAACGGGGGTTGAACTGTTAAAAGGTTCAGACAGCATATGACCGGTTTTAGCATCGGTGTAATAACCGACAATGGTTGGGACAAACTGTTTTTCATCGAACTGAACACCGGCATCTTTAAACACCTGATAGACCGGCTTAATCGCATGAGAAGCCATCATGGTAGCGGTGCCGACTTCATAGACCTGAAGAATGGCAGGAGCATTGCCACTACGTACCGCAGCAATCCCTGCCGCCAGGCTCTGCTCGTAGTTACCTTTGTAAACCGGGACCACTTTATAATCAGGGTGAGTCTGGTTAAAACGCTGGGCCAGCGAGTCAACCTCAGTGCCCAATCCTCCTTCCATTGAGTGCCAGAAGGGAATTTCAGTAACCGCGAAAGCATTTCCGCTAAGACCTAATGCCAGCATTAATCCTGCGGCATGATGACGAAATTTAAGAACTGGCATAGTTTTTTCCTGTGGCATTATCGTGCGCTATGGGAAGTTCGCGAGGTAAAATGACACGGAAAAATGACAGAGAAATTATTATAAGATGACAGAAAAATGACTACCAAATGACAAACTCCGACAATGTGCCCCTGATTTCATCAACGAGCACTGGTCACATAATTTATTGCAGAACCGGATGACACCATGCGACTGACCATTGAATTGCTGCAACACCCCTCACCCGCAGAACTGGCCTGCCTCAGTAAAATCTGGCCGGAGAAAGCAAGTGCAGGCTTTCTGCAACATCAGGATGACATCCGCTGGTATGTAGCGCGGTTTAATCAGCGATTACTGGCAGGACTGGAATTACAGTTACGGCCTTCTGAAGCGGTGATTAGCCAAATCATGGTCCGGGAAATCACCCGTCGACGGGGAGTCGGCCGTTATCTGCTGGAAGAGACTTTACGTATCAATCCGGATATCCATCGCTGGAAGATCTGCTCCGGTCATCTGCCGTTATCAGAGGCAGCCAGCCAGTTTCTTTATGCCTGCGGATTTCGGCTAAAGAACGGTCAGTGGTTTTTCAGCCGCTAAATTGCAGGCATAAAAAAGGGCGGCCCTCAGGTCGCCCTCTGTTCACTGCTGCACACTGATCAGGCTTCGATAGCGACACGCAGTTTTTTCATTGCATTTTTCTCCAACTGGCGAACACGCTCAGCGGAAACACCGTATTTGTCGGCCAGTTCCTGCAATGTGGTTTTATTGTCATCATCCAGCCAGCGCGCGCGGATGATATGCTGGCTACGTTCATCCAGGCCCTGCATCGCATCACTCAGCTTATCTGCCGCATGAGACTCCCAGTTATCTTCTTCGATACCATCAGCAAAGTCAGAAGCTTTATCCTGCAGATACAGCACCGGAGCTACCTGTTTACCTTCTGCACTTTCATCATCCGGTGTCGGGTCAAACGTCATATCCTGGGCAGCCATCCGTGATTCCATCTCACGCACATCTTTACTGCTGACCCCAAGTTCACGGGCTACCATTTCCACTTCATCCTGGTTAAACCAGCCAAGGCGTTGTTTGGTTTTCCGCAAGTTGAAGAACAACTTGCGCTGTGCTTTGGTGGTCGCGACTTTCACAATACGCCAGTTTTTCAGGACATACTCGTGAATTTCTGCTTTGATCCAGTGCACGGCAAAAGATACCAGGCGAACACCCACTTCAGGGTTGAAACGGCGTACGGCTTTCATCAGGCCGATATTACCTTCCTGAATCAGATCCGCCTGCGGCAGTCCGTAACCTGCGTAATTACGAGCGATATGAACCACAAAGCGCAGATGAGACAGGATCAGCTTTTTCGCTGCATCCAGATCGCCCTGGTAATGCAGCCGTTCAGCCAGCGCTTTTTCCTCGTCGGCTGTCAGCATCGGGCAACCATTTGCCGCCCGGATATATGCGTCCAGATTACCCAGAGGAGCAATAGCTAATGCTTGCATTTCTTTGGTCATTCAAACCCTCTCAGAATTCGTCAATAATGTTGCCAGATCCTTACAGCCTGCGCCTACATTATGTCAGCCGTGCCAAAAGATCGAAAGCAATGTGTGCTATTAATCATTAAGACACAAAAGTTATCCACAGGTTCATTTTTTATTGTGAATAATTTTGACAAGGCACCGGGGTACTGCGGGGATGATTCCTCTGCTCCCCAACCTACGGCAACAGAGGAATAGTATAGCAAAAAAATATTTCCCGGGATTACTGTGGTGTAAATCGGCGTAAATGTTGTGCAGTGGCCAGCCAGGCCGCTACCCAGCCTACAATGGCTGAAACCAGCAGTAACAGGAGCGCTTCATCGAATGAGAAGCCTTTCAGATCAAACGAAGCACTAAATACGCTGGCAACATGTGACACCACCGATTCCAGACGGAATACCAGAATTTCAGACAAAATCAGCGAAACAAAGGCCCCGGAGAGCCCCAGCATCGCTCCGCCGTATACGAATGGTCGCAGGATAAAACCATCCGTCGCGCCAATAAGCTTTTGCACGTTGATGGTATCACGCCTTGCAAAAATACTCAGACGGACACTGTTACCAATCACCAGGAACACAGCCACCACCATCAGCAGACCAATCATGAACGCCACCTGACCCACCAGCCCCGTCAGAGCAGAGAGCCTTGCGAACCAGCTATCATCCATCCGTACTTCATCCACACCACTCACTTTCGCCACTCTGTCACGCAGAGTATTCATGGTGTCAGAATTCTGGAAATTCAGTTTCGGGGTAATAATAGCCACCGCAGGCAACGGATTCTGCTCCAGCATATCCATCGCTCCGCCGAACCCTGACCAGTTACGGAACTCATTTAATGCTTCTTCACGACTCAGGTAATCCACATGCTGGACACCGTCAGTCTGTTTCAGAGTATTGATCACATTCTGGGCAGCATTATCGTCGAGTGTCTTCGACAGATATACCGTCAGCTGAGGAGCGGGATACCACTCAGTCGCTGCCTGATCGACGTTTTTCCATACGATATAACAGACACTGGGTAACGTTAGTGAAATAGCAATCACGGTGACCGTCAGCAGTGTCGCCAGCGGCTGGCGCAACATATCTGCCAGCATTCCACGCCATGCATAATGCCATTGCTCCTGCCACCCACCGCGCAGAGCTTTCTCTTTAGATACCCGTTTTTGCTTCGGTCGGGCTTTGGCCGCCGCCGGTGTCTTCCGCCGGTTGACCTGATTTCCCTTGCCTGGTTTCATGCCACTCCCCCATGCAGGCGTCCCTGACTAAGGGTCATCACACGATAATTTCTGCGGGAAATAAGAGACATATCATGAGTTGCCATCAGTACAGTGACACCAACGCGGTTAAATTCTTCAAATAAACGCAGGATATCTTCTGATAATGCGTGATCAAGGTTACCGGTAGGTTCATCCGCCAGCAGTAAGGCTGGCTTATTGACCACCGCTCTGGCTATCCCCACCCGCTGCTGTTCCCCGCCGGACAGCTGAATCGGAAAACTTTTCGCTTTATCGAGCAGACCGACTTTATCCAGAGCCGCCGAGACTCTGCGGCGAATATCTTCGCCACTGGCACCGGAAATAATTAACGGGATTGCGATGTTGTCGTAAACCGTCCGGTCCATCAGCAGATGATGATCCTGAAAGATCATCCCTATTTGCCGACGCAGGAATGGGATCTCGCTGTTACGCAAACGCGTTATGTTATGGCCGCTAAACCAGATTTGCCCGGCACTGGGACGCTCTATTCCGCAAATCAACTTGAGCAATGTACTCTTACCTGCCCCGGAGTGGCCGGTCAGAAAAGCCATTTCGCCCTGGCGCAGATGAAAATCTACCCCCTGAAGCGCCTGACGTCCCCCCAGATAAGCTTTACTGACCTCTTCAAAGCGAATCATCCAAATTAGTCCTCTCGGGCAAACAATGCCTCTATAAAATCTCCGGCCTTAAAAGGCCGTAAATCATCGATGCCTTCTCCGACACCAATGTATCGGATTGGAATACTGAACTGGTCAGCCACAGAGAAAATCACTCCGCCTTTAGCTGTCCCGTCAAGTTTGGTCAGTGTAATACCGGTCAGGCCAACAGCGTCATTGAACAAACGTGCCTGGCTGATAGCATTCTGCCCGGTGCTGGCGTCAATGGTCAGCATAACTTCATGAGGCGCGCTGTCATCCAGTTTACTCATGACGCGCGTAATTTTTTTCAGCTCTTCCATTAAATGAGATTTATTCTGTAAACGCCCCGCAGTATCGGCGATCAGCACATCAATTCCACGGGCTTTTGCTGCCTGAATAGCATCAAAAATAACAGAAGCTGAATCTGCTCCGGTGTGCTGTGAGACTACCGGAATGCTGTTGCGCTGCCCCCAGACTTCCAGCTGCTCTACCGCAGCTGCCCGGAAGGTATCTCCGGCAGCCAGCATCACCGATTTCCCTTGCGACTGGTACTGACGTGCCAGCTTACCAATGGTGGTGGTTTTACCCACCCCGTTCACACCAACCATCAGAATAACAAACGGAGTTTTTCCTTCAATATCCAGCGGTTGTTCTACCTTGTCCAAAATGGCAGACATTTCATCCTTCAACAAACCGTATAATGCTTCAGCATCCCGGAGCTGTTTGCGGCTGGCATGAGCGGTCAGATTACTAATAATTTTACGGGTAGTTTCAACCCCAACATCAGCAATAAGTAATTGTTCTTCAAGCTCTTCAAACAGATCGTCATCGATTTTTTTACCACGAAACAGCCCGATAAAACCTGATCCCAGATTCTGCCGGGTTTTCACCAGACTGCGTTTCAACCGGGCAAAAAAACCTTCCCGGGTAGGTCTTTCCTGCTCTGTTGCCACCCTGGTTTCAGAGAGCTCAGATGGGACCTCTTCCGGACTAATCTGAGTCAGATGTGGAGTATTTTCCACCACTGGCTCATTCCGGGGAGCTGATTCACTACTGGTCACGGATGCTGCCGATGGTTCAATCACATCAGATACCGGAGTCAGTTCAGGCAACGGTGTACCAGCCTGCGCAACGATATCGCTGGCCGTCACCTGATCGACAGCCACAGGTTCGGCGGGCAGTGAAGGTTTTTCTGGCTCTTCTTCTGCTTTCGGCAAAGGCTGTGCCTGCTCATGAAGCTCAGCCGTTTCCGGTCCGGTCACTGAGCCGGGCTCCGCGACCTGCGGTGGAGTAACGACCACTGTTTCCTCAGGGGCGGTTTCGTCAGGCAATTCCGGTGCGGCCAGCGCCGCCCGTGAAGGCTCTTCCGGATGGACAGACGAGGTACCTTCAGCATGGTCCGTAGTGTTATGCTCTACAGTGGCGTCCGGCGTTTCTTTTTGTTCTGCGGGTTGATTTTTCGGTTCTGCACTGTCTTCATCGCGACCGAAACCCAGCCAGGAGAAAAAGCCCCGTTTTTTTTCTTTTGCCATTATCTAACGACACTCCTTTAGACCCGGATCCGTGAACCGTTACAGGTTCCTCAGAGAATAATCCGGGACATATTTATAATTTATCAAATCCCTGACATGTTCAGGTGAGTGCAGGGATCGCGAAAGCATAGTCGGATAGTCTATCATTTTCCTGGCATTGCATTACAGCACCCTTTTTTACCGTTTCTTATCACGTCTGTGCCCGTTAAACTAAGCAACAAATTATTAAGAGTTGTGATTGAGATGAATAAACATTCCCGGGCACCCTCAGGGGCCGGACAAATACGAATTATTGGCGGGCAGTGGCGCGGCAGAAAACTTCCGGTGCCGGAGAGTGCCGGGCTTCGTCCCACCACCGACAGAGTCCGTGAAACTCTGTTCAACTGGCTGGCCGCCGATTTACCTCAGTCACGGTGTCTGGATTGTTTTGCCGGTAGCGGCGCTCTGGGGATAGAGGCGCTGTCCCGTTATGCAGGACATGTGACTTTGCTCGAGCTGGAGCCTTCTGTCGCCCGTCAGCTGACCGCCAATTTACAGATGCTGAAAGCGGCAACAGGCCAGGTCGTTCAGGGTAATACTCTGCAATGGTTAAATCAGCCAGGTCAGCCTTACGATATCGTGTTTATAGACCCGCCTTTTCGCAAAGGGCTGCTGACAGAAACGATAACCCTGTTGGAAACCCGGTGCTGGCTGGCCAGTGAAGCCCTGATTTATATCGAGTGTGAAACAGAACAGGGGGCGTTACAGGTCCCTGACAGCTGGCGGCTATATCGCGAAAAAACGGCAGGTCAGGTAGCCTACCGTCTGTACTATCGTTCCGTGACAGACTCTCCGGGAGAATAACTATGTTGTTAATTGGCGGTCGTATCCTGATGATTTTTGTCTGGGCCTTTTTACTGATGAATCTGATTCATCCGGCACCTAAACCTCTGAAATATTTTATTGATGTCGCCCTGTTCTTTATGGTGGTGATGCACGGTCTGCAACTAGTGCTGCTGCGTGCCACCCAAAGCAAAGACGGCCCTGCGCTAAGTGGTCTGACCCAGATTAAGATTTTCTTTTTCGGGGTGTTTGAACTGCTAGCCTGGCAGAAAAAAAACTATCCTGGCAAGTAATACCGGAGCACAGACCTGGCTGAATAACTGCTAACGGCCACCCGGAGTAAAGCTGACAAAACGGGTCCCCTGCATCTTCAGGGCTCCCGTGGCACCTGCCTCACATTCGTCATACTGAGCCTCTGACATCAGCACCTTAAAGTTTTCGCCAACCGGAGTCCTGCGGAAAGTCACTTCATATCGCAGTGTCTCTCCGGCAATGACTTGCTGCTGGCGGGTATGACGATCGGGATACGGGAAGCTACGTTTACTGACCACCATGGCCTGCTGTGTCACCACGGGTGAATCATCATTCACCAGGTTTTCATTGCGCTGTTTAAAAAACTGTCGGCCAGCCAGAAAAGCGATGGCAACGACGACAATGATAATAATCAGGGGGGGTTTACTCATCGTTCCTCCGTGTTACCCACCGGCAGAAATAAAATCTGCATCATTTCACCTGCAATTTTTGTCATTCACAGTAATAATCGTTGGCAGCGGCCGAAAGTCAAACGGAACCCTTAATGCTGTGTGCGTTTTGTTCCCGGTCTGGTGTAAAGAAGATGAAGGAAGAGATTATGCTGTGGTCATTTCTTGCAGTGCTGTTTTCTGGCTGGCTGTACATTGATGCCTCTTACCGGGGTCCCCGCTGGCAACGCTGGTTATTTAAACCGGTAACATTCCTGCTGATGCTGGCCTGGGCATGGCAGGCTCCGACACAATCAGTCAGTGATTATTTACTGACAGGAGGCCTGATCGCTGCCATGGCGAGCGGGTTACTGAGTTTGCTATCCCGCCAACAGATGATGTATGCCTTTGGTGCCAGCTTTCTTTCTTATTTGCTCTACACCATCAATCTGACCCGTGGCATCACCCTGAATATTTACTGGCCGATACCGGTCACGTTCCTGGTGATTGGTCTGGTGGTGGCAGCAATTATCTGGAACCGTCTGGAAGAACTTCGTTGGCCGGTGTTCACTATGCTGGCGATGGTATTAGTCATGTGCTGGGTCGCAACGCTGCAATATTTCAGCCTGCAAACCGATAAAACACTTTCCATGATGGCCGGGGCTGACTTACTGTTGCTGGCAAATATCTGCTGGTTGATCAGTATTTTCCGGTTCAGGTTTGCGGCCGACAGGGTAATTTATGAAGCATTGTTTATCATCGGCCATTTTATGATTATACGTTCGCTGTGGCTTTACTGACCTGCGACTCCGGCTGGCCGCAAGGCCGGTCGTTTTATACGCCTTTTTTGATCAGGAAATGAAAAGGAAGTTGTTCGGTATTCTGGGCCACTAAGGTATGTTCCATAAAACGGCAAAAGCCCGGAATATCACGGGTTGTCGCAGGATCATCGGCAATAATTAGCAGGGTTTCGCCGTCCTGCATAAACCGGATAGTTTTACGCACCATCATCACCGGCTCCGGGCAACGTAAGCCCCGGGCATCAAGGGTATGTCCGGCGGTACTAAAAAGGTCACTCATAAGCTTCTCTGTGCAACAAGGGGAGCCACTATTCTAACGCCAGCCCGGAGAGCAGACAAACGCCACCGGTGCGGTGAACCTGAGTCTCCCTCTTGCATTGTCCTCTGAAGCAGGTAACATGCGGCCGTTTTCTTGTACAATTTCCTGTGCCGTTTTGCAACAAGCGCTTACGGCAGTGTCAATGGGTTCCCTCACCCCAACTTAAAAAGGCCAGAAATGAACGCATTTAACCCTCGTCAGCGGCTGTCTGCCCGCATTATTTTATCGGTATTTCATTTACTGATCATTACTTCCAGTAATTATCTGGTGCAGTTGCCGGTTGATATCTTCGGCTTGCATACCACCTGGGGAGCCTTCAGCTTTCCGTTTATTTTTCTTGCCACTGACCTGACGGTGCGAATTTTTGGTGCTTCAATGGCGAGACGCATCATTATGCTGGCGATGCTGCCGGCCTTGTTTATCTCTTATATTGTGTCCTGCGTATTTTATCAGGGCGCGTGGCAAGGTTGGGATTCTCTGCAACATATGAACACTGTGGTCGGGCGGATAGCACTGGCCAGTTTTATGGCTTACGTGCTGGGACAGATCCTGGATATTTCAGTGTTTGACCGACTGCGTCGCTCAACACATTGGTGGCTGGCTCCCGCAGCGTCTATGTTTCTCGGCAATATCAGCGATACTCTGGCCTTCTTTTTTATTGCGTTTTACCACAGCAGTGACCTGTTTATGGCGCAACACTGGGTCGAAATTGCACTGGTGGATTACAGCTATAAGGTATTTATCTGTCTGGTATTTTTCCTGCCAGCCTACGGAGTACTGTTGAATGCTATCCTGAAACGGCTTTCCGGTAAAACACAGGGCCATTCTCCCAGTTTAGGTTAATGCTGAATGATCCTGGCTGTGACAACGGCTAAGATTTGGTGACAATCCACGGATTGATTTTCTGTTCCGTTTTCGATGTGATGCCTAATGTGGACAATAAAAAGGAATTCAGATGAGAAATTTAGTTAAATACCTCAGCGTCGGGTTATTGGTAATCGGGCTGGCCGCATGTGATCAGAAAAAAGAAGATACAGCAGGGCAGCACGCCGCTGCTGCCAGCCAGCAGGATTTGCAAACTGTCACACTGGTTGACGGAAAACTCAGCTTTGCTCTGCCAACCGGAATGACAGATCAGACCGGTAAACTGGGTACCACCAGCAACAATATGCATGTTTACGCTAATAACAACGGCCAGCAGGCAATTATTGTGATTACCGGGGACAGTACCAACGAAGCACTGGATGTTCTGACCCAGCGGCTGGAACAACAGCAACGCAACCGGGATCCACAGCTACAGGTCGTTTCTGATAAAGCTATCACTCTGAACGGGCAGCCTGCACAGCAACTGGATAGTGTCATTTCAGCCAAAAACCAGACCAGTTGGTCGACAGTGGTCATGACCAAAATTGATGGCAAGCTAATCACCTTACAGATTTCCTTACCTGCCGATAATCAGGCACAGTCGCAGACTACTGCCGAAAATATTGTCAAAACCATTTCTGTAAAGTAACCCCCTGTTGCTGATAAGCCCACCCGTTACGACGGGTAGGCTTATCCCTCTCCCTAATCTGGCCATCTATACCCTCTATGGCTCTCCGGCCAACAAGCTGTGCCTACTGCCATTTATTCTTTCGCCTTTCTGCTGCTCTGACCGCTCCGATATAGCCTGATATGACTTTGGTCATAAAAAAAAGTTATACTTAACCGTTCATAACGATGAAAACCCGATTAATTAATGTACCTTCAGGCTGGTCTCCTTCGACAAAAAGCATCTATGCTTAATGTCGCCGGTAATATTTGTACATACCTTTTACCGGGAAATTATACTGATTACTTATGAACTAAATACAGGTATGCATATGAAATTACGTAGGAAGCGTATAAAACCCATTGGGCTTGATGATGTTACTATTATTGATGACGCCCGGTTGCGAAAAGCGATAACAGCAGCAGCGCTTGGCAACGCGATGGAATGGTTTGATTTCGGAGTATATGGGTTTGTCGCCTTTGCTCTGGGTAAAGTTTTTTTCCCATCGGCATCACCTGGTATTCAGATGATCGCAGCTCTTGCCACGTTCTCTGTCCCCTTCTTAATCCGCCCGTTGGGTGGGCTGTTTTTTGGAATGCTCGGTGACAAATACGGGCGTCAGAAAATCCTGTCGGTCACAATTGTGATCATGTCGATCAGTACCTTCTGTATTGGTTTGATCCCCTCTTATGCCTCCATCGGTATCTGGGCACCGATATTGTTGCTGATAGCTAAAATGGCACAGGGTTTCTCGGTCGGCGGTGAATATACCGGTGCGTCGATATTTGTTGCGGAATACTCACCGGACCGTAAGCGCGGATTTATGGGTAGCTGGCTGGATTTTGGCTCTATCATTGGCTTTGTCATGGGGGCCGGGATTGTCGTGCTGATTTCCACCATCATTGGCGACGAAAAATTCCTCTCCTGGGGCTGGCGCCTGCCGTTTTTCCTGGCTTTACCGCTGGGCTTTGTCGGCTTGTACCTGCGTAATGCCCTGGAAGAAACTCCGGCATTTCAGCAACATGTGGAGAAACTGGAGCAGGGTGACCGGGAAGGTTTGCAGGATGGTCCTAAAGTCTCTTTTAAAGAAATTGCCACCAAACACTGGAAAAGCCTGCTCTCCTGCGTAGGACTGGTGATTTCTACTAACGTCACCTACTACATGTTGCTGACTTATATGCCCAGCTATCTGACGCATAACCTGAACTATTCTGAAGATCATGGTGTACTGATTATCATCGCCATTATGATTGGCATGTTGTTTGTTCAGCCAGTGATGGGCATGCTCAGTGACCGTTTTGGCCGTCGCCCGTTTGTCATTGTCGGCAGTATTCTGCTGCTGATTTTTGCCATCCCGGCCTTTATGCTGATAACCAGTGGCGCGATTGGTTTAATTTTCGCCGGGCTGCTGATTCTGGCTGTGATCCTTAATGCGTTTACCGGGGTGATGGCTTCAACCCTGCCGGCCATGTTCCCGACTCATATCCGTTATAGCGCACTGGCCAGTGCTTTTAATATCTCGATTCTGATTGCCGGCCTGACCCCCACACTGGCCGCCTGGCTGGTCGAAGCCAGCAATAATCTGTTTATGCCGGCATACTATCTGATGGTGATTGCGGTAGTAGGTTTACTGACCGGGATATTTATGAAGGAAACCGCCAATAAACCTCTGATTGGTGCAACTCCTGCGGCCTCAGACCTGGAAGAAGCCCGCGAATTGTTGCAGGAACATCACGACAATATTGAACAGAAAATCGAAAATATTGACGAAGAAATCGCACGCCTTGAGGCGAGACGTAAGAATCTGGTGCAACAGCATCCGGATATTAACGAGTAATCTGTTCCCCTCAGTGTTCCCGATGCTGAGGGGAATATGTAACAATTGGCACAGCGTGTATCGTCTGCACTGGTTAAAAAGAGTAAACTGTCCCTACATTTTTTAATCAGTGCCGGGTAAACCATGTCCGATTTTTCTCTTGTGCAGCGCCCAAGAAGGCTGCGTAAAAATTCATCTGTCCGCGAATTGTTTAAAGAAACCTCACTGAGCCTGAATGATCTGGTTCTGCCGATTTTTGTCGAAGAAGGTCTGGATGATTACCAGCCAATTACGGCAATGCCCGGTGTGGTTCGGATTCCGGAAAAGCGGCTGGCCTATGAAATTGAACGTATTGCCAACGCAGGGATCCGTTCTGTCATGACCTTCGGAATTTCTCATCATCTGGACGAAACCGGCAGTGACAGCTGGGCAGAAAATGGCCTGGTGTCACGGATGTCACGTATCTGTAAAGAGACCGTCCCTGAAATGATCGTGATGTCTGATACCTGTTTCTGCGAATATACTTCCCATGGCCACTGCGGCGTCCTGTGTGACGGTATCGTACACAATGATCAGACCCTGACTAATCTGGGGAAACAAGCCGTTGCTGCCGCACATGCAGGTGCTGATTTTATCGCACCTTCGGCGGCAATGGATGGCCAGGTGAAAGCCATTCGCCAGGCGTTGGATGCCGCCGGATTTACCGATACCGCCATCATGTCTTACTCCACCAAATTTGCCTCGGCGTTTTATGGTCCGTTCCGTGAAGCAGCAGGAACCGCCCTGAAAGGTGACCGTAAAACCTATCAGATGAATCCAATGAACCGCCGTGAAGCCATCCGTGAGTCACTGATTGATGAGGCAGAGGGTGCTGATGCGTTAATGGTAAAACCTGCCGGGGCATATCTGGATGTACTACGGGATATTCGCGAGCGTACCGATCTGCCACTGGCGGCTTATCAGGTCAGTGGCGAATATGCGATGATCAAATTCGCCGCACAGGCAGGAGCCATTGATGAACAGAACGTAGTGCTGGAAAGCCTGGGCGCTATCAAACGAGCCGGTGCCGACATCATTATGAGCTATTTCGCACTGGACCTGGCTGAGAAAAAAATCCTGACCCGGTAATCTGACGGTCAAAAACAATAAAGGCGTCTTTGCAGACGCCTTTAAGCTTTCAGGGTACGTTATTTGTTTGGATCCGGCTCGTAGTACTGAACACCGATGGTGATACGTTCACGCCCGGTCGCTACACGGTGGCGGTTAGTATCACGCAGCGAGTAAATACAACCGCAGTACTCCTGTTGATAGAAACGTTCACGCTTACTGATATCAATCATCCGCGCTGACCCCCCACCTTTACGCCAGTTAAACTCCCAGTAGAGCATATCCGGATATTTTGCCGCAGCACGTACACCGCAGCCATTGATCTGTTTCATATCCTTCCAACGGGAGATCCCCAGCGAAGATGTGATAACAGGGAAACCATGTTCGTGAGCATACAATGCAGTACGTTCGAAGCGCATATCGAAACACATCGTGCAGCGTTCACCTCGTTCCGGTGACCACTCCATACCCTTTGCCCGCTCAAACCAGTTATCCCGGTCATAGTCAGCATCAACGAAAGGCACACCAAACTTCTCAGCAAAACGAATATTTTCTTCCTTACGCAGTTCATATTCTTTCAGCGGATGGATATTCGGATTATAGAAAAAGATAGTGTATTCAATACCCGAGGCCAGCATGGCTTCCATGACTTCCCCGGAGCAGGGTGCGCAGCAGGAATGCAACAATACTTTATTATGACCACCTGGCAGCGGCAGCGGTTTTCTTTCGATAGCGTCAGACATACTCAGATTTCCAATACGTAACAACAGCGATATAGTGTCAGCGGGGCAAAACCCCGGATGCAAAGTGTACAGCATATTGTTATCGGATTCTTTTCAATACGCCAGTGAGGAGTCACAAAAAAAGGTTTTCACAGGAAGAGTATGGAAACAGAAGCGGATAAAGAGAATGGCGGGCAACTGGCTGACCTTCAACGATAGCCACAAATGCCCGCACAGGTCAGGCGACCAGCCCTGCAAGCATGGGGGTATGCAAACGATTCAGTGCATTCAGGAAGGCATCCAGCTCATTATTCAGCCGGTCGATAATCACCTGGTCGATCTTTGCCTCTCTGTCGCTTTGCTTAACCTGTGAATCATCAGCAAACACACCGTGTAAAATATCACGGGCTTTCAGAGCACTCAGTACCGGTTTCAGTGCATAATCGATCGCCAGCAGATGGGCGTGACTGCCTGCGGTAGCAACCGGAAGCACCACTTTATTTTCCAGAGCGCGTTCCGGTAACAGGTCCAGAATCGTTTTCAATGCTCCGGAATAGGCCGCTTTGTAAACCGGTGTGGCAATAATCAAACCTTGTGCGCTGGAAAGATCCTCTTTAAACAGAGAGATAGCCGGTGCATCAAACCGCGCCTGAATCAGGTCATCCGGGTCAAAATGCTGAATATTCCAGGGAAGCACTTCAATCCCCTGAGACTCAAGAATTTTCTGGCTGAGTGTCAGTAATGCCGTAGAGCGCGAAGGAAAGCGCGGACTTCCGGCTAAAGTCACTACCCGCATGACAGTCCCCTTATCAGTATGCTGTTTTCAGAAAAATATGCGGGAATGATGACAGAGCGATAAGGGCAGGAAAAATAATATATCCGGCAAAGCTATTGCCGGATACAGATATACACCGTGCATAAGGGATGGTGCACAGCAATCAAAAGATGTCTTACATCTTATAGCCAGGCTTTTTGATCAACTCATCCATCTCAGGGGCTATCTGGGTATCCCATACCCTGGCTTTCCACTCTGCCTGCGGGATATATTTGAGCGCAATACTGACAGCAGACTCTTTACTCTGCATATGCTGTTCAAGAACTTCGGTCAGCGCTCTGGACAGGGCTGTTTCTTGCTCATCAGTGAGTTCTCGCGGGAAAGCTTTAATTTCGATATGCGGCATTGCCGGCTCCTGTCTGAATTAATGAAAAATCACCTGGTTGCAGGCCGGTTCTGATAATGACACCAGAACATCCTGCCGGGAAGCCTGTCCCAACATAAAGGTGCCCCACCTCTGTTGATGAACCCGGAATTTAATTTGTTGTTAAAAAAATTTTTCTCACAATAGCCTCATTTCACCGTTTTTTCCGCTTTGCACAGGAAAAATATCCACGGCACAACCCCGCGTCACCCACGAAAAAGTGTTCCACCGGATAGGCGATCAGCTGCAGCAGGAGAAAATAGTGGATGAACATTTCTATTCCCCGGTGAATCATCGTGAGCAGATTGCCTGCATATTCCCGGGGGAAGGCTTTACTCTGCCTCATTCTCCGGGATTACAGGCCAGGCCATCGGTAGTGTATATCGTGCTGCCCCCGGGTGGCATCCGCCGGAGGGAAGAGCGTGCCCGGGCGATTTTTTACTGGCTATCAGCAAAGCTGAATACCAGGTAACGATGGGGATACAGGACATTTTTGTGGCACTGATGAAGAGTAAATCTGCATTACAGCTGAAAAATTGTCCCACTTTCTCGGGATTTATCGGGACAGCACTGAAACTTCTGCGACAATCAGTCACCGGGAGTTAACATTTAACAAAGATTAATATTCGTCTCCGCGTACCCGGTCGCGATAACTCTCCCAGTCAAAACGAACCCACATGCTGTTACCGAGCCGCATCCGGTCCATCACTCGTTCGCCCAGTAAAGCATTCATTCCGTCATGATTCAGATTCGACAACATACCTGTCGGGCGTTTCGATGAGGAACGACGATCGACTATCTGATTGATTATCACCTTCTCATAGCGTGACTCGGTTTGCATGCCAATCTCATCAATGACCAGCAGGTCAACACTACTCAAATCGTTAATCAGCCCCTCTTCAGTCAACTGACTGTCACCACTAAAGGTCCCTTTCATATTCGACATCAGGTCAGCGACAGTGACAATCAGCACACTTTTGCCACGCAAAATTAAATCATTACCAATCGCCGCCGCCAGATGGTTTTTACCGGTGCCCGGTCGCCCGGAAAAGACAAAACTGGCAATACTATTGTCAAACTCTGCGGCATATTGTCTTGCCATAGTTAACGCTTTGCTTTGTGCTTCGTTTTCTACCCGATAATTGTCAAATGAACAGTTAATGTGTAACTCGCGAATTCCGGATCGTCCCATGATACGCTGCATTTTCATGGCACGGTTTTCACGGACAATGGATTCTGAGCGCAACAATCCCTGCTGCTGGTTCCAGGCCAGTAACTCCTCACCATTAGTGAATTTAGGCCTGACCCCTGCGGGCATCAATCGTTGTAAACGGCTGAACAGATTTTCCGGTGTTTTCATTATTCACCCCTGAAACCATTAGGAATCTGACGGTCAGGTTCCGCCACCTGAGTATGATCGCGGCGTGTCTGAGGATATTTATTCACTCTGCCTGCCTGGAGGGAGCGGGCCAGTTTTTGCTGCCACTGAATATGATGAAATGTCCGGCCTTCTGCCTGCCAGTAAGAGACAAAGGAAGCCAGCTCTTCATCACTCACCGGTTCACCCAATGCTATCCCCCATATTGCAGCCTGGCGCAAGAAGTCCGGGTCTGGTTGCCAGCCGGCAAACATCGGAAATTTTCCGGCGGGTATTCGCAAAGAGACCGGTGATACTTCCTGCTGGTCAAAAAACTGATCATCAAGCGCCACATCCGTAGGCCGTTGCATAGCAGATTCTGCAGCTAACAACTCCGCCAACCGTTCCGCAGTCAACGCATACATCACCGGAGCATTCTTATCAAATACCGCAAGGGTCCCCTGCCCTGCATTTTCCAGTGCAGAGAGCGGATTCTGGCTGAATTCATCCAGCCCGATGACAGATGAAGCTAAAAGTTTAACCGGCATAACAGAACCTGACTGATCAAATATCCCGTTCCGCACAAATCCCGTATCGCGGAACCACCTCCCTATAGTGTATCAAGTTTGTCGGCGTGGATCGCAAAAACATGCAGTGAATATTCCTGCCGCTTTCGCTATGCCCGGCTAGAATAGGTGAACTTTGGCAACATTCCGGGAAACGATAATGACAATTCAGCGTTGTTCCTGGGTCAGTGATGACCCGCTTTACATTGCCTACCATGACCATGAATGGGGCGTTCCACAGAAAGATCCACAAGTCTTGTTCGAAATGCTGTGTCTTGAAGGTCAGCAGGCGGGATTATCATGGATAACAGTGCTCAGAAAACGGGAAGCTTATCGCCGGTTATTTCATCAGTTTTCGCCGGCACTCATCGCGAAAATGACCTTGCCGGACATTGAGCAACGGTTGTCGGACCCTTCAATTATCAGGCACCGTGGTAAAATTAATGCGATTATCAGTAATGCACAGGCACTGCTGGTTATGGAATCTTCCGGAGAGTCGTTCAGTGATTTCCTGTGGGGATTTGTAGAAAATCAGCCTGTCGTCAATCACTATGGCAATGCACATGATGTTCCGGTAACCAGCCCCGTGGCGATGAAAATGTCCGCAGCGCTGAAAAAACGTGGATTCAAATTTATCGGGCCCACCATCTGCTACGCTTTTATGCAGGCTACAGGGATGGTTAACGATCATCAGACCCACTGTTTTTGCCATCCGGACAATGCTTCTGACACACTATAAATCACAGCAGATAAATACCACTTTTCAAAGCAGGGTCGAATATCTGCTGACGGACAGGCATAATTACCTTGCAAGGCCTGCTTTTCTGCAGGTTTAACCGGAGAAGGAACGGAATGACAAGCAGGCCAGCAAGAGCCACTATCAGTGATGTCGCTAAAGCCGCAGGTACCGGAAAAACCAGTGTTTCCCGCTATCTGAATGGCGAGTTAAATGTGTTATCCCCTGCACTTAAAGAACGAATAGAGCAGGCTATCGCCACACTTAATTACCGCCCCAGCCAAATGGCTCGTAGTCTGAAAAGAGGTCGGACACGCCTCATAGGACTGATAATTGCGGATATTACCAATGCTTATTCGGTAGAAATCATGTGTGGTATAGAAGCGGCATGTCGGGATTATGGTTTTACCCTGCTAATGTGTAATACCAATAATGAGGTATCACTGGAGCAATATTATATCCAGTTACTCAGCAGCTACCAGGTTGAAGGGATTATCGTTAATGCTGTTGGCATGCATGAAGAAGAGCTAAGCCGTCTTCAACAATCCCGCCTGCCCATGACGCTGATAGACCGAAAAATTGAAGATTTTGACTGCGATGTCATTGGTCTTGATAACCATGAAGCCTCCGAAAAAGTCACGCGCCATCTGGCTGATAACGGTTATAACGCCCTGTTGTTTATCAGCGAGCCTGTTGGCAGCGTTAATACCCGAAGAGAACGACTTAAAACTTTTTGTCAGACCGTCGCGACTTATCCGGAAGTACAGGGAGAGAATACCGAAATTGCCTTACATCAGGAAGCTGAACTCAACCATTGTCTGGATGACTTTTTAAGCAGAAACCGCCACCAGCGCTGTGCAATTATTACTGCCAATGGTTCTTTGACATTACAGGTGGTTAAGCAGTTACAGGCGAAGGGTATTGTCTGTGGTACTGATGTCGGACTGGTCGGCTTTGATGAGATGAACTGGTCATCACTGGTCGGCACTGGAATCACCACGCTCAGGCAACCTACTCATCAGATAGGTTATCGCTCACTGCAAAGCGTCATCAATCGTATAAAACAGGCAGAGTCAGAACGCACCGAACACTTCTTCAGCGGTGAACTGGTGATCCGCGGATCGAGTCAGCCTTTACAGTCCATCCGACGCGTTCAATGACCCGCAGATAGCCTTCATACAATGTGACGATCCTGCAAGAAAGAGTAATACCTTATAAACCGGACAAAGGCTAAATTAATGTTCCGGATGTTTTCACAACAGACAGCACACTTCAGGTCTGCTGTCCGGCTATCCGGCTATCGGTTTGCTTCCGCGGACAGTGGCTTAAACCCTCCCGAAGCTGACTGCAGTTATACCACACAGGATATCTGCTGCAGCCCGTAATACGGGCTTTCATTAATCACAACCTCAAAACCAGGAGAGGCGGAATGAAACCCCCGGTTATCGTATATAAACCTTTACCAGCTGAGCTACAAAGTCTTCTGTCGGAACATTGCCAGATAACCGAAGTCAGCGATCTGAGCGAGAATACCTTGGCACAACACGCGACCGCCTTTTCTCAGGCGGTCGGACTGTTGGGTTCCGGGGCTAAAGTGAACCAGGCATTACTCGACAAAATGCCGGCGTTGCGTGTCTGCTCTACCCTGACGGCCGGGTACGACCTGTTCGATGTTGATGCCCTGAATGCACGGCAAATTGCCCTGATGCATACCACAATATTAAGTGAAACAGTTGCCGATACCATTTTCGCACTGATCCTCGCCAGTGCCCGACACATAACCTGGCTGGATAACTGGGTCAAAGCAGGTAAATGGCAAAAAAGTATCACCCCTGAGTTATTCAGTATCGATGTGCATCACAAAACGCTCGGTATAATTGGAATGGGACGAATTGGTATGGCGGTAGCGCAACGAGCGCATCTTGGTTTCAGTATGGATATTCTGTACAACGCTCGGACAAGTCACCCGGACGCAGAACAGCGCTTTTCGGCACAGTATTGCGGTCTTGAAGAGTTACTGGAAAAAAGCGACTTCGTCTGCATTATTTTACCTCTCTCTGATGAAACACGGCAGTTGATTGGAGCGCAACAGCTGGCGTTGATGAAACCCGGGGCGGTGCTGGTGAATGCGGGTCGTGGCGCAGTCCTCGATCAACAGGCGCTGACTGATGCCCTGAAAAATAAGCAGATTTATGCCGCAGGCCTGGATGTTTTCGAACGCGAACCCATACCAGCCAACTCAGAACTGCTGACACTACCCAACGTGGTCACTTTACCGCATGTCGGTTCAGCCACCCATCAGACACGATACGCAATGAAGCGTGAAGGTGTGGAAAATCTGATTGCCGCGCTGGCCGGAAAACTGGATAAGAATTGCGTCAACCCTCAGTCGGTAAAACAGCAATAATGGTTTAATTTTCATATTAAACATCATTATGATTGCGCCCGTAACAGACGGGCGCTATCGTGACTGCACCTGCGATTAACCAACTCTCTCCTGCTATGCATTTTTCTCAGTTCGGCAACAAATTTACCCGTCAGACAGGGATTTCCCGTTTAATGGAAGATATGGGGCGTGGTTTACGCACCCCGGGCACAGTCATGCTCGGCGGAGGTAATCCGGCGAAAATCCCTGAAATGGATGACTATTTTCAGCAATTACTGGCAGAAATGCAGCAAAGTGGTGCGTTAACAGAGGCACTCTGCAACTATGATGGTCCCCGCGGTAAAGATGCCTTGCTGGAGAGCCTTGCGAGAACTCTGAAAGAAAGCCATGGCTGGGATATCTCGGCCAGGAATATCGCCCTGACCAACGGCAGTCAGAGTGCGTTTTTCTATCTGTTTAATCTGTTTGCCGGTAAACAGGCAGATGGCTCCACACGCAAAGTCTTGTTTCCGCTGACCCCCGAATACCTCGGCTATGCCGATGCAGGCCTGGAAGAAGATCTGTTCGTTGCCGCCAGACCGACTATCAGTCGCCTGCCGGAAGGACAGTTCAAGTATCATGTGGATATGGAAAACCTTGTTTTCGGGGATGATATTGGTCTGATGTGCGTTTCACGCCCGACAAACCCGACCGGAAACGTGATTACCGATGAGGAGTTGAGCGGTCTGGATCAACTGGCCCGCCAACATAATATTCCACTGCTGATCGATAATGCTTACGGGTTACCGTTTCCCGGCATCATTTTTACCGAAGCCCGGGCACTGTGGAACCCAAATATCATTCTGTGCATGAGTCTTTCTAAACTGGGACTGCCCGGGGCACGCTGTGGAATTATCATAGCCAATGAAGAGACTATCCAGGCGCTCAGCAATATGAACGGTATCATCAGCCTGGCTCCAGGCAGCGTCGGTCCGGCCATTGCTCATGAAATGCTTTGTCGTAAAGATTTGCTGCGGCTATCAGAACAGGTCATCAGGCCCTATTACAAAAACAAAGTCGCTGAAACTATTGACCTGATTCGTCGTTACATCCCTGAAGAGCGTTGTCTGATCCATAAGCCGGAAGGTGCGATTTTTCTCTGGCTGTGGTTCGAAAATCTGCCGGTTTCTACAGAAGAACTCTACCACCGACTAAAGGCCAGAGGAGTATTGATGGTACCAGGGCATTTTTTCTTTCCGGGTCTGACCGGGGAATGGCAGCATACCCGTCAGTGTATGCGAATGAATTATGTCCCTGATAATCAAGAGATAGAACGCGCGATTGTTATCCTTGCAGAGGAGCTGGACCGGTTTTTTTCTGCAGAAAATTAATATTAACCTTTACGGGCCACAGGCTTAATTATGCGATTTAAAGATGTGTTACTGGCATTATGTGTAGTGATTATCTGGGGAATAAATTTCGTCATTATCAAAGTCGGCCTGGAAGGTATCCCGCCTTTCTTACTTGCCACACTGCGCTTTGCCCTGGTGGCGTTTCCCGCCTGTCTGTTTATTCCACGGCCAGCAGTCCCTTTTAAATGGTTGCTGGCCTATGGGCTGACGATAAGCTTTGGGCAGTTTGCTTTCCTGTTCCTGTCGATAAAACTCGGCATGCCTGCAGGCCTGGCGTCACTGATACTGCAGGCTCAGGTGTTTTTCACCTTGTTGTTTGGCGCCGTTTTTCTTAAAGAGTCACTGCGCTGGTACAACGTTGTCGGCTTACTGATTTCGGTGCTGGGAATGATTTTTCTTGCCGAACACAGCCTGGCTGGAACCACATCCCATGGCATGCCACTCATCGCTTTGCTGCTGACGCTAGCCGCAGCGTTTTGCTGGGGTCTGGGGAATATCACAAATAAAGTCATTATGCGTCACCATCCGGTGCCTGCCATGTCGCTGGTTGTCTGGAGCGCCTTTATCCCTGTATTACCTTTTATACTCTGCAGCTGGTTATTTGACGGGGCTGATGCTGTAAAAAACAGTCTGGTCAATTTCTCATCCACTGGAGTATTTTCGGTTATCTATCTGTCATTTTTGTCGACAATTGTCGGCTACGGGTTGTGGGGAGGGTTACTGGGCCGTTATGAGGCATCGCGGGTCGCCCCTATGGCTCTGCTGGTACCCGTGGCAGGTATACTCAGTGCATCCGTTTTATTGCATGAAACTATGAGCCCTGCCCAGATGACAGGTATTGTCGTGATTATTGCTGGTCTGCTGGTTAATACCTTCGCCGGAAGGATCCGGCAGCGGCAACGCAGAACCACCGCTGGCAGTCGATAAAAAACGCCGCAATTTATGCGGCGTCAGGCATCTTTTAACCCGTTACTTAGCGGGCAGAATCACTGATTTCAATGCGGCGGGGTTTTACTTCTTCGGGAGTAATACGCTCAAGGTCGATACTCAGTAATCCATTTTCCAGCCGCGCATCGCGGACTACAATATGGTCTGCTAACTGGAATTTACGTTCGAAATTACGTTCTGCAATTCCCTGGTAGAGGTATTTTTTCTCTGGTTGTTCAACAGGATGTGAGCCTTTGACTACCAGCATGTTGTCGTGAAAGGTAATATCCAGTTCTTGTTGTGAAAAACCAGCCACCGCGATTGTGATCCGGTAGTGGGTGTCATCAACCAGTTCAACATTATAAGGAGGATAGCCACCATTCGCCTGGTTAGGGTTTGACTCCAGCAGGTTGAATAAACGGTCAAAACCGATGGCTGAACGGTATAGGGGGGACAGATCAAAGTTACGCATAATCAAACTCCTGAATTTCAGCAAGTATATATAGCCTTCCCTGAGGGACAGACCGAAAAGTGCAGATACCCCTGACGGCGATATCCTGCGGCGTTACTGATAAAATGGGGCCGATCGCATTTTTTTCAAGCAAATCGAGTTTTTTTAGGGTAACTAATGAGAATTGTCTTACACTCAAAGAACCATCGCAGTCATCTGAGTTATATAAGCAACGAGTAAAGCTGCCTGAAATATCGGTTATTGAGGATAAAAGGGACGACTATGATTAAAGTAATCAACCGGATTCCGACAGCAGGTATCATTGTCTGGTGTGCGTTCTCTGCTACCGGCTGTTCCAGTGTGATGTCACATACCGGTCCGGAACAAGGGTACTATTCGGGTACGCGGGCAAATACTGAAATACTGGAAGACCATAATACGCGCTGGCCGATTAAAACACTTGCAGTGGTGGATTATCCGTTTTCTGCAGTTATGGATACTCTGCTGGTCCCGTGGGATTACTTCCGTAAAGATAATAAATCAGGCGGGAGCTCGCTGCGTGCCAGAGTCGCTGAAAGCGAAACTCTGGCCAGGACAGATACCATGATGCCTCCCCCACCGGCCACGGTCAAAAATCAGTCACCATAAACAGTTGTCTCCAGCCGCTGATATCCCTCATATAAGCAATTTTCAGCCCGTCAGGGGACCAGACTACCGCATCGGCGCAGGGTGCCTGTTCAGTACGGGGAGTCAGTCTCCGGCAGAGCCCTGAACGAATATCACATGCCATAATGCTGTTATCACATACAAAAGCCACTACATCATCCTGCGGATGCCAGTTTACCACCGAGGCAATACTGTCGGGGAGACAGGTGATCTGTTCAGGTGTTCCCCCTTCAGGAGAGATACTCCACAACTGGATAATTCCATTCTCATCGGCCATCAGGAAAGTGATGATACTTCCATCTGGTGATGTTCGTAACCAGTGACGGGGCTGTAATGCAATCCCATGAGTGTATGTCAGTCTTCTCTGAACCACTCCCTGTGGGGGAAAAGGTAAACGGTCAGTCAACCCCTGTAGCGGAAAAACACCGTTGGTCGTAAAATCTTCAGGGTGTTCTGGCAAATCGACAATAAAGATTTCCGGAACCTTACCCCCTTCGGTAGAAAGCGTGTCTCCAATAAACACCAGCGCCCTGCGCTGCCATTCACCGCTGGCTTTCCGGTAACCGGCGTTACCTACCCACCCTTCCTCATAGGCCCGGTTTATCTGATCACTTCCGGGTTGAGGATTCACCGTTGTCTGAGTGACCAGGACGCAAAAATGACTGCCGTTATATTCCCGGGGATGCTGTCCGCCAACAATCACCGGGTGCAAGGGTACTGCCACCCCCACATTACGCATATCTTCTGCCAGAGATCGCTCATGCATCACATGGTCATTATAGGTGAAACTGAGGAATTCACCTTCACTATCAAACATATGTACGTGCGTCCCGCCGCGTAAAGCGCCCGGGGTATAAGGTGGGGTAATATCGCAGGCATCCAGAGTGATTGCGTGGCCATCCTCGATAATCACGCCACGACGGTGATGAAAATCATAATGCCACAATTTATCCGGATTCTCGGGACCATGGATGCAGACATAACGTTCTGGGAGCCGGGGGCTGCAACTGATCACCCCGACACAGGCTCCCTGTGAAGCCTGATACAGGATTTCATTCTGCCCGTTATTAACATTTACCCGCTCGACCGTCAGGCTGTTAAACGTCGCCTCCGGTGGGCGGGTATCAAAAACCAGCCATTGACTGTCCGGAGTCCAGACCTGCGAGTTTGTCAGTTGATGATGGCGAGGGTCAAAAGTTAATTGTTTTTCCTGCATTGCACTCGTCCATTACGGTTACGGTGGTGAGGAATATGCAATATTCTGTAGCGTTGCGCCAGTATCTTAGCCGCTGTAAACAAGAAAAGCTGCCCTGAGGCAGCTTTTCCGGCGACTTACTCACACTGTTTTATTATTTATTCAGCTCAGCAGACATATACACACGATTGTTATTAATCGCACTGGTAATAGTATATGAAGATGCACCTGCTGCTTTAGCTTTCGCGGCAATCTGAGCCTGAGCGCCATCCAGGGTACTGCTGGTCGCAGAGACAGACTCAGCGAAAGCACCGAAAGACAGGGCAGATAATGCAGCAGCTGCAATTAAAGTAGTCATAGTT
>Ga0157363_1000697_pt1 | contig 26187 bp, 21 predicted proteins | sample AttsexASBM1_FD_111477 | JGI IMG/M metagenome (GOLD analysis project Ga0157363, IMG submission 111477) | Fungus gardens microbial communities from leaf cutter ant in Ribeirão Preto, State of São Paulo, Brazil - Atta sexdens ASBM1 | ecosystem: Host-associated > Fungi > Mycelium > Unclassified ... | reverse complement strand
TAGTGATAATGGACGTAAATTCTGTAAAATATGGAGTATATTCTGTACATAAGGTATGCAACATTCAATGCAAAGTGAATGAAATAATAGATAAATATTCACAAAACATTGAAAGATGAGTTGACTAACCTCCCACTGCAATCGACAGGAGTCGATGTTGAGCATTGATAGTAAATTCAATATGGCAGCTACTACGAATTACTCCAGCCAATCAGAGAAATATATCGATCACGTGACACTTTGGCTGCGTTCGCTTTGCCGCTCATAATGCTTGTGAGCATTAATCGTCTTTATTTAATATTTATTAAACAAAAGATAAAACGACGCTTGTAAACGCCAAAGCGAACAAAGTCTTTGTGAATCTTTATTACATTATAGAGTCTCTAGCTGGATTGTTAGCTGTATTATAGCATTTTTTCTCTTGGCTGCACTATCGCACACTAGTGCAACACTCGGATAGTGTACCGTGTTTTCATGGCTGGTGATAAGGCGTCGTAAGCGAACTCGATGTACCTATTGATAATTGGTGATCATCATAAAATTGAATTAGGTTATGTCAGTTAGTGAGACCTCGAAGTTTAGAAATGCGAAAGAAATATGAGTGAACGTGCCTGTGGTATTGTTACAAATAGCCATCATACTGATATTGTTTTAAAATCCTACAGGTACTGTACAGTTATTAGTATGATCTTTTTAAGAAACAATAAATGTTTATCGCGCTGTTACATTTTATTTTTATTTTTATAGCAATCGAACGTTACTGATCGTAACACACTTCAAAAAGTTTGGGACATTGCTGTTAATAAATCGCGAATCCGCTGTGAATGGTTACAATAGCGATGTGTTCACAATAAAGTAAGTCATATATTTGTAAGTTATAATAATAAGTAAGTTGTAATAATCATAGTAAGTATGATAATTATCATAATGTAATACATATTCTATAATAAATTAGTAATAAATCAGAAGCTAGAAATTGACCAATCATAGTCAATTATTCTTCTTGCATTCGACTATGTTTTTTTTTAATTTATTAACAACTTATTGTAGAAGGCCCATTATGATTACGATGCTTATCTGGCAATACGATAGTCAATAATGAGAATGAGGTTAGATGAAATCCGCGAGCATCGCGAGATCGATTGATAGGCCAAACCACAGAACAATATTAAAAACATTATTTAAAACAATATTAAAAACATTATTTAAGATAATATTAAAAACATTATTTAAGACAATATTAAAATGATTGCAGCATTATGATAAATGCAGATGAGCCTTAATGTATTATCCATTTAATAAAAATTTACAGGACAGTCTTTGGCAATGAGAACAATGACATTGATTTAGCTGCTAGATATATAGCACAACAAATTAACATTGAAAAACCATTACTGCTGTCAATAGCACTAAAAGACTATGATTTGAATATTTTGAAGTCTATTGTCAGTGCTATAAATCAAATAAAACCATGGTAATGTTACATTAGTTAAAGTATCATGAGCTTAATCTTTGGTCAACTTGTTATTGGCCCACCTGGTAGTGGAAAAACAACATATTGCAATGCAATGTCCAAATTTTTGAAGTTCATCGGAAGAAAAGTAGCTGTCATTAATATCGGTATATTAATTTAGTATTTATTCTATTATTCTTAATAACAGTATTGATATCAGTTGTTCAGATATAGTGTGATAAAAAAAGCAATGTTATGATATTATAACTGATACGATTAAGAATTAGAAGTATGATTATGCTTTTTTTCCTAAAATCTAAGACTAAATCTAAGCAAACAATTGCTACATTTTAGATCCGGCAAATGAAAATATGGAGTATATTCCAGCAGCAGATATATCTGAATTAATTAAACATGAAGAGGTCATGGCACATTTTGGACTTGGACCAAATGGAGCTTTAATTTACTGTATGGAATTCTTAGAAACCAACATCAAATGGCTTATCACTAAAGTTTTGAATTTAAAGGATCACTATCTTATTTTTGATTGTCCTGGTCAAGTGAGTCGTTTTTCTTAAATTTGTTTTTCTACCTTACATCTATATAATGTTAAATAATGCATTAGGTTGAGTTATATACGCATCATAAATCAGTGAGCCAGATAGCAGAGAAATTGAACCAGAATTTAGTAAGATTATGCAGCGTGCATCTTGTGGATTCGCATCATTGTAGCGATCCTGGTAGATATTAATGCATTTACTCGAATTAATTACATAAACAATTATAAATTGTTAAAAATTGCTAATCATTATTATAATTTATAGGAAAATATCTATCCTCTCTAATTCTTTGCACAACAGTGATGTTACAAATAGGCTTACCTCATGTAAATATAATGACAAAATTTGATGAAATGAAAAAGTTTAGCGATCGGCTAGCATTCAATATAGATTTTTACACTGAGGTACTGGATTTAAATTATCTCTTGGAACAGTTGGATGAAAATCCCTTCACTGCAAAGTAAGTTAAATATAACTAAATAAAATTGTGTCATTAAAATTGAAATAGAGAAAACCTTTATATTTGTAATATTTTATAGGTACAAAAAACTTAATACTTCGCTAGTATCAATAATCGAAGACTATAGTCTCGTTAGTTTTATACCATTGGATGTTACAAACAAAGCATTGTTGCTACAAGTAAAGAACGCGGTAGATAAAGCTAATGGATACATATTCGGTGGCAATGAGCCACGAGACATTCAAACGTTACTCGCATGTGCAGTAGGAGCAGTCAATGAAACTGAAAGGATGTCAACATTGGATGAATATTTATGAACATTATCACTTTAGAATGATTCTAACATACATCTCTATTACATTCGTTTTTATGTAAGAATATCTTGACGTCATTTTTATTGTGTTTATAAATAATAAATGCTGTGTAATTGATAAAAGTGCTCTTGTTATGTGTATTTTTCAATCCAATTGATTAACAAAAATTTGTGCTAGATCATCGTAATCATAGACCCTTTTTAAAAACGTGTCCATAAGTTTTAAACCAGAAATAGTCTGTAAAAGAGCAATATTTAGTAAAATGCATTAAAATGCATCCTCATAATTCTCATAAATAAATTACTCACGATAATGCCTGTATCCAGAGTAATGAAGCAGAGAGGTATATCCATGGAAACTCCAGGTTTCAAAGTGCCAATTATTGTGTCAGACATCCCACACCAAGCTATGGAATTATTTGACTCTAAACTCAGTAATAATTCCATACTTCTTTCTCTGTATAAAGAAATGAAAGAATTATTATTATATTCACGATAATTCTGTGTATTTTTGTACTATAATCACACTTACGATGTATTTATTATATGACATGTGCAATTAACTGGTTCTTCAAGATAAGCCTTTAAAGGAATATCCTTTATGATAACCCTCAGATCTCCATATTCAGGTGCCTGAGACAAAAGTATGTTAGTGCGTTATTTTATACATAACTTTTATACGTACTCATTGAAGAATAGTACAACATACCATTCTCTGCAATTGACTCGTTTGCAATCTTCCTCTTTCTCCCAAATTACTTCTCCACACAATATCCAATTTACCAATATTTGTTGCATTTTGCATCATTTTCGGATCTTTTAACAAGCTTAACTGTGGCTTTAAACAATATAGATATTGTCTACTACAGCCTGCATCTAATAAATTTATACTTCCATAGATAGAGTCTCCCTCGTCGTTTGTATTTAATGTAGTCACTAAAACATGATGTGTTTCGAGTTTAAGGCTTTTAAGCTTTTAACCAGTATTTATAACACATTATTTCAAAACTATCTAAAGATGCTAATACAGCTCTTTGGCTTATGATTGGCTTATGATATTCTTAAATATAATTATGAATACACACTTTAGTCAACATTCACAGTCAATGAGAACTTACCGCTAAATAAGTGGGATGATTCAAGAGCAACTTTTTCTAAGCAAATTGGCCCAGCTGTTAGATTCTGTATTTGTGCTTCGAGATATACCTCATCTGACTTTAATAAATATTATCATGAAATCGCGAAAATAATACACACACACACACATATACATACACACATAAGAATATTAATATATCATAGTATAACTTATGTAAATACTTAAGTATTACCTCTGCATTATAAAATTTAGTCTTCACGTCAAGCGGTTTAACTACCTGGAACTTGAAATACTTTCTAAATGATAGTGTAGGTCCAATCTGATTTGTATAAGACACTTCACAAACTAATCTAGAAATACAAGAAAGATATATTTTCCATTTGAAGAAAAAAATGAATTTTTTTAATACAGAAATTTATAAATATCCTTACATATGGGTACCTATTTCCTTAACTTCATGATGAATAACTTCATCTACTGTACTGTCAGGTGCTAATTCTTTTTCTTCCAGATTATTGCTAGAGAGTGGAATAACTTGGGTACTTGTTTGTAAATCTGCCTATAAAATATAGAAACGTGTACAATATTAGAAAATGTAGAAATGCATTTGATGTCAAATAAGATCACTTGAGATAAAATCTTAATGTGTAATTTGAACTTACTTTTACAGTAACATTTTTTACCACTTGATTACTGCCATTGTGAACACATAAATAACTAGAGAATATCTCTCCTAAATATATATTTCTGAAATAATAATAAATATCAATTTCAATATTTGTTGAAACATATACTTTTCTTGTTATTAAACGCAAAGAAAAATTCTCAGGCAAGAGACATACCCAAAACTTTGAGGCAATACCATAAATTGTCCTATAGCAAGTGCCTCCATGCCTTGCAATGTCGTACAATCGTTCTTAAGTTCGTTGTTCAATGTATTACCTGGCAAATCTGTAGAATCACATGTGACAACCATGGGACTAGCCAAGGTAGGTCGTGTCAATCTCATTACTATAAAAAAATAATTTGTTCATAATTTTATTAATGAATATAATTCTCTTCTATATCATTTCTCCAATTAAAAAACTGTTGTACATGTATCAAATAATAATACTCTCTATCTCTAGATAGAACATAGAAGTTATGATATTTAAAAAAATGTCATTATAACTTTGTCAATTAAAAATGACAAATAAAGTCTGACATATGATGTCAGAAAGATATCATGATGACGTTCTTCTGACATCATATGATTTCTGTGTTCTATCTGGGTCTAAATATTGAAAAGCAATATAATTCTTACTACTTCGTGACAAGTTACCTTTCAAAGTTAGCAAATGTTCACTTTTCGCTTTGACTTCCATTTTTTCTGTTTAAATCACGAAAAAAATATTAAACAAACATGATTAAATTATTTATATATCATCGTGTTAAATCAATGTCACTTCAGAAACCTTCATTATTTTATGTCAGATTTGTAACTGCACCACTATAGTACTTTCTACACTTTCAGGTGCTTTCTACACTTGAAATAAAACAGCTACATATTATTGGGTAGTAGAGAGAAAAAAAAGTAAAAAGTACACAAGATTCCGCTAAAAAAATAAACTAATCAATAAATCGAAAATTAATTTTTTAATCGATCAAGTCGACATTACAACTTATTTCAATACAATTTAAAATATATTTCAATACAATTTAAAATATAGTTTTAAAGGATTTAGTTCTTTATTTTTAGAAATTATTAGAATTAATAATGCGATATTTGTTAATTGCAATATTACTTTTTAAGTAAATTGATTCGACTGATTTTTGGCATTTTTGCATAACATCATAAAATAATTTTCAACATATATCGCAAATATTTTACAAAGGCACTTTAATAATAAAAGAAATATGAAAAGAAAGAGAATGTAATATATATAATTTATATCTTTTAAAAAGATTGATGTAGTTTCCATCATTTCCGACGATTATATTGTCCTAAGTCGATATATTTATTGAAGACGTTGAAAGAACGCGCTATGAATCAATGAATGCGCTATAGCTATCAGTTGAAATAGAAATGTCGAGGGATTTATTTCACAAATATGATCTTAATGGACCATGTTGTGATTTATAATTATAATTACATATTTATTATCGTATTGTAATATATACTTTCCGTCCTCTGGATGAAGGTATGCTTGCTTGATGCATTTACCAAAAAGATAACCTCTTTTGATGGTGCTTCGAATTTTGAAGAATCGTGTCAGCAGCCGGTGGATTTGCTAATTGTACGCTATATAATTATCATTTTATGCTTGTTCATTACGTAACTATCCCTTCGCGCAATACTGTTATTTCAAGCCGCTCGCTAGTGATTCACCTCTATATTTTGCTTATATTATATATATGATATTTAGTCTCATATACATCTTTTTCTATATATTTTTTCAGTGTATTATAAACGAGCGACTATGTTTGACCAAAGAATCATAGCAATCTGTTTTCTTGTGTGCTTTGTAATAGTATTTAACTTCTCTCTTCATCGCATTGAAGAAGGTCATGTAGGGGTGTACTTTCGAGTAAGTTGTTTTTCCATTATCTTCAATAGTCTTATTCCTTTTAACTTTATGAATGTTTGCCAGGGTGGTGCACTGTTACCTCAAGTGAGTAATCCAGGATTTCACATGATGATACCATTTTTGACCACATATCGTTCAGTTCAAGTAACACTACAAACAGATGAAGTGAAGAATGTGCCATGTGGAACTAGCGGTGGTGTTATAATTTACTTTGATCGTATAGAAGTTGTAAATATATTGGATGCAAATAGTGGTAAGTTGTGAAGTAGTCACTCTTAATTTTTTAGAACATTGATATATTATATATTTTTATTATTATATATTTTTATTAATATATTAATACATATATTCTTGTTTAGTTTACAACATGGTGAGAAATTTCACAGCTGATTACGATCGCACTTTAATTTTTAACAAAGTACATCATGAATTAAATCAATTTTGTTCTGTACATACATTACATGAAGTATACATAGATTTGTTTGATCAAATTGATGAAAATCTAAAGACTGCGCTTCAAAGAGATTTGAATGAATTAGCACCTGGTCTTAACATACAAGCTGTAAGAGTAACAAAGCCGAAAATTCCTGAAACAATCAGGAAGAACTATGAATTAATGTAAGTACTCTGTTAATTAATTGAGTTCCTTTAGGTTTCGATTTTTTTTATGTTTTTATAGTTCATATATTAACTTGCTTTGAATTCAGGGAAGCAGAGAAAACGAAACTGTTGATATCTACACAACATCAGAAAGTAGTGGAAAAAGATGCTGAGACTGATCGTAAGAAGGCCATTATTGAAGCTGAAAAAGAAGCGCAAGTTGCAAAGATTCAATATAATCAAAAGATTATGGAGAAAGAATCCCTGCAGCAAATGGCTGCGATAGAGGACGAGATGCATTTAGCAAGACAAAAGAGTCGTTCTGATGCAGAATTTTACCAGATGAAAATGCAAGCTGAGGCGAATAAATTACTTTTGTCTCAAGAATTCTTAGAGCTCAAGAAGTACGAGTCATTGGCACACAATACGAAAATATATTATGGGCAAGACATTCCAAGAATGTTTGCATATGGAAGTTGTTTGAATGATGTCAATTTCAAATCTAATAGCAATATTGAAGAGAAAAAGTTATGAGCAATGAACAATGCTACAATTTATATCTTATTATTATTATTATTATTATTATTATTACATAAGATGAAATATGACTCTTATCTTTTTGAACAAAAAACTTTTACGATAAAAAATTGAAAAACTTTGAAAAATTTACAAGTTCCAGTTGTGCGCAGGCACATTTTTTTCTATATAAAACATTACAAACATAGACTATACACACAATTTTAAAATTTCGGAGTGTTACTTATTCCTCCAAATTAATTGTACGAGATTAAAATTTTGTATGAATGTATTAAATCCATGTAGATAAGAAAATGCATTATGAAACACAAATATATAATATCTTTTTTATTATACATAAAAAATAGTTTCTTTAATACAAGACGATAAAGTATTATGTGATAACTACACAATCATAAATTATAATAATTATAATATAATTACAAAAAAGAATATATCTAGACTTGAGAAAATGAGAATTGAAATAAAGTTCAGTTATAGTTATCAATAAACTCCAATAACTATTTTAGAAACGACTTTTCTTCAAAGAAAAGACTTGTTTTCTTAAATGAGATAAAAATGTTAAAATTATATAATATTTAAAATATTAAATTTATGTTATGGTTTATGTTTTATGGTTATTAATCTTTAAAACAGTGTTGGGATTTACTTGCACATTTTGACCGATTTTCAACTTGGTTCCCCTCGGTTCCTGCCAATCGACATTTGGGCGCTGATCAACGTGAATGAAGTAAGATGTAGAAACCAAGCTGAAAATCGGCCGAAACGTGCAAATAAAACACTGCTCTTTGTAGTAATTTGTATTTTTTATTAAATTTTTCATTTATAACTGTATTTCGATTTTTTTTATATGAAAATATATAATTGGTAAAATTGTTCATTTATCTGTCTCTCTCCCGACCCCCCCCTCTCTCTCTCTCTCTCTCTCTCTCTGATATATTATTAGAGAATAAAAAAATAGAGAATAAAAAAAATTAATGCCAAATTTAAAGGAAAACAAATTTTTGTTTATTTAATATATGTGTAATATGTTTAGTATTGCCTTTTTCACAAGGAAAAATTAATCGTTTTTCAAATTTAACAAGTTGAGAAATATTGGGATGAAATGAAATGAAAATGTGTCATTTGACTTTTTTATGGTGTTCCTTCGTTCTACGTATATGAATTTTGGGCTCCTTCAATGGTAAGGATTTAACGTCACTTATATTCTGATTTAGTGTCCGTAATTCCTCCAATGCTCTTTTAGCTAATTTCCCTTCTGGCGTAGTCAATGGTTCCAAAAGAAGCATAGTCAGAGCTTTCTTTAAAAGATCTTTAGCTTCTTCCAATTGACAGGTCAGCTGCGTTGAAGAAATTTCACGTGCGGAATAAGATCGATTTGCCAATATTATTATAGGTAAATGCATCTCGTATAACATTATGCCTGAAATTTATAATATTGATAAATATTTTTCGTAATTATATAAAAATACTTTTATAAAATGTTATATTTATTTATTAATTTACTATTTGCTTATTTTTTCTACATATTTACAATTTGCTATCAGAATCTTTTATATTCTATAATATATAATTAATATATAATTAGAATTAATAATTAGAAATAAGCAATATTGATACCTTTTAAACGTGATATACCTGGCTCTACTATATCTAAGACATCATAGATTTCCTTACACGTATCCAACATTTTTTGTACAACCTTTTTCTGAGGATTGAGAGACGTTATTTCTTTTCTACAAGCCGTTAATAATTTCTGCTTTAAAGATAACATTAGGAAGTGATTGGTATGTAGCGATCGGGATAATTTTTTAAGCAAACTGTCTATCTTCTGAAAAATATTAGCTATTATTACTGCTATAATGATTATGAAAAAAAATGTTAAGTTCTAAATATATTTCCAATTTATATAATCACGAACTTTTATGTCAACGTCTTCACATTCGTCGATAAGTGTTCTGCATATGTTCAACGTAGCTCTGATTAAACGACCGCCGTAGGTTTTCTTGCATATTTGACATTGCCATCGACTTCGCTCATATGGATCGACGATGGAAGTATCTTGTATGCCTATAAATCCTTTTTTGCAACGCGGACATAACACGCTACTCAAATGCGACTGCAATTCATATGGATCAGTACATAAAGAGCATTCGCATTCGAAATACTTTCCTTCTCGAAGATGATCCTTTCTATCAATTGTACCCTAGTAAATATATTGATAACCCAGTATTAATTCCAAGCAAGAGACACAGATGACACAGTATATATAGTGTAACATAAAGATGAAAAAATTGTGTTTAACAATGATAAATAATGATCGAAAAAGAATCGATGAAAAAAAAATCTTAATTTCAAAGAAATATCTCTTTACGTATTCAAAAAAATTTCTTTGGTTCAATGAAAATTTCTTTGAAAATAAGATATTGTACATTCAAAGAAATAAGATATTGTATATTCGAAGAATTGTATTTTCATTGATCCAAAGAAATAATTTTTTTTAATACGAATAAAGAGATATTTCTTTGAAATTAAAATATTTTTTTCAGTGTATAATTCTGTGATTGTTACTATGTTATGCGGGGTCTACAATAGAAATCGTAGCAATCGTAGGATCTTAAGTCGTAGAAAATTGACCAATCATAATCGATTATTCTTTTCATATTCGATTGTGATTAGTTAATTTTCTATGACTTAAGACTCTATGACTTTACACTACAGTGTTTATATATTTAAAACAAGAAAAATATTTTAAAATTCACTTAAAAGATATTGTTAATAATAAGAATCTTTTAGATCTAACGACAATGAAAATGTTTTTTTTAAAAAGGCAGCTTTTAATTAAATCATTAGATATTATTGAATATAACTTAAATTGAATCTTCGAATAATATTGAAATATCAGCAAAAAAAAAGCAACATATTAATTTCATCATATTTATGTAATTACTGACCAGCAACGACGAAGTATAATTGAAAAGGATAGGTTCATTCTGTTTGATTGCTACACTTGCATAAACAGTAAGCTGAAAATTGTCGTCTACGGTGAGATGAGTATTGCCTCTGCAATCATGAGCCATTAAAGTTGCTTCAATATATAAACCTCGCAGAAGGAAACCGTCAAGAGCACTAGGTGATCGCAACTCAAAAGTATTCACATCCAAAATTCCGCACAATTTCTGCATTAATTCCGTGTTTGGCGGCTCAATCTCAGCCGGCCAACGAAGCCTTCGAATTACCTGTGTTACATACACAATACTGCACGTTATAGAGTGGGACAATATCTCTTGATAAATATTGGGAGCAAAAGTTCTGTGGTATTTTCCCAAGCAGAACAACAAGTTATGATATCAATATGAAATCAAAATGACTCCAAAATAATCATTAAAAATCATTTTTCATTCATTTTTTTATTCATTTTAATATTATTTTGACGTAACTTGCTGTTCTGCTTGGGTTGTTAGTGCAAAATTATATATATAATATCTTCGTTAAAAATGATCAAAATTTCAAAAAATTAAAAAAAATGATTTTAAAGCTTGAAACCTCTACTTTCAAAAAGTTATTATATTTTTTAAATTTATGTAAGTTTTATAATTTTTATATATAGAAAACTACGAGCTGAAAAAAAGGAAATTTTTCTTCTCACTTTATGGATCTGTCAAATTATCAAATAAATTTGCGAAAATTTTTGACTATCTATATCGTGAAAGTTTGGAATTTTCTTTACAAAATCGTTTTTTAAAAATGTTTCTACAATTTTTTATTCTTGAATTATTCGTAAGAATAAAAAGGAACATTTTGACTTTGCTCATAACTCCATAAATTATTGTAATTAAGAAAATAGATTCTTAAAGCTGAAACGTTGCTTTATCGAATAGTATCACGCTAATTTTTTAAATGTAAAATATATAGAAATTTGAGTTAAAAATATGATATTACTATCCTTATAAGTATCCTTATAAATATTACGCAATAGAAAAAATAATATCACATTTTTAGCTCAAATTTTTTTTTAAATTGGCAATTGCACACCAGATAGAGCAATGTTTCAGCTTTAAGAATCTGTTTTATTAATTACGATACGATGATTTTTAACGGAGTTATAAGCAATCAAAATCAGAATGTTCTTTTATAACATTTAGTCCGCGTGTAACTTGGTAACAAAAAGTCGTACGTTTTTTTTAAAACAAACATTTAAGAAAAACTTTAAGCTTTCACGTCAGATTGTCGAAAATTTCACAATAAATATATATATATATATATTCTGTATATAATTTTGAGCCAATAAAATTCCGCAGAACTTATTCAACTCAATATCTTAATAATATTTACGCTATTCTTTTATTTTACGTAATGAATTGTGAATTAAACATTCAAAATATATAAAAATCTGATTTATGGAAAACTCACGTCTACAACATTGACTTCTCTGTCCCTCCAAACGGACGTGCCAATCCTTTTATCCAAATGAGCCTCCATACAATCTATTTTTTCCCACACAGCTGGATTCTTGTGTTTTATTATCCATAACCGCAAGGCCAATAAAATTCCTGCTGCATCAATTCCATTTTCTGTTAATAGATCTCGATTATCTTTAAATATTTGGCATTCTTCATTCGTATGATGATTTATCCGTATCTTCAAAGATAAGAAAAAGAAGATTAAAAATGATAATTTCGAAAGTATCATAATGTTATGTAACGCAGCAATTCTCAAACTTTATTTTTGTTATATTATTTTTGTCTTTCTTAGATAAGCAAATCTTAGATAAACAAAATTTACAGTTATTTATTGCATACATTTTTCTCAAGTAATCTTGTAAGAGTTTTTAAGTTTTATCCAGTGCATCGTGCGAATATATTTCTTTTCTCGTATGATAACAAATTCTTTTTCTTTGAGAGAATTACGGATGTAATATACTCCAGTTTATTACCTCGCATGCTACGCTGCACAGTGGCACAAATTTACATCTGGAGCAAGCGTACTGCCTTCCTTCGCCAATTTTTGGTAACGTGCGCATACAGGCAAAGCAAAAACAATCCTTCTTATACACCATCGGACCGACTGCGATCGGTTCTTCCCGAATTATAACTTCCCCTGATGCTATGTTTTTAGCTGTTACGAGATACCTTATAAATAAAAGATATATATAAGATTACAAAAATAGTTACAATTATGCAAAATTAATAAATATGTAATTACTTCAATATATAGCACAAACCATGTTTATTTTGTAAATGCAAAAAGTGCTAAATTTATTTACACATATTATTTTAAACATATAAAGGAATTCATTTCTTCTATATTAATTCTATAATTCCTTTCAAAATTATTTAATGAAAGACAAAATCAAGAGTATTTGCAAATGATAAGATAATATTTTCAAATTATCATATGTTTCGTAAATATAATCAATGTATAATCAAATTGTAACAAAGTTTACAATTTGATTATACATTGATTATATATTGATTATATTTATTGATAGACATATTGATACATAAATTATGCAAACGTATTAATATTGTGCTAAATAGCTAACTTGTAATTGCAATTATACCTTCCAAGTTTTTTCGAATGCGCAATCTTATACTTCGCAGTGGGTATCATGTCTCCAGATTACTTCCTTCAAGTTAGCAATAGTCGATCCGTAACTGGCATCAGTAAGCAGGCATCAGTAATACGAACCGTCTTCCTTAGGCACTCACGCGACACGCTGTATTATTAGACATCGCATGGCATCGCGCGCAATCTGTAATGTTAGTATGCAGAATGTGATGCACGCATTGGCAGTTACAACAAAACGATAAAAATTTCTTTATTTTTGAATAAGAACTTCAAATTTAAAAAATTGCTCTATTAAATATGTTATATATGTATAACAAAAAAAGAAAAGTCTACTAAACATCTTTTCTAGACATCTCATACTGTTGAAAAAAATCCCATGTAAATTTTTTGTATACACACGCTATATCTATAATATGTATACATATTTGATACAAAATCAAAAATATTCTTAAAATGTTATATAAATTTCTTTAATTGCCATTCTTTTAATTATTGAGATATTCTCAATTCTATATGAAAACAATTCAATAATAATCAAGACTATTTTAAATCATTGTAATATATTACACATAATATTTTAAAGAAATTTGTGTGTATATTTAAGATTTTCAGGATGATATTTCTCAGTTTATTCTGTTTCCAATTTCTGTCATATATATGCTACATATATATTTATTTATTATGTGTTTAAGTTCTTGCGAATTAGATATAAATATTTTCCATATAATTTTCTCTTCTGATTGTTTCATAAAATCATTTCTCTTGATTAATAAACAGATGGAATTGGCTATTAGTAATAAGAAATCTCAAGAAGTATAGCATTTATTAATATAAATAAGTTTGTACAAGTAACGAGGTTTTAGAAAAGATACTTATAAATCATTTATAGACTGTTCCAGTTGAATTATTGATTCTTTTGCGACGAGTCCTATTTGACCTTCAGATGTCTCTGACGATTCTAGACTTAATATCATAACTGCTTCTTTTAGGATATTCGCTGCTTCTATCATTTTGGACTTTAGTCTGGCCTCGTCAATGACACCGGCATACCACTGACCTTTAGCCAAGAATAGTAACGGTGCGTGTAATTCGTATAACGTCATGCCTGTCAAAAAGATAAGACAATAAAGTTATCCAAATCATCTTTTCTCTAAAAGATTCTGGAAATGCACTTAAGAAGCACATACCTCTTACACGACTGTACCCCGGCTCCACAACGTCCAATACTTGAAGCAATAAACGGCACATATCGACTTTGTGCTCCAATACAACATCTGGCAAATCGTCTAACAAGTATTCGTCAACCCGACCGTACATTTGAGTCAATGAGTGTCTAAGAAATATTATTTTTAGGAATTATTAATATTATAACATGAAAAGTGTACGAAAAAAAATACATATATAAAATAAAAATTATTCATTAAGCTACGCATCTATTATTAGATTTTCGGTTATTGTAAATTTGGCGAACAAGTTAAGCTCGATAAAATAAAGTTAATTCTGTTGAATTTAATTAATTTACCTTAACATTGAAAAAAAGGCATGATGAGGATGTAAAATTAATCGGTACTTTTTCATAACGGTCTCCCTTTCGTAAATCGCATCAGCACCATCAGCTCCACTGATTGCTTCAGCGGCGTCTACTTCCGCTTGAATGATCCGGAGAATTTTTCGTACTGCTTGTCCGTTGGTAGAAAAATCGCAATGCGTACACTTCCATGTACTTTCCGAATCTGGCAAATATTTTTAATTATAAAGGCATAATTATTTTATATTCTAAATGTTAATAGGTTTGAAAAAAAAAACTTCTATCTAATGTCATTATACGGAATCGCCAAATATTGAAATCAATACAATTTCAATTCCTGATACTGAAAGAATTTTATGTTAATTTTTGTTTATTGCAAAATAAATATAAGAAACATGATTATTGCATGATTAGGATGATGAGCTCAACTATATCTATTTCAATAATCCTTGATTTTGCTCAATTAACGTTACAACTAATTTAAAAGAAAAAAAATATTATAATAGACACTATTGCACAATACCTAAAGAATCCAGTGGTAAAACAATCCCATTGTCGCATTTGTTACACTTCAGCGAGGACATGTGAGTGCCCAATTCCGTAGGATCTGAACATCGCGGGCACGCGCAAGCGAAGTGTTTGCCCTCGAGTAGATGCTCTCTCCGTAGGATCGTCGGAAGTAACGAATGAGTGTAACTCGCGTAAAGTTCACCGCCCGCAGGAATTTTAAGTGTAGTACGCAGCCGTATCCTGTAGAATGGCGTGTATAATTGCTATTTGCATTTAATACGGAGTTATCTTCATCAGCATAATAAACCGTGTGAGATTTCCTGAAGGATCGCTCAGTGTGTAAATTAATTGAGGAAGGACTGTGCACGAGCATGTAACAAGTAAGTAAAATGTTTAAGGTATCGCGCTTAAATTTTTTTGTTGGTAGTAAATGTTTAATATCTAATATTATTACAAATGTTTAGTATCTAGTATTATTACAAAGAATTGCATTTTTATTTCGTTAAGTAATTCATACATAACGATTATTAATTGATATACCTATAATCAACTGGCGATATGCTGTGAGATGTGTTAGAAACACATGAATGATTCATCATAGCAACTATTGGATAAAGACCACGTGCGCTGAATCCTTTCGCCGTCCGAACTTCGAACGTATTAATCTCCAAAATACCGCATATCGTTTGTATGTACTCCTCCGAGAATCTGCAAATATTTATTGACTGTTCCATTTCAAATAATACAATTCCACATTAAAACAATATTAAGCGGTTCCTAGACGCACAATAATTTTATACAGTATTATTGATGCCACCTTTAAATAATTTAAAACGAACAATTTAGAAGCTCAATAAATCTCCATACGATTAATAATATTACACAATATTAGATATTGTGTAACAATATTAATTGTCTAGGAACCGCTTTAGTAAAATGCCGCAATAAATATACCTATCAAGTTTGAGCCGTTTTCTCAAGTAATCTACGATATTGATTTGATCTGATTTCCATTGACTTTTTTGACATCTTGTTTTATTATGCGCTTCCATATCCTTTACCTCTTTATTCCATCTTTCGACGTTTCTCTCCGACTCCAACAATAGTCTCAACGGCGTTATGCATTCTAATTGCGGAACACCGTTTTCGCTATTCCCATTCAATGCGGCGTCTACGTTAAACTTCTCGTTTACCTGTGCAAACACCTGCCAAAGAAAATAGATCTTTAGATATGCAAAACACAATATCAAGAAGAAACAGACCTTTTGTAATTAAAGAAAGCTATAACTATATGCATTTATATCTATAACTATATGTATTTATATAAATATAAAGATTAAAATGAAAATTATACTGCAAACTTTCCAATATTTTATAGCTCTTCACTTATTGAAAAGATTTACGATCACAATTTTTCGCAGAATTTGAGAAAATTTCGAAAAAAGCTCTTCAATTAAAATCTTATTTACCTGGCACTCGTAATCTTTATGTTGTGAAGCATTTTCGCATTCTTGACCACATACGGGCCATCCGCACTTGGAACATAGCGGTTTGTCATTCGGTTTAGGAGGCCAAGGTGTAAAGCAGGAGAGACACAAAGGATATGTACATGCCTTCGGCCCAATGACAAAGGGCATTTCCGTGATGATTTCTTCACCAGCATGTAGTTCTCTATTCGCGACCATGTATCTGTCAAATTAAATGCAATTTTTTTTAATAAACTTTTTTAATAAACACTTTAATAAAACATATGTGATCAAACATATGTGATTAAAATAATTAGAATCCAATTTAGAAAAGTGCTGATGTAATTTTCTTTGCCATCAAAGTAGATTTATTTCTTTTTAAAATCATGAACTTTTTAAATTCTATCTTTGAGATCAAATCTATTTTACTTTGCACATCATATTTGGATGATTTTACAAGTTTATATTACCCTGTGAATTCCGTGTATTTATTAATTCCTCCGGTACCTTTGCAAATGTTTCATTTAATTCAGATTAAGCATAATGCATAAACCAAACAGCTTAATGCACTATGAATTCTTATTAAGAGAATATTATACTTCCTTATTTAATTTAAAATTATTCGTAGACATCCCATTTTATCTCAGCTTTGAATTTATCAGCTCTACTCTTTCATTTTTTCTTACCTGCCAACTTGTTCATTTTGCAGCACTTTGTATGCTTGCGATGCAGATACGCCACTTTGCTAAAACAATCAGAAAACGAAATTGTGTGTTGCTAAAACTGAAATTATTATATCGTAAATTACACGAATTAATATTACAAATTTTAACATCTCTCGTGAAAATTATAAATAGATAAGAATATCTAAGATCGTAAAAATAATTAGGGTGTAAATTCTGTCAAACTCTAATTAACTCAATTAACTGTTAATTCAATTAGCCAAATTTATTTGTTGTAAAATGTCTCTAGAATTTATCGTCCCTAATTTTCTTTACACAATCAAAAAATATAAAATATTTACTTAGTTCAAGTATCATTTGATAATTTGATCATTTGATAAGTACACACACACACACACACACACACACACACACACACACGTATGTGTGTATATATATATATATATATATATATATATATATATAATATATATATATATATAATTAAGTTAATTAGTTTGATTCAAGTATCATTGCGACATACCGATTCTTGCGACATGCTCAGTTGAAAATTAAGCTAACGAGAAGCAATTAACTTCCTTCGTCGATGAGTTGTTGATACCGCATCGACCCGTACTTGAACTGAACCAGAGATCGTATTTACCAAAGGCTTTATATTCTTGACTTATTAAAAATATCGCACTTAAGCTCTATCAATAGTACAACCTACAGTTTCTACTAGGTGAATAGTGAGATTTGTTTCGCAACTTTCGGACACGACATATTGCGATCAGAAACGTTGCGACTACGCAGTCGATGTGTATTTTTGGGACTCCAAATGTACAGAAGCATCCAAAAGCTGATCATTTTCCGCAGATTCATCGACTATGCATTATTTCAAACTGATAATAATGATGAATCTTTTCTTTTATATTTAAGGGAATCCTAACACATATTTTATTTCTAATAATAATTTTTGAAATTGATTATTTGGCAATTATTAATAAAAATACATTAATTCTGTTATTACAAAGTACACAACCAAATCCTAAAATATAATATTAATAACATAAAGTTTTATAATGTGCGTGTAAAATAATTTTATAAAAACTCAAGCAGAACAACAAATCATTATAATATCAAAAAGATATCAAAATGACTCCAAAATATTATTTATAATTCATTTTAACATCATTTTGATATTACCATGACTTGTTCTGCTTGAGAAGTTCTGTCTCTCTCTCTCTCTCTCTCTCTCTCTCTCTCTCTCTCTCTCTCTCTCATGAGAATCACTAAAAATATGAACAAAATAATTATCAATTTCAACATTTATTGCGGGACAGTAACTTTATCCGTATTTGAATCATTTATCTAATCTAAAAAATTATCATTTTATTTGAAAGCATCAAAATTCTGTTCGATCATCATTCGGTTTGATCATATGATCACATCTTTTCATCGTCATATTGTTGAGATTCTATCACAATGTTGATGAATAATGATAATGCTAAAGAAAAATATTTTGAAATTTAAACAAAATTGTAACTTTTCAAATGAATTATTATAATAATCTTTTTTCAAAAATAGAAATAAATTTCTTAGTTTAAAAAATTATCATTTTAAAAACTTATATTAGAGATCTTATTTTTAAATTAAAGCGCATATTATTTGATATACTATATAAAAACACTGTATACCAAAAAGTCGAAAGGGATTCTAGTTATTTTTGTTTATAATTTTATTTTACGAAATTACAGTCTCTCGAATGATAGCTTGACAATGATCTGCCTTCTGACGTTCAATCATCCAATCCAAGTAACTATCTAGATCGAATTTTCATGTAATTATATTAATGTATTGACATATAAATCTATATAATATACATTGAAATATATAGTATTATACATATATAAATTTGCGCACTTATTGAAACATGTGAGAGATAAGATCTTAGCAAACGAGAATGAATTGAAATGGATTCAGATTCTCAGAAATATTGATTCACGAATGTTAAAATGAATGCTTTTCAATTCTGAATGTATTTTTATTTATTTATTTATATAATTGCATGGAGCATATCTCTATGCCTTTCAATCTAAAAATAATATTAATTTTTTCTGTGCACACAAACACAATTGTGAATACTATTCAATTCAAATTTTGAATAGAAAATGCAGTTTTTCAATCCATTGCATCCAATTGAATCTAATTGAATCTAATTAAATCCAAAAAAAAGTATTCGCTATTTAAAATACGCATTCGGATAGAAAAAAAATTTCAATTCATTTTAATTCATTCTCGTTTGCTAGGATAGATTAGGATAAATTAGGACGATAAATTATATAATTTAGAAAAATTATAGGTAAATATGTAGATTAAGGGAGCCTCCCCCTCTACATATAATAATATGAGTATGAAATTATAACATTGATGTTATTATGTTACTTTTAGTTTACAGGATAATTAAATTTAAAATTATAATTGTAGCCTAGAGAATTGTATAATTACAGAATTTGTTCTGTAAACAATTCTGCCTATAAAATTATTCCCAATTTAATCAAACCACTCAGCAGACGCAGATTCGAACAGTTTGAACCGATCTGATTTTAGATCGAAGTCGAGCTCTGCGCTCGCGATTAATTAGATTAATACGGACATCTTCGCTCGGATTCGTCTGAATGCCCGAGGTATTCGATAGTCCTGATAGAACAGTGCAAACTCGTTTTCACAACAGCTCAAACGTTTTCAGTTCGATCGCACAATTCAAATCCAAACGCCGATGCGGAACACTATCGTGCCGCCTCGCGCAGAAATAGGCTGGGTGCTTTTTCTCACACCACGTCGATACGCATGCGCATAGTAGGTTGCACACTCTTTCTCTCCCTGCTCTTTCCTGCTCTCTCCGTCTCGTCTCCTGCAACTGTTCGCAACGTTGTACGTATCTGTGAAAGAGTTGCGTCTCTCGTGTCTATCAGGACTGTAAGTATATCATTGCCGGGGAATTTAAGCCCCACAATAAAAAATTCATCGCCAGGAGCCTCGAGATTCGCAAAATAGTCCGAGTAAAATATCAAGCACAAGAGAGAAGCTAGTCGAAAAGCACGTTCTCGGGAAACCGGCATGAAATCGCGATTACAATGTCGTCTGCCGTAGCTCGTGTGACGCATTTTTCGGCCAAACGTCAAGCGGGATTGGATTTTTCGAGAAGAGTCACGTTATCGGACGAATAAAGGCTGATTTCTTGACGTGCGACGACGTGTAGAGCGACTTCTAAATTAGAATCCTGAACGATCGCGACATATCGGTTGGTCGAGCTTATGTAATACTTGTGAGACAGGTCAATACTATTCTATTCGTACGTGCATTGCGGCTCGTACCTCGTGATATCGTATCATCGTGAATTTATTTGCGTTAGACTCTTGATGATAGTGACTTTCTTTTTATGATTTAGAAAGAGCCTCCCTTTTTTCCAGACCTACATCGTGGCATATTTCAATTCTCCCATGTGTAAATATTTTGCTTCATTCCTTGAATGGAATAATACATGTATATGTAAACCATATAGAGCAGAGTACATTGTTGGCATATGTATCTCGGATTAAATTTAGCCTGCTGTTTTATTATGGTTATCTATATCGAGCTCTCTGTCCTTTTTCAATCAGTTCTGGGCTAGCAATCAGATCTATTCATCAGTAGAGACAGTATTGGTCATTAAACAGATATTTTCATTTAACAGATATTTTATGACATTGTAGAATATGGCTCCTCCAACGTACAACGACCTAGGAAAAAATGCCCGTGATGTATTTGGTCAAGGCTATCACTTTGGTCTATTTAAACTGGATGTGAAAACTAAGACTAACTCTGATGTAGAGTTCTGTTGTGGTGGTGTATCCAATCAGGACACCGGAAAGGTGTTTGGTAACTTGGAAACTAAATACAAGTTCAAGGAATATGGATTAACGTTTAGTGAAAAGTGGAATACTGACAATACTCTCGGGACCGAAGTCACTCTTGCTAATAAAGTATTCAATGGTCTCACACTTGGCTACAGCTGTACTTTCTCCCCACAAACCGGGTAAGATATCTTTGCAAGTATCAAAAATTCAAATGATACTATGATTTGTAATATTTGGATCTTTCATTTTTCTTCTGATATTTGCAGTTCCAAAACCGGAAAACTGAAGAGTACTTACAAACATGAAAATGTATCTGCGACTGCTGACTTTGATCTTAGTTTATCTACTGGACCTTTAATTTATGCCTCGACTGTCGTAGGTTATCAAGGTAAAATTTAATTATAGATATATCCTTTAATAACATTAAATATATAATTTTGACAATATTAATCAATCTTATTCTTTGACATAAAATTCTTGAAAAAAAAAACTTTTAGATCTTTAATCTTCTATGTGCCTGTTCCTTTGTCCCAAACATATATTTCCTTTTGAACAAATTGAATGTTTTATGAATAAAAAGTAAGCCTGTCATTTGATGAATGTTAATTATGTTATCTGAAAGTGTTTAAATCCATATATTGCTGTATTTTGCAGGATGGTTGGGCGGTTATCAGGCATCCTTTGACTCACAGAGAAACAAACTCACAAGGAATAATTTTGCTCTTGGATTTACTGCTTCTGATTTTACCCTTCATAGCGCCGTGTAAGTATATAATCACAAAAAGTGTGAGACTGTAAAACATTTATTCGATTTTATTAACATTTAAATAAAATATTTAATATATTTTAGGGATAATGGTCGTGAGTTTAATAGCTCCATTTATCATAAAATAAAACCGGATTTGGAAGGAGCAATCAATTTGGTATACAATTCCACTAATAATGTAACACAATTTGGTATTGGCGCAAAGTATAATCTTGATAATGATGCTAGCCTTAGAGCCAAAGTGAATTCTAATCTTCAAATAGGTTTGGGATATCAACAAAAATTGCGGAATGGTGAGTAATTATTTAAAAAATATTTTTGTTTAAAAGATTACTAGAAAAAGATATCGTAAAATTTTCAATAAGTGCAACATGCAACGTGAATCCGTTATAAATAATTTTATTTATAAATTCAAAAATTTTTAACAATGTATAAGTATAATGAGAAAAAGCATATTTTTCGTTCAAGATATTAGCAAAATATCTATCTATTAATAACTTGTATTCTGAGAGTCACACTAAATAGAGAATAAACTTTTGGCAGAGTGACAACTTCACAATTGCTATAATAATTTTTATAATATACAGTTATGAAGTTAAATAAGGATTTTTGATAATTATTAAGTTTATTAAATTAATAAATCTTTCCACAAAAGCATATACATTATTATTCATATGTTAATAAACATCGCTAAATAATTGAATATTTACAGGTGTAACTTTGACACTTTCTACAAACATTGATGGGAAGAACTTTGGCTCTGGTGGCCACAAATATGGCGTTGCATTAGATCTTCAGGCATAAATACGTATCTTATAAAGTAATGCTTATTACTTCAAAAAAAAAGCAAAAAATTTATCCCATAATAAATATTTTATGACCTTCGTGTCATAAAAAAATCGGCGTGACAGTACATGCTTCAAATAAAGTATATCTATAATATGTAGATAGATTGATCCTTGAATAGATTCCACAAAATATCGTTTGAGATTAATTGACAAGCACGTTAATTTATATTATACATAATTATGATCATGAATCAATAATAATCAGTTTATTTTTATCAGTATAAACAATATGAAATCGCAATTACGCATACAAGTTTGTACTGTCGTATTGGAGTTCTACACGCAATTTTTTTGTTAATCCTGTTAAAATCCTTTTTATCAAAATCGAAAGTTACATTGAAGTACATACATTATTCTATATAATGTAAAATAAAACGAAAAAGAAAAGGCAATAGTAAAAACGATAAAAATTTAATAAGATAATAAGATAAAAAGAAGGTATTTGTGACATGAACAATTTTCTTTGCTTGCTTTGCAGACAGTAAATATATTAAGAATATTTTTATGTTATACTTTTATGTTATTACTTTATATTTGCGATTATCACATTTATATGTGAAAAATATAATTTTCAAACAATATAAAATATTTTTATGAAATGTTATATTATTTTAATCAGATATCTAACTTTGTAAATCACTAATCTTATCTCTTGCTGGATAGGACCAGATTAGAATATATGACGTGCATATTTTATGCAATCAAATATTAATAACGATTGATTGATAGTATGCAAATGTATGCAATTTTTTGATTTGATATTGTCATGTACTAATATAAAAATATGATGCCTTCTCTAATTCATATAAATAATGCAATTATTACTTGTATAGATTATAATTAGAACATGCCATTCTCTTGTTGGAATATCTAATCCTTGTTAAGAAATACTGCCAGTTTGGCTAAATTATGATGTCCTCAGATATTAACCAAAGTACTTCTTTATAAAACTTTCATTTGTAGTCACATATATAAATATTAAATGATAATGATCATATTTTCAAAAGACATACGTACTGCATATATGTATTGCATATATAATTCCACTGCTTTATTTTATATAGAAAATAATTGTGAGATAAAAGCGGCTTTTACTCTCTTTGATAATTATTACCAATTATTATGTATGGGTTCAGTAAAGAATGTTTTACGAAATACGAATGTGATTTATTTACAAGAAGAACTTACATTGTTTTTTTTTCATCTACAATGATTTTATCTAAATCGACTGCAAATAAACAACCCTTTAACATTTCCTTTGAGTAAATTTGTATTGTGTGTGATAAAATTATATTAATTTTTTAACTTTTTTGTTACAAAAAATTGTAAAATTTTACAGCATTAAGGATGTAATATACATTTAACATATTTCAAATACACAATTGTAAAAACAATATGGATATACTTTTTGGACGAAAGATTTTATTTAAAAATCAAATTTAATGAATGATGTGCTTCAGACGATATTAGTATTTTAACAATGAGCTATATAAATATTTACTATTTTGGCTGGCTGTGTATCGTGTACATATTGTAAATGATTCCCGTATTCCTCATTTGACATTTCCGTGTTAAACAAAATCTATATTAATGCACCATCTGATCGTCCATTGCTTTTGCGATCCATTCTGGCTCTGTTTGAGCTATTTTCTCGATTATTTGATTCACTTGATAACATAGCGATTGTATTTGTTTGTCCCATGTCGGTAAGGTCTCACGTGCTATATGGGAAAAGACATTAAATTCTAATTCTATATAAAGAGCAATACATACATTAAAGAATTTAAAGCAACTTACTTTCAAAATGTACTATGGAATCAATTTGATCTATATATCCATTCATTCTGCCTTCAGTAATCATTTGGCTAGCAATTTTTTCCGCTTTAGTAGGTGGAATATCCAACAATGCACCTAATTCTTCGAAGGAAATGTTGTTGTATAATTTACTAGCAGATAATAAATTATGCTCGATAACAGCACGATCGAGTATAGTGGAGCCTAATCCGTCGATAGTACATGCCTTCTGATGAGGTTGTAATAATGCTTCAAATTCCTGCAGTTCAGAGCGCCGAATGATACGATCCAAATACATTTTCTCAAGAATTGAATAAGCAGGAAGTTGTTGGCAGCGTTCATCTTTGAACAATGTAGCCAACATCCGACTTCTCTGTTGTCCTATCAAAAATCAATGTGAACAATACTCCAAAGAATAAAACATGTGCAATATTGATTAATCATTTACCTGCAGAAGCCAATACTGTGCAAATCAATGCATTTCTAAGAGCAGTCATGCGTTCATCTTCGTGAATAATGGACCTATATGATAACTCATTGTACCTCTGAGCTGCTTCTATAAACTTTCTTCTATAATCTAATACTCTTGCATAGCATACTTTGTAATAGATTTGTAACTGTTCATTTTTAGATTCGGCCTATGGAATGATAAAAAGTTAAATAACTGAAACATAAGAAAGTAAGTTTAAAGAAACTATACCTGTAAAAGTGATGCTCGATTGATGAACGCTTCAGCCTGTACTGGATCATCATCTTCCAAATATAATCTTGCAATTTTAAGGTAAGTCTCGAGTTTGTAATCAACAGTATACTGCCTAAAACGATATTGACTGCATAAAATTAATTTCATTAATATCACATGTTCAAACAACAAGACTTGACATATGTATATATTACTTTTGCCCTGTTTCTAGTGGTATGCCAACTAAAACATTTGCAGCTTCTCGCCAGTTCTGATTACGTTCATAAATATCAGCTAAATGTTGTCTTATGCTAGCTACTTGTTCTTCAAAGGAAATCACACGTGGTTGAACCTACATAAACAATTATTTTATCAATCAAAGTACACTTTAATAAATTATGTTTATTTTTACTTCACGATCAATCAAAGAGATTTATTTACCTTGTCCAGTGTATAATGTGAAACAGCTTTTGATATCTCATCAGGCAAAAACAGTAAACGACTACTGACATCAGTCAACACTTGTCTTGAAATAACCAGGCTCACGTTTTCGTTCACAACTATATAATAAAAATTTATCTAAACATGTTTCTTTCTGAATGTGGAATATATTCATGTATTGATAACATGCAAAATATAATACATCAATTATATGTATTGTGATGTCAAACTATGATCAGTATTCTAATTGTGTCCTAATTGTGTGTATTAAAAATAATTACATTATTATTACATGAATACTTTAACATTATATTACCTTAAGATAAAACAATATTAAATTGTTATTATAGATATATTTTGCAATCATAATATTCTTTCATGTGTCTATTTTTTAAACTCCAATCAGTCGAAAATAAATTTTCTTAAATGTT
>Ga0157363_1000696_pt1 | contig 26203 bp, 10 predicted proteins | sample AttsexASBM1_FD_111477 | JGI IMG/M metagenome (GOLD analysis project Ga0157363, IMG submission 111477) | Fungus gardens microbial communities from leaf cutter ant in Ribeirão Preto, State of São Paulo, Brazil - Atta sexdens ASBM1 | ecosystem: Host-associated > Fungi > Mycelium > Unclassified ... | reverse complement strand
TAGATACATCAAAATACACGATTTTTGACAGATTGAAATCTAGAGGTCGATTATGTAATTTGAAAAATGAAGTGAAAATTACAAAAGTGAACAAATTCAAAATAAAATATTTATAATTTCATTCATCAACACCTAGTAAATTTGTTCACTTTTGCAATTTTCACCTCATTTTTCAAATTACATAACCTTACATTACCTTTACATAACCTTCACTTTTAAGCTATCATTATTGCCATGTATGTCTGAGACTTAACTTCAAAAAAATTAAATAAAAAATTAATAATTATAATAGTTAATAATAATTAATAAAAGTGGATAAAATGTAACTAAATAAAATTAAAAAGTTAAGAGTCTAAATTGTAACTAAGTTAACTTAAAATTAATTAATTTTTTAATTTTTTAATTTAACTTTCATCTTTTAATTAACACTATCCAATCCTAATTCCCAAGATAATAAATTAAAAAATGATGAGCAAATGATAAACAGGCAATTAAGAATTGGCATTATAAATTGGTGCGCAATTTTTAATTTTTTGTAAATATTTTACATTAAATCAATAAGAGAAACACTTTACATACATGGTTCGGTTAAATTAATCTTTTAATCTTCTTCAGCAAAAAAACTCATAATGTATTCACTATATCATAATTATTTATATCGTATTCACATATAGGATTCATAATTCTTTCTTTACGCTACATATATATATATATATATATATATAATATTATTTTAGGATTTTATATTGAGTTGTTATATACAGTTATATGTTATATTATCTCTTATTTTAAAATAAAAAAGTTTTCAAAATTTTCATAATTAATAAAAAATGATTAGCGGAAGAATGAAGAATGACTTTGTATATATAGGGTATTAAAGATACACTTTTCTTTATATCTCTTAAAGTCACAAGAAATATTGAGAAATATTGTAGTTATATGTCTCTTAAAGCAAAATATAAGATATTAATTGCAAGAGATAAGAAAAATAAAATGCTATCATTATATCAAACATCATGTGAAAAGAAAGAGAGAGAGAGAGAGAGAGAGAGAGAGAGAGAGAGAAGAAAGATTTCATAGAAATCATTAATCAAATAAAGTTAGATTCGTAGGTACATTGGTTGATTTAATTAAAGGAAAGCAAGAAACGACAATTGTAAACCAGTTTCAGTTATGTAGAACCTGAGATACAAACTTTACAACTACAATGTGACTTGGGTATTCATTTTAGATGACCGCAATAATTACTTGGTTTCGCTTCCCAACAACGTGAAAGTTTAACAGACATCTAACAGACGTCCTAATCTTATAAATCATCTTTTATAGGCTCCTCATATGTTCTGTAGATTTTCTTTAGTCATTATTTTTTATTGTCTAACATTTTTTTGTTAAATATTTTTAATTTAATAAAAAGAAAAAAAAGAAGGTGTTAAGAAGAAAATAAATATAAAAATATAGATAAATTCATAATTTTTAATAAATAAATAAATTTAAAACATAAATTTGAAAACATACAAGAATGATTTCTATTCTTATTTATGATGATTTTATTTGTAATGAAAGCATAATGACAAAACAGCATTAAAAATCTAACTCACCAACATTTAAAATAATTAACTCTTCAAAGACTTAACATAACAATTTGTGACAATTTATCATATACAATTCTTCAAATACCCAAAATAATAAACAATTATATATAATAATATATATAATAATAAATATATATATATATATATAATATATATATAATATATATATAATAATAATTATATATAATAATATATATAATAATAAACAATTATAATTAATAAAGTGTATTTTTAAAACTTTTATAAGTATATTTTCAATTAATCTTTCATATACAATATCATCTTCAATTGTATAATATAATCTTTCATGAAATATTCCTGAAGTAATAAAAATCGTCATGTTAACAATGTCAATAATTAGGCCAAAGACAAAATACTCAAGAACTCAAGAATAACTCATTTGTAAGTTTATATATCGCGATGAATTAATCCTTCTCAAAAACGTTGAATAAGACACAACCGTGCGGGTAGCGTTTCCGCGCTTCGGCAACGGGTGGAAAGAATCTGCGCACGTGCACCGAGCACGACCGACCTGACCTGACTGAAGCAAAGGGATGATCAATAACTTCCAGGATATATAAGGCTTCGTTCCGGTAGAACGTGTGCACCTCTTGAGTTCGCGTGATCGGTTTATCGCGTATCACGGACCCCTAGTCTCGATCGCGTTATCGGCGACTGCGTTTCAAATTGGTCTGTATATACGTCAGATAGCATCGCAGAGGTACATCTATTGAGTATAAGTGCTTAGCGTATATAAGATACATCGATATTACATGGAGTTTATCGGTCGTAGTAATGTAAGGTTTTCCATTTGTTCCGCTATATATGAACGATCCCGGCAGCGTAAAAATCGAGCGTGCACGATGCGTGATGTACGACGGTATCTACCGGAGTGAGCGTTTTCGGTAACAGTGTTTCAGTATGTAGGAAAAAACAAAACGTAAGCTTTCCGACAAAATTACATTTCGACGGATCATTAACGTCAAAAGGTATGTGCACGCACGATTTCCGCTAACATGGCATCACGTTTTTTGTCAGAAGTACGGTAAATATCACTAATCCTCTTCTTCTATCGCGATACAAAGCAATATAAATCCAACTTTATTTCCAAAGTGCACATATAATTAAAAGGTTAAAGTCTTGTAATTTTGAGATTTTTTTTCCTAAGTACATAAAATATCTTGTAAAATTTTTAAATACTTTTATTTTGTGTTAGGCAATTTTGATATAATGAAGATATTTTTGAGCCACATTTATATAATTATGACAATTAAATAATTAGCGTACGCACCACAAGAGAGTCAACACAGAGGCCTAATGTAAGAAGAAGATTTTTGATTTAATGAAATAATTAATAAGATTCAGTATTACATAATTATCTATTACATAATGAGAACAATGTTAAATTTTTTACGAAATACACGTCTGCCGATATCGTTCATGAATGTTTAAGGAAATTGTAAGGGCATAAAACACATATATTAATATTTACGCTTTAAACATATATGTGAAAGTAGTGTTCATAACATTCTGTTTTTATTGAGCAACACTTTTTTATAAATTATTTATTTTATTTGATATTAGTTTTGTTGTTATACATAAAAATTTTTAAAGTAATAATAAAAATCTAAATTTTTTATATAAATATTTTAAGGATTAAATATTTTTGAATTCATTAAGTACTTATATAAAAAAATATTGAGACTTTTATTATTATTTTACAATACATTTTCATACATTTCTATTAGAGTAACAAATTTAAAAAATATTACTTTTTATTGAAATAACTTTCAATCAACTGTCTCTAATTTTTTTGTATTACTTTTAAATGCAATTTAGAATAATCTGTAGAATAATTTTTCTAAGTAATACTTAACATATGTATTGCATTTATCTTACAACCTCCTTAAATACGGAAGCGACATTAAAAAAATGTTAGGAATATGAACATTCTTACGAGGCTTTGCACATCCACGAATAATCCACGAATAATCATATATGACAAATAGAATAAAATACTTAAATTGAATAGAACAACATAGTAATTCTTTTGTTTTCACGTTGATATTATTTTCCACACGTCGCAGAACGTGTGGCATGGTGTAGGCCTCCTGGGGATTCCCGCCATGTAAAAAAACGGGAACGCGTCCGGGCACGGTACCCCCTGGGTGACGAGGAAAGCCGTGCCACTTTATATTTCTGTTAATTACCGGGATTCATTCATAAGCAAATCGGTGGTTTATTCTTTCCCGTCGCAATTTCTCAGCCAACTTATGCACGGCGAGTACTACGAGAAAGTTAGCGCGCGACACGCGCAACGCGACGGTGATTTTAAGTAGCGTCGATTAATTTATCGCGAACGAACTTTACGCTTTTAGCCTCGCATTGTTTCGTAATACTTTTCCAGAGAATGCCAGGTGGAGTAGCGTTCTACTAATTTTTGGGTGCGGCTGCTACGCGCTAATCGACTGTAAATAAACTCTAAACAACCGTTCTACGAAATAATTATATCCCGAGTGCACTCGCGTTTACGTTATCATAATTTCCAATCTTCGTAGTTAATGCACATAATTAGTTCCCTCCTACTTTTTTTTTTCTTAATTAAAATCGTATCCACGCTTCATCGTTTCGCCGCGTGCGCGCAACTGGTAGATGCACAAACAGTGTACGTAACGGCATGCTGTAAATCGAGTTTCGCCCAACACTCTGTACATACGACAGAAAATCTCACTTTAATGAGTGAAACCTGTATCTATTAAGGCCTAACGCCCAACGTCCACTCTGTTACCACGATAAAACGCTAACCGAACATTTATATTCATTGTGGAAAGCGTTATTAACACGTTATTATACCGACGCTCGCGAGTCGCAATATATATGTACCATTGTTCGCCAAAGAAATCGCAATCAAAATCGCGGAGGCGGCTGTTCCAGTGACGTTAACGAAAAAAAGGAAACAGTAGCATCTCCTTGCACCTACTTACCTACTTACCGTCCTTCGCAGCAGCCGCATTTCGATCTTCTTCGAAAAATCGTCTAATGTGCCCTTTGCCCGTCCTACTTCCACGGATCTCTCAAATGTGCATGGTCATCGTCCCATTTCGTTAGCCTGTTTCCGCTGCTAATAATCTCCGCCTCTGCTACTCATGATGATTATGAAGAAGTTGCTTGCACGCGGCGGCCTCGAGTGAAAATGACAACAGTCGTCTCAGAGGAAGGTGCACAAAAAGGATCGACGCGACGGGGCGAACTTAATGATCTTTATCACAGTGAAGAATACATCAGGCGGATAGAGTTAGAATCGTGAAGCAGCAGTTTGCAGACTTCTTATATACATATACACTGACATATATGCATGCATTTTTAGCACATTTGTAGTACAATATCTCGATATGATTCTCGTAGTATTTAGTCTCTCTAAGAAGAGTTGGCGAAGCTACAGAGATGCGATGTATGCAATAGCATGCAACGCATACAATCTATTATTAGCAGACGTAATAGATCCGCACGTGCGCATATACGGTACTATTTCCTTTAGCATGACAAGAGCGATGCAATATAAACACCCACGTAACAAGATGTATTAACCTACTCAGACATTGCATTATATATTACCAATCAAGTAAAGGATACTCTAAAATCGTCGTTATTTATGTCGTCTATGAATGCTGTAGTCACTATCTCTAAGTGCTACTGTATTCACTACGACTTTCAGCTAATAAACGATATCGTCTGATTGCTTCTATATTAATTGTTAGTGTAAATTCTCTCGAGTATCACGAAATAGGGATCATTTTGCGACTGACTCGGGGTTTGTTGGACGAATCGGCGTGTGTCACAAACAATTTATGTCAGGCTTTTAGATCTTGCCGGCTTATTTCTATTATTCGCGTGAAATTGTGCGGTTTCTATTAAATTGAGAAAGCCAAAGGCATTTGGTCTCCGTCACAATAATTGAAGAATTGTCACATCGTGCAGTTACGTTGCTGAAGATGATTTTCAGAGAAAGATAAGTAGATGGATAAATAGATATATATGGATATAAATGGATATATAGAGACAGGTATATAAAGAACTTATTAAGTGCTCTGGGACATTGTATCTTCAAGCGCAGAACAGATCACATAATCGATACACAATACATATATTTGAGACAAGATAATAATGACGATGACAATAAAGTGCCGACAATAAAAAAGAAATATGAGAGAGAGAGAAAATTTAGTCATCGATTAATTGATAATTTCAATTCCCAAGCAAGATTAATCTTGACGATACATTTATCAGCGTTTCCGCACTTTAATCTTACATTGTAAAATTAAAAAACTAGAGGAGTGTGTTGCTCCCGACGCACGCATCAATACTATGAAAAGTAGACACGTGTGCGAGAGAATGAAGCTGGGATTTGCCAATATTGAAACGTAGAAAAAAAAAATAATACTCGTTCTCTTACAGTGCACTCACCAAGTACGAGACGTGCAACGAATGCCTCGCTCGCGCCGTCTTGAGTGCGTGCAACTTTCACCACCAACCATTGTCGCTGTCATTATATGCTAACTCACATGCGCATCACATACGTACGTACGTAGGCATAGACATGGCTTTCGTTTCGCCAGCGACAGTTCGTCTCATTGAAACTCGCGAGCAATATGGTATGATTAATTTGTTATCAGCGGAATATATATCCCGCCGAGTATCCGGGCGAACGTTAGTACGTTTCTTTTCGGGAAGAAACACGAGATACGTAGACGTATCTCTCTTCAATCATTAATATTAATTTAACACATCTATCAGCCACGTCGCACAATTCTCTCAACATGTGCGAGCGCATGAAAATCAAATTATGACTGCGTTAACCTAAATATCTGATTTTCGAAATGAATGCTGCAGTGCGGTGAGCAAGTATAAAGTGAGTAATATTAATCAGGATAAGTAACTATCATTAAAGTCTAGTGTTCCAATTATTGGCCACGCATTGATGAGGAAACTATACGTCGCAGTAGATGCGTCGTAATTAAATCAAAGCTCGCAAAATGTTCCTGCACATCGAGACATAAATAGATTACGAGGCTGGCGGGGTACGTTCTAGATTTCAACGAAATTAGAATTAACGTCGCCGTACGTCGAGCCTCAATTCTCGCGATCGCGTCTACCTGGCGGCATCCCCAAGTCTCGTTTTCGTCCTCATTCGTTTCTCACGCGTAAACGGCGAACGATTTGCGAGAGTATCGTTAACCGCTCACTCCTCGAGGCAGGTATTTTTTACAACGAGCAGCACTTAGCGCTACAATCCCCGAAATTGCATCGCTGCACGCGAGAGAGACTGGTGGTGGACAATCTGATAGCGCCGGATGGACCGGCCAGCATCCGGATCGCTCTTCCTTCCTCTATTTCGCAAGATGACCACTCGGTTGTTTTCGCGAACACGATAAACACACGTCCGCGACGTTCCATGACGATCGTAGGTTTACGCGCGTGAACCGTGGCGAAACAATAGAACCGGTAGCTTCCGTTTTGTTCGACGACAAGGCGCTAAGTCTAATAACACTTTCAATGCCGTTACGTAAAACGACGAAAATTCATATCCGGTGGACTCTTGATTTTATTGTCGAGAATTTTGCGTAATACGTTCGCGTTCGCGCGTACACGAGTAACTTTCGCTTCTTACTTTACTTTAGCGAGCGTCCTCGCGCATATATTCCAAGGAGATATTACAGGACCACTAAAGTCAAGTGCGTGATCATCGTTAACCAGAATCTCTGAAGACTGAAATTCGGATCTTCTTGCAGCTGACGATTGAACAGCTCGCGCTGCTGTCTATACTCAATATTTGACTGACCCAGAATCATACTTGACAAACCCATGTTTTTCTTGTTTAGATAAAATATTTAGAGATTGCAAGTTAGCCGTGTACGGCACTTAGCTAATACTAGCCAATTGACTTCGGTGAAACGACTTGCGTCCCATTTTTCTCTATTGTAGGCTTTTCGATTTTATAAATTAAATTGACGCTTTATAAATATGTACTGCCGCAAATACGTAAAACAATGTCTGTAATGAGATTTTAAATCGTAAAATCTTAAGCTGTAAGGAATTGATCGATTGCAATTGAATATTAAAGAAACAATCGACTAATCAATTTCTTACTTATAATCCCGAGTCAAAATTTTGCTCCTACTTTGAATCTTAGTTTTAGGACGTAGATTGTAGACTCTAGAGATTTATAATAGATTCTACTCTAATGAGCTTCTACGTTAAGCCTGTAAATGGCCTGTAAATGATCGGAAAATTTCTTATTTTTTGATTCAAAAGAAATTTTCTAAATAGAAGCTATAGATTAAGTAATATTAAAAGAAATCCTATTTGATTGTTTACGTATCGAAACAGGTTTATAAGGTTTAATTGAGGTTAAAAGAGGTTGAAAATAGGATTAAAATTTCGACTCGGGAAGGTTTAAAAGTTTAAATTTTAAGCCTTAAAATTTCATTGTAATCGCTTGTAGTGTATTTATCAGCTGTAACGAAAATTATAATCTTTTGAAACGCGTTTCCTTTTTAAAACATGTAGATAATCAAGGACATGAATTATTTTCGACAGGATGAGCATGAGGCCGGTAATTGCCTTAAAGTTTGTCATGTTCATGCTCTTTTAGCTCGTCCCGAAATTCCGGTGCATTAACGGTGGATCAAGAAATCCGAGGAATAACGGCTCGCCAACGAGGAAAGAGAGAGAGAGAGAGAGAGAGAGAGAGAGAGAGAGAGAAAACTTATACATGTATAGCTTTCTTAAAATAAAGAAATCGACAGATCTTGGAGAGCGAATTAAGAGCGGAGAGCCGAATGTCGTACATTAGTTACTGAACGACCCAATGCCGCGGCTTTACAGAACGGAACGGAGAACGGCAGCTTCTCTCGTTTCCTACATTTTAATTGGCCACACGATGATATATCCGTACGTCTCTAATTGAGCCTCGAGAGCGAAACGACGCGGCACGGGGCGATGCGATATGCGGATGGGATATATGTATCAACAATTCAGAATTAGCAGTGCAAACACCGTACGGGGAGAAGTCGTCATCGGAGCGCATCGTCGATACAAAATTGCATATCGTAACCCAGTAGCTGATGCTACCTGGTATAAAAGATGTCTTTTAGCATGTCATCCTCAGTTAGCTAGGGATCAGTCACGTCGATGCAATTTAACGCTAGATACGATTAAATAAATTCTCTTCCTTTCTCTAGATTAGATGAATAAGTATTATAATCCATAAAAGGAGAATATAAATTGAGAACAGCTTATTTGCTTACAGTTGATGCAACCTAAATGCCAAAGGTGCCTATCCCACAATTTCTATTATTTAAGTGGCCTAATGCCATTTTCTAAATCAACAGCTTTGCTGTTTATATGAACTACTAGAAATTGTGGGTTAGACATTTATCTGCTCGTTTGTAACTGAATATTTTCCCCTTGGAAAGGTATAGCAAAAATGGGAAATGTTCTTAAATTTGATGCTCGACGAGAAGAGGATCAAACGCGGTATAAAGCTCGATCCGGCACAGTTATTCTGTTATAAATAAAGTCAGACTCGTTATTGTAACAAGATGTATGTTGCCCCTACAGATTGGATACCGCGAACCGACCCACTTCTTTGGCCTGAGAATACGATGAATGGGCCAGAAGACCCGATATAATCAATCCAACTGGTTTTACGTGACTGTTGAACACAACGTATTCAGAACGTAAGACTTCTTGTAATGTTTTTCGTTCTTTTGTACCTTAATTTGCTGTCGGATTTTCTCAGTTAGTAGCATACAAAATGTTATTAACAGTTCTTACATTGTGACGAAAGTGCGAGAAGATAGCGATGTGCTAATTTTTTCTGCCCTCCGTTTCTCACCTCGCGTTTCGTGTTCAGCCCGTTTAGGTTTGTGCCAGGATTCAAGACAGACTTATAATTTTGTATACTATATAAGAAAGAGAGTTTGAAGAGAATCAAAAATACATATGTATTAAAGTGTATATATTATATATATAAGTATATATATATTAAAATATGCAGCAAATAAAATTATAAATAGAATTCTATAAAAAAAATCTGCTTATTTATAGTATAATAAATTAAACATTCTATTCACATAATTGTCGCATTAGGTTTTTTAACATATGAAACGTAGCTTCGATTTTAACTTTTTAGAAAAATTCAAGTCATTTGTGTTTTCGTAACAAGTAATAAAAATTAACCTTTTATTTTACAATCGACGTGAGAGGAATGAATATTCCAAAGTAGCAAGATGATGTTTTAATAACGCTTTATTGACATTTAGAACATCATTTAACGTCATCTTGTTACTTAGATTGTCATAAGATTCATCGGCGTTTTAGAATTGTATATTGCAGCTGATATTTCAAGATCGGTTATTGCATTCTGTTTCTAGTGATGGAAGCTGAAATGGATGAAGAATAAGAGAAAAAAAAACCAGCGTGTTGAAACAGACTTTGAAACAAAACCATTATTAAACTCAATGAGCGTTTTAAAAACGTCTCTAAACTGTCGTTCATAAACCCAGAAACACAAGTATTGTCTCGAGCTGACAATGCGTTTTGGTTTCTACCCGTCGGAATCGACTATAAAGCTGCTAGTAAATGTACCAGCAATATCGCGCAGATGTGCATGCCGATATTCTGTACCGGTTAATTTAGAGCGAACGTAACGCGTCGAACATTTGCCGTCGAAAACGACGGCAATACTACTGCGGAACCCCGTTTCGATAGTCGTTGGCTTTACGAGAAAATAAAGAATCGCGCGATTGTCCCATACGGTGTATTATTATGCAGAGTCGACGACCATCGCCATTACTCGTCCGTCGAAAGTATCCCGGGTGTAGAAGGTAAGATCTTGTAGGTAGGTAAGGATATGCATCGTTAGCGGTATGTGTTGTGATTTCGCCGCGTTGTTAAAAATCCTTCTTTTATATTTTCTGAGCACGTTGCCCTTATAACGAGCGGCAATTAACGAGCCCGATACCAGTCTAACCAGTAATTTAGGGCATTTATCAGTGAACAGCCGGGCCGAGGAAAGGGAAGAGGGGGATGTAGGGAACCTTTCTAAGTCATCGACATGGTAAGATCAGACTACGGGGCTAATCATTCGGGGTGCATGCATCTCACGGGGCAACGGACGCATCCAAAATGAGCAATCCTTCGATCTGGCCAGGAGGAGGGACTCGGTGGATGTATTGCGTTAATCGTATGCCTGCGGTTTCGAATTCAAATTGGATTTTACGATTTATGTTCCGTTATGCATATCATCGTACACAATCGGACCAATTTACAACAAGTTTTCGGAGCGTAGCGATCATTTTGCGGTCTCGGACAAACGATAGTCCGTCAGGCGATAGTACTTCTCGAAACGGCTACGTTAACAATATCTCGACCGTCCGTCTTAATTAATCGTGTCACCGCGTAATTAAAGGGGCAGCAGCGCGATAACCTGTTTACAATCTGGAAAAATCTCGGTTTCATCAGACATTTATATGCATTTCCAGTCTGAATCGCAAAGCATTTTATATGTACAGCAAAGCATTTTATACACGAGCCTTTCCCGCTAGCTGCCGGGATCTAGCTCAACAATACATCTTAGCTTGCCTCCTGCGTAATTAGTCGACGTATTTAACACAAAGACATACACGTGTGCACGCGCGAGCGCGCTAATTAACGCAGGCGTTTTCACGGGCAAAGGGGTTATTGTCGACGGCGAGCAAGGAGAGGAAGTCTTCGCGTTTGTTAAAGCTACTTCGGTTACAATTGTCGATTAATTAGCCGCGCGTGAACGCCTCTAGGCATTTGAAAATAAAAGGCTTGTAGAAATTTCACTCACGATTAAACACCCTTCATTTTAAATTGAGTTACTAATCACCTAGAGCATTTCTATTGTTAATTTTTCTTCCAACGAGGAAGAGAGAGAGAGAGAGAGAGAGAGAGAGAGAGAGAGAGAGAGAGAGATTCTGTAGAGAATGCTACGCAATGATACAGCTACATCTCTTCTATACTTTCTACGCTTTATCATTTTTTCAAATTGTACTGTATATTATTGACAAAATTTCTTGGCTTATTTGACATATTACGTATATATACATTTATATAATTAATGATATCAAAAAACTTTTTTTTCAGCACGTTCGAAATTTATATGTTAGATATTATTTTCTTATATTTTACATTTTGTACTGTTAATTTTCTATGATGTATCATTGATATTTTTTTATTTCGTTAATAACTTCAATATTTATTATTCTCTATATCTGTATATATATATATATATATATATATATATATATATATCGTTCAATTTCTCAAAACTTTATCTTTTTATTATTTATCTTTTTTTTATTATTTTATTAAATATATATTATTCGCAATAATAACAATATAAAATAATATTTAACTTTTTATGTTAATGTAAAATGTAGTAATTAATATATACAGTAAAAAACATTTTGTATTTGTGTTTAGAAACGATCCACTCAAATCCTTATTAAAATTTTGTATTGAATTTTTAACATATTCGAATTTTAATTTAACATAATATGATTGTGTTATTTGAATATTTTGTGTTAAATTAAAATTTAACATTTCTCAGTGTTCAAAATAATACAATTTGTAGGTAAGTAAATAAATAACATAATAAAAATAATGTAGTTTTAATTAAAACATAAATTCTAAGAATAAAATGTATGTATGTGTTGATTTAATATATTATAAATATTAATTTTATTGAAGAAACATGTAGTGTACAACTAGTTACATATTTTACATGTAAAAAGGTACAGATATTTTGTGTTATTTTCTCTTTTGTAACAGTAAAATATCTGATAAATCTATATATTGCATACGTTAAATATCACAGACGTTTAAACTAAAAATGTAAAAATAGCATCTAATTTAAGTTAAATTTAACATTAATAAATGTGTCAATTTAATTTATTTAATATAAAATTTGTTTTTTTAAATTATTTCAAAGTATTATGTTTCTCGAGTTAATTTTTAACATAATATTTGTGTTATTTTCCAACATATTCATCTTATGTTAAATTAATATAAAAATTTGAGTGGACCATTTAGGACATGTGAAATGTATTAAATTTAACATAAATTTTTTTATTGTGCAGTTATTTTGTCGTTATTATTGGTAGATATATGTATCTATGTACATCCATATACGTGTATAGTTGAAACAATATAGAAAAATTATTTAATCACGATTGTTACACATTTATTTCTACTAATCCAATTAGTCTTGTCATGAATTCATCAAAATCTGTATTTTCCTTCCGTTTCCGAAATCTCTGACTGTCCAAATCACTGATCCGTAATACTCCTTTCCAATGTGTGACCCCGTTTTGCGTTATTATGAGCAGTAAAATGAAGCTGAATCTTATTTTCTAATGAAAGCGAATTGAGTTGCAATAAATACTTAACTTAACCAATAAATATCATCAAACCGATAATTAAAGTCTTCTTTAGACCTGTAATTTGCAGATTTTTAATTATAAATTTCTTTTATAACTTTATACGTCGTTTATAGTTTATATATATTTATTTATTTTGATGTATGTGTATATTTTAATCTAGATTTTATATACGTTTTTAATTCTTTAAATTTATATTCCCAGACAACGTAGAATATTAATTTATGATAAATATTAATATTCATTTATTAATATTCATTTTTTGAAATATTATATGGATGTTTTATACATATTTTATATAAAGTTTTATTCTAAATATTATTAAAATAAGACTAAATACTTTACATAATATATTATGATAAATATAAATAAATATTTCTTAAAAAGTATGTTTTGAATTATAATGTCTCATTAAGCATTCTCAAGCATTTATTATAATTATTTACAATAAATATTTCATAACATTTATATATAATAAGTATTTATAATCTGTGCAATCTAAGATTACAAAATATTTACAAAATAAATCTTATAAATATTTATAAATGTTTTGTAAATTGTAATATTTCATAAATATTGTATGCTGTCTAAGTTACACGTAAAGTTATAAAGAGATTGTTATCTCTACCTTAAAACTATGTGAATTATAGATTTTATATTAGAAGATTTTATTGCAAAATTTTATTACAATATTATAGAAAAAAATCCTTTATGTTCATTTAGTTGAGATGACCAACTTGCAAGGAATGTGATTGTCACGTTATCCTGTTAGCAGTTTTGAATCCTGTCATGAGTCAGCTTGATTAATTGCACGACGTTTATTATTACGACAAAATAAAAATAACATTCTCGTTAGCTCGTCGGTAATAAACGTAAAAGGACAGTTATCTTGTGCTTCTGGATAATCCATAGACATATGAACCATAGTATACCGCTCGTACGAGTTACTTGACATTTTTTTTTTAACGGATAGCTAGGAATCTAATTTGTTGCTCAAATAAATTTTTTCTTTTTCCAGTATAAACTTTTTCTTAAAGGAATAAATTCCACATTAATACTAGGCTACGATGTATTTAAAATTGAAAAGTAAACAGTACAAGTACTGTTTTGATTAAAAATTATAAAAGATATTTCATATCATATATACATATATATATATATATATATATATATGTATCATTTATATAATCATTTATATATTGTATATCTCTGCTTTTTCTACATAATATATTAAATAAAAGGCCAAAGATTCGCTGCATAATACATAATATAAATGTAATACGCGTCCCTAAGAAACACAAAGTCAGGTATCCGTCCACAGAAGAGGATCGTGAAAAAAGATTGGTACGACAGTAAAATTATATAGCTACCACGAAATTGTGTTAATTTGATGAAAATGATTTATTTATCAAGCTCTTCTTATCGCGCACGCGATGTAATTTATGCGCATACAATTTTGTGCGTGAATATTCGGACGCACGAGACTCGAATGATGATTGTTACCTATAGTATTCTAGTAACTTCATCTTGCAATCTGATCGATAAAATATCTTATGGTTTCATACCGGTGTTTTTCTCACCAAATTAAGAGGATCATTCATGGCGAGACTTGTGGAAAACAATTGATGCGGAAGTAGAGTGGTTAGCAGATAAGAAAGAAAAAGAAGTGATCTCTCTCTCTCTCTCTCTCTCTCTCTCTTTCTCTCTCAGACTCTCTTAATCTCTTTCTCTCTCGATCATCGACCCGTCGCTGACTGTTCTCTTCAGGAGGACGACCCACTTCGTCGAAAAGCGAGAGGGACGATGTTGTTGCCTGGCAATTACGCGCATACACCTACAAACATATATATACGCGTAAATATATCCATTATCTCTCCTTACGTCGCGCGTATCACATTGATTCTTCTCTGTCGTAGCTGGCTAGATTGATTGCGAGACGAGAGACGAGTGCGCACGTAAGTATACGAGCGAAAGGAATCTAGGCGTTTCATACGCCGGTAATTTGAACTGAAAACGCGAGAAAGAAAAATAAAATTTCCCAGTATTCCATATATTATCTCGCTCTTACATTCGGCTACATGGCGGCGCTAACTATTTTTTCCATTAATTATCTCCGTCTAATGAGTAATCGAGAAAAATGTCTAATGGATGAGTTTCACCGACACCGTCGAGGCCGTCGTTTTCCGACGTTGAGCCTCGTTTCGAAGAGAGAAATGAAGGCATTCCGATAAGTGAATTTTCCACGTGCGACGCGAAATGCACGAAGATGACAGAATTGGTGACCGAATGGTGTCGAGAACGGAGGGAAAGCTCATTTTCACTCGTTACGTAAAACGACTCAGGCGCATTATCTTAGAAAACTAGGGTTTTTTTCATCTAAGTAGTTTGTTTGTTCAGACTCGTCGTTATGAGTGATTAGCATTATCCTATCGTCTACTCTTTCACGCACAATGATTTTAACCCAATCCATAATCGCAGACTATCCGAGACTATCAATGAACTTTCTTCTCTCGGTACACCGTAATAATACCTCAATCCTCAATTCTTACGAAGGTTAAATTTATCATTTTGATCAATCCGAAGTAGACATTACCGTTACGAATGAAGAACCGATCAACCGACCGGTTTCCGCGAACATCAAATTTCATATTTTACGTACTTAGTTGCGAATCGAAATTCTACTGCCACGATGTTTTTAGAACTCGCTACGGCTGTCAGGAAAATTTGTTAGCGTTACGGAAAAGTGCGTGAAAAACGCATAGTTTCTCCCCTATGGCACCGCGCGATTCTCGGTCGTATCCAATCGCATCCGGCGCGGCCATGCCGGGGATCCATCTCGTGGAATCCTGGCGGGAGACGACACGTGGTTGTTGCAGTGGCGGATGGCACGAGGCTCTGGTCTCCCTACTACCTCTTTCTCGGCTTCCTCGTCCACGCTGGACGCAATGAGGCGATCCTCAGACTCAGACCTCAAAGCGCGACCGGTAGTCGAACCGCGTGCAAGCGAGGCCGAGCACGAGGAACACCAAGTGCGCGGGGACCTTCGCGGCCACGTCGTGCATTTTCTCCGCGAATCGCGTTTCTTTTCGAAAAGAAATGATAGAATGACGCGAGGTCAAGTGCTAATTGCGAAAACGTGAAAGATTCGACGAAGACTGCGAATGAAGATACCTCGATCGGCCGCGCCGATCTGCTGTTGCCTCCTAGGGCGACGTTGGATTGGACATTGCGACAAAAGGTCACCAGATCGATTTCTTCCCTTTAAAACTTCTTCTTTTCGCGATCTGTATTTAACGAATATCGCGTCCGCGTCTGATCAAGACGTGCGATGTACACCGCGTGCATTTACGCGTTCAATTTCCAGACCATCAGATCCGAATGTATGAATGTGGTTTCGTATTCGTAAGAACGATCCACGAGAGAGATGGACTGGGTATGACGATCGATTGAATGTCTTGCGGTACAGGCGGTGGTGCACTGTGAGGAACGACTAGCTTTGAAATTGGTGAGTACATTTTTTTATCGTAGTATTGGGTATCAGAAATCCGGTTAGAAATCCGGAATAGAAAGAGGGGGAGAGAGAGAAAGAGAGAGAGAGAGAGAGGTTGAGATGTTCGGTGCTTCATTGAGGATGCTGACAGGTGTCAGAGCAGATTAAAATTTACAAACGAATGAGTATGGTAATGCGATGGCAACATTTGGATTTTATAGCGGATTTATCACACTTGTATATATGCACATATACAAACTCATACTTAATACGGTGACTAATAAATAATTCTCTCATTTTTAAATGATGAAGCAATAAAATAAACGGAGGCAATTAATTATCAGAAAATATTAAAATTATTGAAGATTATTTCATATAGCAAAGATATATTCGGAAGTAACTAATAAATAGTTCGTTTGTGATATAATACTTTATCATAAAATAACTACGATCATGTGCAATGAATCACGCAATGATCCGATGATTCGACGAAACATGTAAAACATTAGAAAGTTTTAATTTCGCGGTATCGATAGAAAGTCTCACCGCACCTCGCGCGAAAGCAATTTTAAACGTTAATACACTTGCATCCTCGTGGATGAAATTAGTCTCCGGAATGGATGATCGATCGTAACGATCGATACACGACTGCTAATACAAGAATTATCGACGCTTTCAGAAGTAGGCGAACGCGCTAGATCGAAAACAATATAATCAATAGCCGGAGGTTAATGTTATTAGAAAGTCTCGATATCATGCGATCGAGCATTTTTGAATATAGACATCCCTATATATTCGACAGGTACAAAAACCTAATTATATTTGTCTCTTTTTTTGCGTGCAAAAACTGTTATTCAAATTTTCTTATAGATAGCAAGTTAAATTTCAAAATTAAAGCTTCCGTTGAAAAATAATTCTTAAGTTCTGAAAATCGATTAATTTAAATGAAAATATTTATTGATCAAATATATTTTGAATCGATATGTTTTCTTAATAATATTTCTTATTAATTTTTCAATCGATAGATTTTTTATTAACTTTTTCTGAAATACATTTTAAAAAATTAATTATTTTGCTACTACAATAAGTGTAATATTCTTCACAAGTTTAAGTCTTTTCCTCTCTCTCTTTTTAGACATTGTACTTATTGTTAGATATCATACTTTTCACAAACGTTATCTTATATAATATAGAAAGAAATATGCAAAGAGTTCTTCTGGATTTTGCGTATCTTTGAAATATTCTTGAAAGACATCTTTCAGATATATTCATCTGCGATAGTAAGGGAAAGTAGAAGAGATAGAAGAAAGAATGTGAATTGGCTTCGTCCTCTTTGCCGATTTGAGATTCATAATAAAATGATTATCAATTGGCGTAAAGTGTGCCACTCTAAAGGAAGGCGAAAGAAACGTAATCCACTTAGAGGAAGCTGTAATGAATAACAAATGTATGAGAATGCACGGGGGATTTTCGCGGATTGCATTAGTCAATCTGGCGAACGCTCACCGGCGATTAGTCCGCAGTGTTCCGTAGCGGAATCCCCCGTGTAAATTGGGTCAAACTGATTCCTTCTTAAAATAACCGTAACCACTTGCCGTAATCGAACACGCCACTTTCACTGATTAGTCGCGCGCCTCCTAAACACCTTCCACCTTATGTCGCTTCAAATATGTCGTAAGAGTCCTGGTCTTCTCACCCTCAGATTGAAATGCATTCCTTGACTAAATGTAAATTTCGCATAGACTCCAGGGAAAAAAAGAGAGAGAGAGAGAGTCTTACTTATTTAACATTTTTTAATTATCTTTTAAATTATTTATTTATTATTTAATTATTATTTTTTTAATTATTTATTTTTTCAGAAATTAAAGGCTCATCAAGATTTCTCTCATTCATCATTTTCTTTGTTGTACGGAGATACAAATAAAATCACAAATTGATGGTCAATAAATAGATATAATAACGTTTCAATTGTTTTATATATGCACTACACTTTTTTTTATATAATAATTATTACAACTTGTTTACACAATATCAATTTATAATTTTTTTAACTTCATTAAAAAGAATTAATCCTAATTTTTTTTCTTTTATTCTAATATTTGCATCTGTGTCATAAAATATTCAACAATGAATTTTTTATATTTTCTTTTATGTATTAATAAATTATAATATAATTATCGCTAGATCCCTTTGTGAGAACTTTGTCGTATAAATTTTCCATTCGATTCAGTTATGAGCCATATTTTTTGGATGGAACTTATTTACATTAGAAAACAGAAGAAGCAACTGACGTAACGGTTTACAAATCTTTACGTTACACTAATAAGATTATTTTAAATTTCAGTTATAAGCTATCGAGATTTTAATCCTAAAGGCAGACTATCGCGTGATTTCGCTTTCGTCGAAAGTCACTGATGTATCAGTGCCGTTAGAAACGAAACTTGATCAATTGTTTCGCGTTGTGAATATAGCTCGCAGGAACATTCACTTGCGCATCACTATTTCGCTCTAGTTTCGAATTACAAGTGTGCCGGTTCGGAACAAATTAGAGCTGCTTTTGTTCGCGATGGATTTGGGTCTCCTCTCCTCGCAGCGAATCCGTTAGAGCGTTTCGCCGTCACGGTCCCTGAGCCATAAAAGATTTGTCCTCTATATCGTCCGACCCAAAAATCAAGGGATAACTGCAGAATCGACTCGGAAAGTCGGAAACAAAATGGGACATCACAATGTACTATTTGTATGCGCTTTCTCGAATCGCGAGCGCGAAAGCTATGTCGATTAACAAGCCGTTAATGTACGCTCGAACTGCGAAATAGAAGAATACAGATTATAAGAAATCTTCCTCCTGCTGTTATTCACTAATGACGAAATGTTATTGCTATCGTTTTCACGAGCTAATTCGCGATATGTAATCGCGATTTGATTGCATTTCTACAGTTGCCTTGTTTTTATGTTCACGAAATTGAACGGCCTTTTTTAAAATCATTCATAGAGTTCGAAAAACATCATCCAGTAAAGAATGGAGTTCGATAAGCTCAAATGAAGTTTACTTGAATGAGAGATATCGAGGTATTTGCTTACCTAGACAGTACAAAATATTAACAAAATATTTATAAAATATTTTTGTGATCTTAGATTGCACATAAATATTATTATTATAATTGTTATGAAATATTAAATATTGTAATAAATGCTATGAAAATACTTAATTACTGAGACATTATAATTCAAGTAAAACATACTGTTAGAAATATTTATCATAAATATTACATAAAATATATATTTTAATAATATTTCGAATAAAGCTTTATATAAAATACGTATGAAATATCTATAGTGACAGCAAAAAGAAAGCTTCTTTTCGAAGAAAATAAAAAAACAAGAAAATTTTCTATAAAAAAGTCTTGTTTGTAGAGAAAATAAACATTAATTAGCAATTTTATGAATATATTCTATTCTTACATTAACAAAGAGCTTCGGATATATTCTTGATTTTAGAAATTAAATATTGTATGAATATTTTTTGAGCATCCAAACAATACAATTTTTAATTTTCGCTTATTTTTCAGATGACATATTTTCTATATAATTAATACACATCTTTTTGGTATATATAATTTTAAGAAACATACAGTCTATTTTATTCTTTATGAATAAATTGTTAATTACAAGCAAGAAATGATCGTCAATTAAACATCGAATCAACATCAAATTGGTGTTGAAATCATCGTATGGATATTGATTCAACATCAATTCATTTTTCACTGGAAAATATTTACTGATATTTACTTTTGAAAAATAAAGTTTTTTTTAAAAAAATATTTTCTCTATACGAATATTTTTTGCACTCACTGTACATATAACGTTTCAAAAAATTAATATTAATACAATAAATATATATTCTATGCGCTGTCTAGATATTTCATGGCCTTACTCGTCTATAATGTGTGCTTGACCTAAAGCCATAAACGTGACATACAATACAGCATTTATTGTCATTGTTGAATCAATAGACATTTTTATGACATACTAAACTATTATCGTAGTAAATACGTGACTATCTCTGTTCTTTCTTTCTACGTACCATTTCTCCCACGTCAAATTAATAATAGACACTCGAATCTCTGCTACGTATACAGAGCAACTTGTGTAATGGAAAACGAGAGGGGAAACCCATCAGACATTTATCCACGTTAGCATTACGTTGTTAGTTGCATCGTCGCGCACGTGTAATATGTAACGACGCTAATAAAGCTTTCCTTTATGGTTATAATTTTTCACGATTGTAATTATAAATAAATTGGAATTAACGCGCGCATTACAGAAGGAGGGAACTTCCGTGAAAGCTCTTCATTAGCGATGCACAACGATGCATAAAGGTCGATGCTTTATATACCGTGCTAATTCTACAAAAGAAACTAAACGATCGGATCCATTAATCCCTATCTCTGCATGATTACGCCCAGCTTCGCCGAAGCGTCAATTAAATCGTGCAACATGTAAGCACTTTGATACATCAATAGAAAGAGGAGAAATCAAAAAATAACTTTTAATATTTAAAATGACATAGTATAATAGTTTACTATATTCATTTTTAATAATATTAAAGAGAAAAAGTGAGTTTCTTAATGAAAAATATTCAATTTCGATGGACTTTTGTGAAAATTACAATAAATTTTATATTTATTTATTTATTTGTATATTTTTTTATACCAAATGTTTTATACTTCATAATTGCATATTTCTTAAAATATCTAAGAAAAATATTTGCGAAAATTAATCAGTTCTTTACAAAAGAGCTAATTCGATGATATAATGGTCTCGGAATCAATTTCCTGTAGGAATCTTCACGATTTTGTAATAGCATTTCATATATTGTTTCACATATGCATACACTGTAGATAGCTTTCTTTTCGTGTAATTATACACTGTAGATAATTAGTTTTTCGACAGATAACGAACAAGCTGTTTAATTGGTGAATAAAATGCTCGCGAAGGTACAAATGTATGTCAATCGCGCAACTCGACTCGTTAACGCGGTTTCGAGGTGGTCCACTCTGTCCCCGAAATCGAGTGCAATAAAATTTAGTGGCCGGAAACATTTACCACTGCGATCACCAAGAAATAGCACCGCATTTCATTAATTTTAATAGACGCTTCTTTCGACGGTACGTGGCTAATTAAAAGATCGGAACGGCAGAACCTGGTTGGTTATTTTAATGCTTATTTGTGGGATCCTTATTTAACGTCGAAGTTACTCGCGTTTCTCGAAATATTACTTATAATTATAATTACATCTTGCGTATTAAGAATTAAACTCAGAAAGTCTTTATAACGGAAATATATGGAAAAAGCGTTGTTGTATTAGAATTTTCTATTAATTTCAAGGCGTAGAATTTTATTCGAAACATGGAAAATCATTAGCGTACCGTTGATTGAAACCTCGGAAATATATAAATGACTAACGAGAATGTGTGCCGATTGAAAGGTAGTCGATTTCTAGGTACTTCGATATTTGCCTCGCCTTTGATGGCTTTGATGCGAAAATTCACTTGTAGCAGCCTCAGTGTATCATTATCTGCCATTAAACTCAAATATACATTTTCTTATTAAATCGTAGAAAAGATTTCTTACATATAATTTTTTATATGATTTTATTATTAAAATAATAAATTAGAATGGAGGACAAAAGAATTGCAACGTCTCTCTCGTGTATTTTATACAAAAAATTCTTAATATTATATATTATCTAGAGCTATTCTTTTATATTATTATATTATTATATGTTAAAAACATTTGTGAGTAATGATATTTATCGTAAAGCATAAAATATTTTTTAATAAGAGAGAAAACTTTTCTAATTTTATGTTATTATAAGATAGAATACTAAATTGAAATGAAATTTTCAATAAATTATTAATATGAGCGAAAATATGATAAAGTGCTATATAATTTTCGTGATGCTAAATGTTGTAAACATTGCATGTTCTATATATAATAAGCTAATTGCTGTAATTTATATAAGGTAAGGAAAAAAAATGTATTGATGCACGAATAGACTGCACGAAAATTTCGCACAATTCATCATGTTGTGAGAAAATAAAATAAAGAGACAAAATTTCCTCGGGACATATAACACCCTATTGCCACGAGAAATCATATCCGTCGGCGTTGCCGCGGCCACTCGCGACGATACATACATGAGGTGTTAAAGTAGGTCACTTTTATCCCCTGTAGCAAGCGATCACGATCAAGAGATTGGGATCGGCCGCAGCCATCGGCCCATGGAGAGCGAACGATCTTAGTACTTGAAGAAATCTACACTATTGTTATCCACTATTGTTCCGACGTCTCTTCTAGAAAAGCTATGCGTATTTTTTATTTTGTAATGCTTCGAAAGTACATTTTTTTTTGTTTTGTACGATACGTCACGCATTCACACCTACGATTCGTGAGATACCAATTCTGAACGTCCGGTCTCTTGTCTTCCCGTTGTAAATGTTATACAGAGAACCGTACCGTGCGCGCCCGCAATTCGAACGAATCTAGAGAGCCGATGTAATCGCGCTCGTCCGACTATTTCCGCGACTAATGAGCAGAGCGCGAATAATGAAATTACGCTTGTCTGCGCAAGTAGCCCGCTCGTACAGCGAGATTCACGGGAGTGGACGACCGACGCGGCTCTCGTTACTCGAGAGATGTTTGGCAGAGTGGAAGAAATCCGTGGCCGAACCGTGCAGGCGTAATACACGGACGATTAAGTGCTTTCATCGGTATTGCTAGGATGCTAGACCGGTCGTCGGAAACGCCCTTTCCAGTATACAGTCACTCGTATTAGTGTCCGTCATCAATTTTTACGGATATACGACATGCGGGCAACTTGCTCTAAATGGCGACGAGAGATTTCTAAATCGCGACAAAACGGACGGATCGCGCGCGCACCTCAGGATCTAATCTTGCCGATCATCGTATCGACTGTCGATGTCTCCCGGCACAATCGATCGGCAGGTGCACGGCCAGCTTGATACACGGACGCAGGTGTGCATATTCACGCGCGTGTTATACACACGAAATATATATATTGTACATACGCGATGCATATCACCGGCGCTCGCGGCTCTCGTTACTCTTACGTGCGATTAATTCCTCTCTTTCGTTCTTTCTTTACTTCAAGTCCATGGCGTTCACCCATCGACCTTCTTAAGAGAGATCCGTCGACTTTTCCATCGGCCTCGATCTCGATACACTCGACGACGTGTATCTAAATGTGGGAAGAGCGGCTACGTCAACGCACAAGAAAATATGTGAGGTCTAGGTAGATGACACGAGATAGATCACAGATCGTAGATAACACGCTTTTCGACGACGACCCCCTTTAAGCGCATATGCGACATTCTTAAGACGTAATCCTTTGATTAGAAATATATGTCTGTCAAAACGTAAGACAAATTATACATCGCTTAAAAGATCGCACATCTCTTTTATATCACTTCATCTTTTCTATTTCCTAAAAAGATTATTATTATTTAATTAATAGATTACTCTTTTATATCATGAATTCCTCTTTTATGTGATTAATTTATCTTATAAAACAAATATACACAGAGATATATTTTCAGAGCTAAGGATTAATTCATGATTGATGAATCTGATATCAATTATACTCTGCGGTTTATACTTCATCATGCAATTAGCTTAGAGTTTCTAAATTGAAAAACTTTCGCTTTTTCATTGTGATTAATCGTATTAAAGATTAGAATTAGGAACGCTTAATTATAGCGACAGCACAATGAGTTTCGCGGATTCTGTGCCACTAAATAATACGCTGCCATACGAAACGGACAGTGATATGACACACAAAACGTGAAAATAAGGATAAATTGCGACGTTGTGTCGTTCCGCACGTGGTCGAAAGGTTTCACCGAGTATATACGAGGGGCTTTCTCTCGAATGAAAAAATCATTTGGCGACTCGACAAAATTTCCAAATATGCGAGACATTATGTTTCCGCAGTGAGGCTCTAACGTTACTTGGCGCGCGTGCGCGCAAACACGCTATTGAAAGTATGCCGTGGCGCGACGAGGAGGGTACAAAAAATTCATGCACGCTTCCCCGCACTCTGCCGTTTTCACTGGAATTCACGTTTATTAATGCATTCCAATTACACGATGCTCGCGAGTTATTAACGCACTAACGAATCGTCACATCATGCGTCCTCATCTTCCCCGGTACTTTCACTACCTTCATAATCACCGAGCATGTGTAAGACTGAAGGAAGTTCCATATTAACGTTATGTCTAAGAAACCAGGAGTCAACAAGCATTTATATAATCGATATACAAATTTTTTTATTGCTTTATATCCGACATCGCGTCGGTACATCTCTTTATTATATTAATGTTTTTATATATATATATATATATATATATATATATATATATATATATATATACATACACACATATACTGTACATGTACTGTTAGAAATATAACCACGAACTTCCTTTACATGTAAATGAAGCTCGTGGTTATTATGAACGAAATTAAAAGTAATGAATAATTTAACTGAAAATTAAGTTACAGTAATTACTTAAATGTAATGAACGTGTACATTAAATTTCATAAATTTTCATAAAAATACATTAAATTTTATGTATATGTACATAAATATACTTTTTAGTTATAAATACATTAAATTTAATGTAATGTCACAAAATTAAGTTCAAATTGTGTAACTTAAAATTTAATGAAATTTAAGAACATTTCTAACAGTGTATATTTAAATTTCATACTTATTTCATACATAAGAAACTTCTTTACCGAGTTAAATCGCTAAATATAACTACTCGTAAAAATAATTATATATAAGGAATACTCTTGCGAATAGTTATATATAAAACCATATAAAAAAGAATTTAACAATAGTCATTAGAGATCGCTCAATAACATAAAACATAAAAGAGAAGGAGCATTTTATGTTAATATGAAGGAGAAGATTTTATGTTACGAATATTACGTTATGTTATGTGAATATTAAGAAAATTTATGTAATTATAAACGAATTATAATTACATCCAATTTTCTTACATAATATTCGTATAATATTAAAATTCTTTCTTCGTGAATATTCTTCACCAAATAACCGCATTGTAACAGTGTAATTGATAATACGGAATTTGGCAATTCCATGGTTAACATTCAGCGATCAAGAAATAAGATTTAATCTCAAATGTCAAAAAGATCGAAGAATCAGAATAATTTTCGGATATGAACTTCACTTTGACATCCTAATTAGCGTTTTATTATTTAACAGCGTTCTATTATTTTCTCGCATTCTTTATTGTAAATGATGGCCGAGACGTTTACATTTTTAATTTGAAATATATGACTTTGACAAAAAACTTCTTGCGTGTATGGCTCCTACCCATTTATGCCATATAAAAATTCATTTTGACGTTTTATTTAAACGAGGGAAATTTAAGAATGTTGCTTTGGCATTTAAATTGTAACTTAGGTATCTCTATTAAATATTGGTTTAAAATTAATTAAAGTTTTATTCATTTTTTTAAAATGTCAAATAGGAAGACAGATCAAGTGAAATTTCAATTAATTTCAATTAATTTTTATGAAGAGATACTTAGAGTCAATTTTTT
>Ga0157363_1000694_pt1 | contig 26272 bp, 20 predicted proteins | sample AttsexASBM1_FD_111477 | JGI IMG/M metagenome (GOLD analysis project Ga0157363, IMG submission 111477) | Fungus gardens microbial communities from leaf cutter ant in Ribeirão Preto, State of São Paulo, Brazil - Atta sexdens ASBM1 | ecosystem: Host-associated > Fungi > Mycelium > Unclassified ... | reverse complement strand
GCAGACACAAATCGACTAATGTTTCTATGGGGTTATGTTGACAGATGCCCAAGTTTATTGTATGACGTCTATGATCTATTTATTTCGATCACCACTTACCGCTAAAGCCATCTATAGGAAAACAGCGGAAGCAAAGTTGTGCACCTAATAATTTTTTCTTACGTATAAAAAACTACAGTTAACAGTTCGCAGTCGAGGAGTTGATTTTTTTCAAAGTAATCGCTAGCACATATTACATTTGGTACATTTTTAGCGTTTATTACAGTGGATGCGATATTCGAGAATCGTATAAACTTTGTATCGACTTTCTTGACGATATCAACCAATTGATCGAATGCTAATTCAATGCATTGATCTAAGTTGAAAATAAACAATATTGTTGATTCAGTCATCATTAAACGTACATCGGATGATTCCAAGCATACAATTTTAGCATTCAATTGTACTGAATCGCAAATCTAATATAATTACCCTTGTGATGATTCCGAAGACAATTTTGAATATTCCAACGTTGTTCATAGAGTCCTTTCCATGTTTCGATAGGTAATATTAATTCGTTTCCACGATTATCTCCTCGTAGCTCGGTGAATCAATGTTGATACCATTGATGAAATTTCTAGAAATTTATACCCCGTACGTATCAATGCGTATTTCCTGCCTAGTATACGAACCGCACAATGGACGCGCTATAAAAAAAGTATGAAAGAAATATTAAATAATTAAATAATTAATTAAATAATTAATTAGTTAATTTAAAAACTTATAAAGTGGGAAATTCTTAAACTTACTTAGTACATCTTTTCGTAAATGATGGAATTTCATCATTATTCTGAAGTGGAACGTAATAATTTTTTTTCGTATATTTCCTATAGCAGAGTACATTGCTGTTGTTGTTGTATAAAAATAAATTAAAAAATTTTTAATCTAAAATTATGATGTAATTTCTTCACACAAATAAAATAGAGGGCTGGAATATGCGACTTGTGTCTCTCTTCTATTTTTATACAGAAGGGATTTTTTAAAACTTTTCGTACAAGCGACTAAAGCAATACTGAATGTGTAAAGATTGCGTACAGCTCTAATTACAAATTGCAAGGGAGGGGATAATTTTTGCAGGAAAGTAGAATAAATAGGTGGTTCTAAAGAACAATGTATTAGTGCATGTATGATATGTATGTTTGTGTGTGTGTGTGTGTGTGTGTGTGTGTGTGTGTGTGCGCGCGTGTGGGAGAGGATGTCCAAGGGAGTGCGGAATCTAAGATAGAGAGTTTTTTTTTCTTCTCGCACGCAATTTAATTAAATAGATGTGATATTTAATGATATGATTTAATAACTAATTATGATAATATTTTTTGTGAATATAAGTAGCTAATTATGATAATATCTTTATTAATGTACAATAATCCAAATGCACTAGCTAACCAAGCGCACTTTCTTATCGACTAATTCAATATTTATTAAATTATACTGCTACTACTATTCAACAACTATTATTAACTAATTCTTAACTACAAGGAAAGAAAAGGGGAAAGAAATTTAAAACGTATTTTTAAAAAACCTCATATTTTATTTTAAACTTAATATATTCCTTTTTGACGTTGCGATCACCAATTATATATCTTAAATACATTTTGCGACGCACAATTCTTAACATGTTTTACACATCGCATAGTATTAATAACATCTAGATTATTCAAAGATTCTATATCTTCGTAATCAGCATCCAGGGTCTCAATGATCAAATCGTTACTATCGAGTATCCACCAACCATTCGAGCTTTTCATCCTTTAACGTATAACGAGAGCATTTATTTAGTTAATTTTTTTATTGTCGTCATCTTCTTCCGCGCCAATTATAGTCGACGTAATCAGGCGTTTCACCATTCTACAATGGGAAGACGGGATCATCCTATCTTCCCATCGCAATCGACGGTGATAAGTACTCAATCAGGAAGCACAATACTTTTCAGATTTTGTCAAGAAATTCTATGGCATGGGACATGTAAAAATGTAATGAGAGAGAATGGTTTCATTCTCAACACCGCTACTTCCTTCATGATAAATTTCTTTCCAACGATTAATCTTTGCAGATCTACAAATGTTGATACAGTCATGGCGAACAATTTTTCGAGACTGCGATCGATTTCGATGAATCATATATTTTTTAGCGTATCGGAGAAAGCACTTAGGTGATTTTGCGCACAACGTTGATTAACGGATTATACTGAACCACGCGATCATGTATGATAAGATAATATGCTGTAGTATTTGCAGGCACATTTGCCTTGCAGTCAAATTCTATGCGTACATCGGTGGCGCTCTTGACGGATTCGTTTTGTCGCGAGCAGTCAATGACTGCAAAAATCCTTTCTCGACAAACAAGAGTAGCGTTTCGAAGTAATCGATTCCGTAATATGCTTTATGAAAATGAGCGTACATATCAAAAAGGATGGCATATATCAAAATCCAAATTCAAATCATTGTAAGGATAAAAATCTGAATTTAGATAGAGTTTCACGTTACTCAAATTACAATCGTCGAACACGCTTGCATCTTGCAATATGTTGTTCTTTCGACTGGTCTGTAGAGCAAAGATAACGTATCGTGGCTTCTCGAGTTAAGTAGCCGTTTCTGATGACCCATGAATGTTTGGTCGTGTAACAGAGGATATTCGTACAAATTCCACGAACGAAAACTTATGCTCAGATAACGACCATTTTCCAATGCTCATAGCATCGATAGCTTATTTATTTCGCTCAATAATACGTGCGCATTCGCCACTGCACTTTGAATAATTCAAGCGTCGGGTTTGTCGCCGGATTTCTAATCAGACAATTATTGTTGTTGCGCGATCTTATCAATATCAACTCGTGACGAGCGTTGACGATCACATGTTTGTAATTCTCACAAAAGCTCAACAGCATGTTGAGCGATACACAAAAATTAAAGTATCCTTCCTCTGTGTCAGACCTAGTGTTCCATCCAGCGTTCAGCGCAATCAAAGATTTGTTATATGTCGATACGTAGTTCTTGATGGTAATTCCGACGTTTCTGTTGCGATCAAACTTCACACCGTTGAGTTCGTATCAAATTTCATCAAACATGAACGCGATGCAATTATTTGCCAATACCGCGGTAGTACCTTGGATCTCTCTGTTCCTCACCAGTTTTTCCTCAACATATAGAAAGCTTTCGCACGGCAACGTGTATAAATCCTGTTGCTGTATGGATATTCTTATCTCGCTTATACTCAAACGTTGTGTTAGCAAATGGATTGTACGTGTGAGTCTTAAACATTACGTTGCAATCGTCGAAGATTGAATCGTTCTTGATGTTTAGAATATCAGTCATCTCGAAAATTGCGTACTGTGATCCCCAAAGATTTAAAAAATGTAACGTTCGACGGGCTAAGCTTCTTCTTTCTGATGCAGCTGAATGAGTGAATGTTGTCGAGTGGTGATGTTAGAATGCGTTATCTCTCTGCGCTTCGCTCCGTTCAACACGATATCTCACGCTCGCGCTATCACTGTCGTCGTCGCACATATAATCTGACGGTGATCTCTTCTCCTCGAAAATCGAGCAATTGTCCGTTTTGACGCAGCAGTTGTCCGTCGACAACGCGTATCATTAGATCCATAATGCTCCGTGTAGTAATCAGCAAGTAAATGATTTTCGCGGGCTATTCCGACATCTTATACCCGGCAGCACGCTCGGCGAAAATTCGTGTATTGTGTGTATTTGCCGTTGTACGCATCCGAGGCCACGTTACATTCTATGCGGATAACGTTCATTATGTTGATCGACACATCCGATTCGTGTCATCTTCGCGATCGCAGTATACGCTTTGACGAGAATCCCAGCAGCGATCCAACGTTTTGTGCTTGTTAAAGTTAATTCTGTAGGCGCATCTAATCTCGCATCTCATCATGTAGTTTGCGCGGAACGTTATCGGATATTCTCCATCTTTGCCATCGTCATCGATGTCATTGTTGCTATTGTTACTACGTACTATGTCAACGATTTCAAGTGCGTCGCGGCGCGGACGTTTCCATAAAATCGTTTCAAAAATTCGTTTATGTTGTGTTCTCGCACTTCATACGAATCCTTGGAAATTGTAATTTCTGCGTCATCTTTGCCGAAATAAAATTTATTGCTCAATTCGTTCACGTTTGGTATTGTGTGATAAGTTTCAAAGATCATCAGACCGAGCTCGTAGTTGTCACACAACTCTATGGCAGGAAAGTAGTTTGGACATTGCCGTGAGGACACTGCTTTTTCCGTTCAGTGTAAGTGTCAACGACATTACAGAAAAAGCGTTCGATGAATACTGAGATTTCGCGATATCTCATCGGATTTTATAAATTCGCGCGCATCGACCGTTCGTAGAAACCGCAAACATATTTGTCTGCACAAGTTCTGATTGTACGTCTGATAAGACATGCATTTGTACTCTATCATCGTAACACTTCCGAAATATCGCACCAGTTTCTTAGGCTGTCGAAGATTACCGAAACTGTCAAAGTACACTACGCGGTTATTCCTCTTCACATAGGCTACCCAATGAGTATCTGGTCCTATCGCATCGTCTAGATTCACGATGCCGCTTTCGTTTCAATGCGCCACTCGTCGGTAACGCGTTACGCATAAAAACATCTCTAAAGTACGCGCATACGTCTCGCGAGCACGTATGTCTAATTGCACCCGTGGGCATTTTTATCGTCCTTTTGGCGTTTTTTTTCTTCGCTGCTACATCCTGTCCACGTTTATAGAGGCTGAAATACAGTCTGCAGCCCTGTTCCATCGCGCGATCATGACGTTGCAGTTTCCTCGAGTTGACGCGCCCAACATTGGCAGAAAAGGTAATGCGCCGCTTATGATAGCCATCGATAGTATCCGTTTTTTTGTTGTCTTTTTTTTCGTTGTTTTCTTCTTCTTCGGATTCATGCTCATGGCGATCTTGGTCTTGGTTTTCATCGCTGTCCAAACGGCAGCATCGGCGGCTCTCTAACTCAGAGTCGAATCTCTGGTGGTGACGCATTCTAGTTTTATTGGCGAGTACCTTGTTCGCCGCGTTTCTATCGGTGAGGTCGTTGCTCCGAGAATACGCAATGTCGTGTTTTCGGCACATCGCGTCCAGCGGATTTATGCCCGTATCATCTCTAGCTAATCGCTTCGTAAGCCAAGTGCCCGGACCGCAAAACTGATATCTCGGGATATGTAACTCGAAAGGAAGCGCGTTTATCGCTTGATTCAGCAGACTGTCGCGCGACGCCGACATTCGCTACAGTCCTTTATCTTCGGTGCCGAGCTGTCGATGTGTGTCCACGGCTGATTGTAATGCTTGTCGCAGCAAGGATACGATTCCTTCAAATTCGTCTGTGTTCAGGAAGTTTGTCCCACACATAGTCGATATAGTCACCGTACACACGTAAGAGTATAACTTTCGTATATACTGCAGCTCAACTGTTCAGCGCTCAAGTTCTGAATGTCGAAAGGCTAACATAGCGCGAGATACATTTTGTTACTGGGCGACTTGCGGATTCGCGCGTCTTTAAATAGGCGGTCAAGAGCGCACAACCCGTAATGAGCATGAAATTCGGCAACTGCTGATATGCGTCACGAACTGCGACACGAAATCGCGAATAATGGGAGGCAATAGATGGAGAAGCGTAAGCACGGTGAAATGCTGCCGAGTACTATACGCGCGATTATTTGCGACCCGAATTGCGGTAAAACCAATGTTCTCATTTGCTTGATCGAGAGCCCGAACGTTTCGAGAACGTGTGTGTCTATTCAAAATCGTTGCAATAGCCAAAATATCAATATCTCGAAAATATGTTTATGTCTATCGCCGAAATCGGCTATTTTACGTTTTTCAACAGCGACGTCGTTCCACCGAGCAAGACGCCCAAAATCTATTTTTATTTTTGATGACGTAGCATGCGACAAGCAGGATGCGGTAAAAGAATACTTTTCGATGGGTCGCTACGCGAACGTCGATTGCTTCTATCTCTGTCAGACGTACGCGAGGATACCTAACATCTTATATGTGAGAACGCGAACCTGCTGATCTTATTCAAATAAGACGATACCAACTTGAAACACGTTTACAACGATCATGTAAATATCGACATGTCATACGATGAATTCTGCCATGTTGTTGGCAAAAGAATATGGATTTCTAGTAATAGATAAGAACAGTGCGTTACAAATGGTAGATATAGAAAAGGATTTAATGAGTTCGCGATAGCGTAATGTGATCAGCCGTTGTCGATACTTCGGCAGAGACGAACATGGCAGATGTTTGCGAGCGTAAAAAAATCGTGAGGGAGATCGAGAAGACGAGCGAGTCGATTCGTAAAAAACATTGCGCTCTGAAGACTGGTAGAATCGAGGAAAATATCACGTTAAACAGACATTTTAAACCTCTTATTAAACCGCTGCGACTTTTCGTTGACAGCGTGCATGCGACAAAGAGAGAATTACGCGATGATAACGTAGAGTTTGCCTCTAAAGTCAGAGGAAGGAAAAGGAGGAGAAGGAGAAGCAAGAGGAGGGAGAAGAAATGAAGGAGACATTCGAACATTCCGTGACTCTGGGTAAATCCAATGATCAATTACACGATCATATACAACCGACAACCTACACCCCGCGTGCCAAAATCGTACCGACGATAGAGTCGTTGGAGAATGTTTTCGAAATGACGGAAGACTCACTAGCGACGAAGGTTCGAAATGAGCTGCAAATGTCGGAAAGTCGACAGGCGTTACGAGCCGGCTTTCGGCCCGCTGGATTAAAAGTACGTCGAGGCTGTTCTAAGAGGAGCGCAAGATAAAGAGAGCGGTATAGATTACGTGTACAGCGTGTACACAAGGATGGACTGATTTTTGGCAATAAATGTTTCGACGTGGATGACGTGGACAACATAATTATCGACGGCGTAAGATACGCCGGTACAGTCGGTTTTTAGTTGATTTTCAAGAGAATTCCCGACGATCTCCTCTATACGGAAGACGATAAACACAAGAGTATGCTGCTAGCGATAAACGCGCACAAACATCATTCGCAGGGTCGAGTATTGAGCAATAGGGGATACGTAATCGCGCGTAATTGATGTCGATCGCGACCAAGAAACAGAAGAAATCTGAAAAGGGATTACCTCATGCAACGACAGCGCGATCGATTACGTACACTGGAACGATCCCAACGAACTAGCGGATCGTCTACGATTGCTCGATGTTTCGTACCGAGCGCGCAACAACGCTCACGACAACAAGCTGTCGATCATCGAGGAACTTCGCGAAGCCGGTCTCATTATACATTAAACTGCGTATGCATGAAATGGGTCAATTGAGTTATATTGAGAGAAAAATTTTCTTTGTTTCTTGTATCGTGCATATCATACGCCGAATCATGAAAAAGAAATCCGATGAAAAAAGAGGAAAAATTACAATAACTCCGAAAGACATCGGCTAGAGGAATTGTACGCTCCGGCGAGAAGAAATTTTCCGCGAAGGCGCGTCATAATCCGGGGATAAGATGATCTGTGGCAGACTGACATCGAGATGGATCCATTACTCGCGTCAACAGAGGTCATTACTCACCGTCATCGAGCAAGTATGCGTGAGTCATAAGAATAAAAGTGGAAGCGAGACGACTGAAGCTATCGCTGATAATTCGAGATAATTCGAAAGAGCAAGAACTATCCAAAAAATCTATAGACTGATATAGGAAAAAAAATTTTACAACGTTGATGTAAAACGGCTCTTGAAAAAACACATCATTATTTCAACGTACTCTGTAATGAAGACATCGGTCGTCGAGCGATTCAATCGCACATTAAAAAATGATATATAGAAGATATTTACACTTAACGAAAACTATATCAATGCGCTGTCGCAGCTTGTATCAGATTATAACACGCGCAAGCATTGAACGACCGATATGCGATTCGTCGACATTACTCCCGTGATTGCTGAAAAACTCTTAGCCACGACAGCAACATAAAGATCGCGGATTCGGCGAAATTCAAAATAGGTGATTTGTTTGAGCAAATATAAAACTGTCTTTGAGAAGATATATATACCAAATTGGACCATATTGGAGGTGTTTAAAGTCGTTTGGAGCTCTATGAGTTACATCGCGCTTATCCGGACGTATATCTCGTGGAGAAAATATTGTGCAGGAGAGGAGACGAGGTTTACATAAAATAGTTGGGATTCGATGCATCGCATAGCATTCTTGGATACATAAGGATAATATAGTTTAATTCACTGTATTTTCATAAAAAATATATTTATTTTAAATATAAAAATATATATAAAAAATATATGAAATACATAAGATGTATGAAATGTTTATTATTTATACCAATCCTTTTTCAATTTAATATATAAAAAAATCTTTATTTTTTTACTATAAATGTAATACTATATAAATGTAATACTATATACAATAATTATTTAGGGTTATACTATTCGATAATGTGATATATTTCAATAATACAATTATACGACCTTTTTTACAAAGGTATGAGGGCAAGTCAATAAGTTCTTAGAAAATCTGTTAGAGGGCACTCGCAGTGTCATGTCATATTACTTTTTGACAAGTAGCATCTTTCAGCTGATTACTGTCAAATTTTGAGCAGAATTTATTGCATGATTTCATTTCTGTAGATGATTAAAGTGAACAATCTTTGTATTTTTTGCAAAATAGAAAAAACCGAGTTTCGTGCAGTAATCAAACATCTACATATGAAAGATTTAACATTGAAAGAAATCAAAACCGAGTTGAATAATGTTCATAGCACATCTGCATCAGCGTTTGCGACTGTATACAATTGAGTGAATGAATTTAAACGTGGTCGTACATCTGCATGTGATACACCTCGTTCAGGATGTCCAATTGAGGCTGCCAGAAATCATCGATAAAGTCCACGATATTGTTTTGACTGATCGACGAGTAAAACTGCGCGAGGCCACAGGCATATCACATGGCACAGTGATTTTAATTTTGCACAAATAATTGGGTATGAAAGAGCTACCGGCAAGATGGGTGCCACGTTTACTCACTGGACCATAAGCGCGACCGTGTGACGATTTTAAAAAGTTTGGAGATGTTTCCAGATGAATTTCTGCGTCGATTCATTATTGGACGAAACATAGATCCATTACTTCACACCCGAAGGAACAGTCAAAAACAATAGACTTCACTGAGTGAATCAGCTCCGAAGAAGACGAAGACCGTAAGTCGACCGGAAAGGTGATGACACACAGTTTTTTGTACGCGGTATAATTCATATCGATTACCTTTCCGTCAAAGCAAACGATTACTACGCAGCCTTATTGGATCTTATTTCAATAACATTTAAAAAAAAAAAACATCCCCATTTGGTAAAGAAGAAAGTGCTCTTCCATCAAGACAATGCACGGGTTCACACATGCCTGGCATCGATGGCCAAATTCAACAAATTCCGTTAAGAATTGCTTCCTATCCAGCATATTCGCCAGATTAGCCCCCTGCAACTATTTTCTGTTTCCAAATCTGAAGAAATGGAAGAAAGAGATTTACCACCAGAGAGCAGTTCATTGCCGAAACAGAGGCTTATTTTAAAGGATTGGACAAATCATATTATTCGGACGGCTTGAAAAAGTTGGAGAATCGTTTGATCAAGTGTATCGAACTGAAAGGAGACTTTGTTCAGAAATAAAAATGAATCAATCAAAAAATGTGTTTTACTATGTTTTTCTAAAAATTTGACTTGCCCTTCGATAATGTCCCCATGGTAATGTTTTAATTGAATTATGTATCGTATGATGTATCGTTTGTCGTACGAACTCAGAGCGATTTTCGTCTCGGATATATACTTGATGTAATTTTGATCTTATATATAACTGTTGTCACGTCATTTCAATTTCATCGTTTAAATATCGGGTGTAATCATCGAATGTTATAGTTCGCGCTACTTTTGACACCTTTCGCGCTTTTAGTGTCCTTTTTACTATTTATCCTCAACGCATACATTTTCCCTCTGAGTCCGACGAATTCAATCAATATTGCGCCATTATCTTCATCCTTCATTAAGCACTTTTTTGTTCGTAAATGGTACATCATACACATTATCGATAGAATAATCGATAGAAAAACTTGTTGAACCTAGTGATATCGTGCTTAATTTGTTCATAAACGTCATCATATTCGATATATGAGGCTATCTGTGTATATAATTTCACATTTTTTGCGATACAGCGGTAACATATATTCGTGGTGAAATTCATACAAATAGACCTTCGATATATCGAATATATACATTCCTGCGGTTTGTTCAACTTAAGTTTACAAGTTTTTGAATTTCAACTTAAGTTTACGAATTTTAATTGCTATCAGATTTTCAGAAAATACACTTCTGCTGTGGAAATTCGGCTTTGCGATCATTGCCTCTGTGTCGTATCATCCATCCCATTGTTAATAATTTTACATCGATGTGATTGCGCATTGGCAAATCATGTTCTTCATGATTTTGCCAAATACTGCATTATTCATTAACTTAAATAAATTTTTCTCAAAGCCACTCTTTGCAAACGTTCTAAATTTTGTGTTAAGTTCTATGTAATCGCGAAGCCATGGTGATTGTGCGAATTGCAATACGCGTCTTTGTTACACGAAGACCATGACGCAGGTACTGCTGCATGTAGCGATATTGTAATGTTTTTTGTCATTCACAGTCGCTAAAAGTTTATCCTGCTGTTTGCCAGGTGGTTTATCACGGACAGAATGATAGATCATTAACCTGTTCGTGCAAACGTTCCGGATATTCTAAGTCGATTTCAAGAACGTAACACGTAAACGAATCTTGAGCAATCGTGTTAACGTCAAAGTGAAGAGATGTTATCGATCCGCCATCGAAATGGCGTATGATAACAATGATTGACACATCGCTCATCCATAGATTATTAACATCGAAGTATATCAAGTACTTAGAAGGATCGACTGTATATATTTGTTATTGGCTCGCGCGTATCTGCTGAAACATTGACTAAGACCGCGTATACCGCGCTCGATAAACATCATTATATTGATATCAATGAGCAGTTCGAAATTTACGCGTGTATATTTCAGCATTGCGTCTCACGTAAAACCTGATAAAGTATAATAATACGCAGGTTCGAGACGTTTTAATACATTTGTCGCGAAAATTTTCAAATATGTCCGCTAACAGCAATACGTCCGTTTTTAAATATAGATCGCTGTATTCACCCAAGGTCTGAACAGAGAACTATTGCTAAACGTTCACGGCATGCGCGTAATTGCTTTCGGATATTATAGTGTCATCAGTCAAGGAACTGTAGAATGATTTGCGCTGTGGTAAATGCATATCTTGCAGCTTGTCAGCGCAATGTATTCGTATGGAAAAATCCCTTTTCATATCAGTAACTCGAAGTTTTCTTCAGACAAATTTTGAAATTCGCATTGTAAAAATTCGAAGTTCATTGAGAAAGGATGCTAATTTATCGAGACTGATACTTCAAAATTTATAAGAATCGATGAATCGTAATTTTATGTTATTTCGCGAATCTGATCTTTCAGCGGTATCTTTTTTTGTAAATGATATATATTTTTCTTTAATAAATCTATACTATCTTCATATGCTGTAGCTATTTCTTTGATAATAAAATGTGAGCCATAACCTGATAAATTGTAGAAAACTATGGGAATAAAATATGAGTTTTTGTAATTTAAATTGCAATTTGAATGCGAGGGACCCCTGTAACGACGGTTAAATGACATGATCGTTTCCTCGATTATCGTCTAGCGTGAAAGGTTTTTCGCACACGTGACAATGCGTCGCGCTGCGCAATGTCTCCCACTGTTCGCTCGACAAAGTTTCTATGGGGACATTAGCTGCTAAAATTTTTTTATGCTTTTTCGACGAAATCGATATTTTGATAGCGAATTGTCGTATGAACAGCGCACGTAGTATCCTATATTAAATACTTGATGATGTTGTACGTGAATGTAGATACTTCCTGATCGCTATCAGTTTTCTCAACGATGCATTCTAGATCAGTATAAACAAATGGAACTTCCGTCTTATTATAGTTGTTAAAATTTGGCCACTTGTCGTCATTGCTCGGTAATCGAATAGCGCAGTCGTTTATTCATCGGCAATCTACTATAATATATGTGACTGCATCTCTCGTGGAATGTAAATAATGTAAATAGCTGCAAATAAAAATAATGTTAATTTTTTTTAAAGAAAAAATTCGCTTTATTAATTATATACTTACCGATCGCAAATATACTTTTTTGACCATGATGTTTACTCAATTGCGAACTCATAAGTTAAGACAGATTCTTGATCCATATGAAATGACTCACATTGTCGTCTCGCGGATCTTGCAAATGCATCTAGTAAATTCACATGTTTCTTCTTTCTGTCGTCAGTGAGTCATATCGGGAGAACGTTTAGTGTTTTCTGTCCCTCGATACCATATACATTAATGGACATGTCGTTGAGACATTCGAATTTCGTTACGTCTTTTAATGTTATAGGAAATTCTATATTTAAAAAATTCAGCACTTTATATATATATAGTGTGGGTAGGAAGATTCGCGTTTCTTTCGACTGAGTACAGAGAGGCGACCACCGACCATGCGAAGCATGCATTATCCATCGATCACACGTTAATCACCGCTCTCTTTGTCATTATCTCTTTGGAGCGACATCCCACGCGCATTGGATTACACTTATTAATGTTTATTGTAAGATTCAGGATTCGCGACAACGCCCACCCACTGTCACGTGGGTGAAACTTCTTGAAACTTCTCGAGAGATGCCAATGTGGGTTCGATGACATGCCGCTCGTACCACTCACACAAGTTCGATGTTTGAAAGAGTTTATAATTTTTAGTATTAATACTTTTATTGGTACGTTTACCACCTGTTCGTCATTAAATATCGTGTTCACTTTTATGCAGTTGTGTCTTTCTATTGTGTCTTGCATTCGCTCGAGCACTATACTGATGTCTTCTAAAAATCGTCGCGACTCGATATAGTCCGCGTTACCGCATCGATTAAAATTCGATTCTCAAGTGCTGCATCGATCTCTTGCCAAACAAAAGATCTTTTCACGTTATTGTCACTGTTATTGCTAGTGCTCGCGTAATCACCACCAAAATGCAGAAATCGTTTTTCTAATTGAGTCTTTGTACCCTCGAATCGTGCAATTGTAGCGATTAGAGATTGTCTGTATCCAATGGAGAGCCGTGGACGCTTGACATGATTGCATTCTTCAAGCTTTAATAAATTTATTACACTCTTCTATCCATGCGAAACACTTCTTCAAGGCAATTTAGTGGTCGCTTCAATAGATCGCGCTCTATTTGATTAAAATCTCGATCCATATTTACAAGATTTACTAACAGTAAGACGATTTGCTCTCATTTCAACGTACTATAATCTGGTGCATTTCTAGACTAAATTTATTTTCGTCTGTAACTCTCTCTTTTCAAAGTAAAGCATTATGCGCTCATTTTCAAAGTAAGTTTTCAAAAAAATGCTTCACCCTCATAAAAATTTATGAAAATACAATTCTATCGAGTTTCACTTACATTTATACTTCTAACCTTGAAACATATTGCAAAACATGTTCGATTGTCATGTCTCTTTCCAAAAAAAAGGATAAAACAATCTTTTCAAGAGAGGAGGCTCTTTTCAGGGGAGGAAAACATTGCGTTTTAATATCATCGATTTCGATAGCAGTCAGATGTTGACACTTGAATTAATTATAAAATTTGATCGTATTTTAAAATAATTAATAAATGTTGTTTCTAGAAAAATTACATTACGCCATATCTTGGCCGAAAAACGGTTGGAGCATATATCGGCGAATAGCTTTTGTAACATTTTTCGTTTTACAACAATTTGTTTTTTGTATTGTTTTTTGTTCATGACACAATATTCTCTTTTTTGTGATGTTTGTTGTTTTGTGACTGCAGTCCCCAAAATCTGTGATGTCTGTCACTCCGCATGACATCATACCCCCTCCGAAGAATCACTTGCGCCCCGCATTCCTCTTGGAGTTCTCGAGTTAGAAACATCCACAGCATTACTATTGATTAATGCTATATTAATTACTATTGGATACGCATCAATAGGAATATCATTCGATCAATGGTATAACATTTTGCTATTGGATTATTGTCAATAGGAATATCATTCACATTGAAAGCTATTCATTTATATAAGTGTTGCTTTCAATGGAATTTTATCAGGTGTACAAGTATGAAATGACGATTTGAGAAACAGATGGCGCACCAATGCAGTGTGAAGTACAAAGATTTAACATTATACGTCACTTTATTGTACCATCAACAAGTGTCAAACGCGCAAAGTGATTTGATTGAAAAGTGTTTGCATAATATTGTGTTGCTGTGTTTAATATGACGAAATTTGTACCAAATAAGGAGCATTCGCAGACAGCATTAATTTTTTGTTTTCATTTGAAGAAAACTGCTGCGGAATCATACCGATTACTTGGAGAAGCTTATGGTGAACATGCTCGCAAAAAATGTGTGAATGATGGTTTCAGCGTTTCAAAATTGGAGATTTCAATGTTGCAGACAAGGAACACGGAAAATCGCCCAAGAAGTAATTGCAAGCATTGCTGGATGAAGATGATTCACAAACACAAAAACAACTCGCAGAGCAATTGAGCGTTAGTCAACAAGCTGTTTCTAATCCCTTACGAGAGATGGGAAAGATTCAGAAAGTCGGCAGATGGGTGCCACATGAATTGAACGAGAGACAGATGGAGAGGAGCAAAAACACATGTGAAATTTTGCTCAAACGATACAGAAGAAAGTTATTTTTGCATCGTATCGTTACTGGGGATGAAAAATGGATTTTTTTTTGAGAATCCCAAGCGCAAAAAATCATGAGTAGATCCAGGCGCATCATCCACATCGACCGCAAGACCAAATCGCTTTGGCAGGAAGACGATGCTCTGTGTTTGGTGGGACTAAAAGGATGTGATCTATTATGAGTTATTGAAGCCTGGCGAAACGGTTAATACCAAATGCTATCAACAATAATTGATCGATTTTAACCGTTCGCTGCTTAAAAAACGATCAGAATACCAAAAGAGACAACACAAAGTCATTTTTCTCCATGACAATGCTCTATCACATACGGCAAAACTAGTTCGGGACACGTTGGAAGCACCCAGCTGGGAAGTTCTACCCCAGCTTACTCACCAGACTTGGCTCCTTCCGATTATCACTTGTTTGCATCAATGGGTCACGCACTTGCTGAGCAGCGTTTTGGTTCGTACGAAGATGTGAAAAAATGGCTCAATGAATGGTTCACGGCAAAAGGGGAAGATTTTTACTGGCGTGGTATCCACAAATTGCCCGAAAGATGGGAAAAATGTGTAACTAGCAATGGAGCATACTTTGAATAAATTTTTTTTATCACCGAACGTGTTTTTTGGGAAAAAAATCGTCATTTCATACTTGTATACTTGGTATTAATAGTAATATTTTACTATTAAAGATTTTATCACTGACCGGTGATAAAGTTTTCAATAGTAAAATATTATCCCAGATAACCAAGCGTGCAATATCCCACAGTATTCGCACAAAATACTGTTACTGTATTGCCACATGAGGTGACAGTAACTACGGTGTACAGTAACTATATGGTAGCAGTACAAAAGTATACATGATATTGTAATATCAACACTGTACCTGTACTGCATACTGTTTAGGTACATCATGGTACATAACCCGTATCATAATCAATATAGGCGTACTATTATCAACAGAAGAGAGAGAGTGTAATCTCTAGTCAAAGATGATATACATGATAACTGGTACTATAAAAGTACAGCGTACGATTTCTTAACTTGAAAATAGTTATAACATTAAATATTAGACAGTAGCTAACTGGATGTTCAGTTAAACTGGACAAATTTCTATCAGGACCATATATTGAACAGATGTATCATAGCTATACATCTGATGATTATATAAGTGTTCGTAATTTATCGAAGTGCAGCGATTTCCATACGATTTCAGAAGTCAAGAAGCGGATGGCAGTATGCAACTGGGGATGGGTGACCGCTTCGAAGCACTGTAAAATTAGTTCCTGAATTAGGGAAAAAATTTTTTTTATTATAATTTTATGATGTGTATTCTGGAATAAGGTATTAATCAATAATAATACTCATTTTAGCAATAAAATTATAAAATTAATGTACTATTGAAAACATTACTAGTCAGTGATAAAATCCTCAGTGATAAAATATTACTATTGGCAAAAACTCATGCAGCTTGCTATAAAATATTATTGAAAATTCATTTTCAATGAGTTTTTCAATGATACTTTTAATAGGAAAATCATTTGTTTTTTCGCGACGGGTAGTTTTGGAAAATAAGGATAGCGATCTCGTGTCTCGATTAAAGCGGACACACGTGTGCCGCGGCTTCTTTGGCTATATAAAAAGGCATCTTTATTTCATTAAATTGACGGTTTTTTTTGTATTACATTGACGTGGCCACGTATATGTGTATGTGTATGTGAGTATATTGTCCATCCATCGCTTTTTTTAATGTGTCATGCACGATTATTAGACGCATAATACGCTCATTTTTGCTTATCTTATAAAAAAATTAATCTTATAAAAAAATTATTGCAACATTGCAAATAATATTATAAAAACTGCTTATACTATCTGATAGAAGACACTTTATAGTTTGTATTTATATTTTCAAAATTTTATTTTTACTTTTTGTTTAAGAAATATTGTCTAAAAACAAAGTGGTATGTCAGTATCGGCGATCTTTATTATTTAAATCTATTATTTAAATAAAATAATAGTAATAATTTGAGCACTGTTAAGAATGTAGGTGGTGAGAAGGGTGCGCTTCTACATTGGTACTAACATAATATATGAAAATCTTTTAATAATAAGAAAAGCTAATTTATGATTTATTAAAATTAAAAGATAACATTGATTGCTACCAAGTGCTTGAATTAATTCTCGCTGTTTTTTGCTACAAAACCTTATGTTTATTTCATCAAAAGATACCTGATATTTTATTCATAATATTGTCCATCAGAAGCTACAACCTTTTCCTATTTTTCGAGTAACAAATGGATTCCGCGAGAGAAAAATTCAGGTTTTTTTTCAAGGCGAGGTACTTTCCAATCATCGAGCTATTTTTTATCTTGATTTTTATTTGATATCTTCGAAATAATTAAAGTGCTGCTCAGAAAGACCATGCTGCATTGACCGAAACAAATGATAATCTGAAGGAGTAATGTCTAGTGAATAGAGCGGATGGGATAAGACATTCCATCCAAGTGCCTCCAAGATTTCTTTTACTGGTTCTGTCTAGCGTTGTCATGAAGAAGAATAACTTTGTCATGTCATTTGGTGTATTGCATGCGTTCTTTGAGTGCTGGATTTAAATTGAGTAATTGACGTTAGTAGCGTTCAGTATTGATGATTTGGCTCGATTGTAGCTCATTACACTGACTTGATCCCACCAAATGCACAGCACGAATTTCTTTCCATGAATATCCTGTTTTGACATTGATGTTGATGGTTCATCGGGACGCTCCTACGATTTCTTGCACTTAGGATTGTCATAATAAATCCATTTTTCATCACCAGTCACAATTCGATGCAAAAACAACTTCCATTTTTGTCTTTAAAGTTCATGGCTAAACGTTTCACAATGTCTTTTTCTTTCATTTCATGTGGAAATTTTTGGATCATTTCCATTACTTTTAAACGTTTGATAACGGTTGATTCATCGACATCTAATGTTTCCGACAAACTCTTTAAGCGTTTGACATCTTCTTGAAGATTCTTCTTGAAAATTCTAATGCCTTCAATTCTTTATCTTCAAACTTTTTTGGCTGACCAGGGCGCTTTTTATCATTCATGTTAAAATTGTTATTTTTGAATCTTCTAAACTAATCTCTGCAAATGATTCAGATAGAGCCTGCCTCCCATAAACCTCTACGAGCAAACGATGACTTTCAGCAACAGATTTCTTATGATTAAAACAGAAAAGTAATGCTTCCCGGAAATGCTCTTCTTTTGGTACCTGAAACCCGACATTTTTAATGCAATAAAAATTGTGTTGCATCCGATCAAATATTACATACTGCTTATTAAAGCCTATTGATAGTACTTTCATATACATCAGCAGTCATTTTCGGTCATGTTGAAGTAGCACAAATACTTCTCCCAGTCTATAGTGAGAATTAATTTAAGCACTTAATAATTTTTAATTATGAATCATAATAATAATATTCTATTATTTGAAAATGCAAGTAATTTAATGTTTTATATTCAATATTTTTATATTCAATATTTTATGTTCAATAATTATTGATATTTGACAATGTTGCATTCTGAAAATGAGATTGGGTCTTTTCTACTCGAGTTGTGCACTATTAATTGTTTATAAGGAGAGGACGCGACGTGATAATAATCGATTGCGAAGAAATTATAACGATAGGTCTGCATGTCAAGTGATATTGGATAAAGGGATACTGGATATAATGCGCTTCTTAAACGTTTGTGAGAAAATCAATTAAAAAGTTTGCCTTATCTAAAAAGTGCGATTTATCTACAATTAGAGTTTTTATCCAAAAAGCGCGTGACGCAGCGGGAGACTGATAACCGCAAGATCATTAGTTCGAATCTTGATAGACTTTTTTCCCAATATTTTTTTTTATATCACAATTGATATAAAATAAATATAATTATTATAAGTAACATGTCTATATATTATATAAAAAATATTTATATAAAAATGTTTATTCCTATTAAAATCATGTTTTTTATTTGTGAAATAAAAAAAATGATTAAAAAATATATATAGACAATATGTGTGTGTGTCGAAGTTATTGAAAATTATAATAGTTTAAACATTTAAGACCGTATATGTGAATACATCAAATACGATAAAGAAAGCCAAGATCGATCAAAGAGAATTAGATGTTTCAAATAATATATTCTTATATATTCTTATATTGAATTAATTTATTCCAAATATAATATTGCAAGCCGATAACTTTCGATTTCAACACAATCATTCTGAAACGTTAATAATCCCTTCTAAATCTTGACTGAGATAATATTTTTCGCAATAAATTTCTTGCTTTCTTTCTTTCTTTCTTTCTTTCTAATCTAATTTAGGGGAATCATATCTGGAATAAATTAATTTAATATGAGAATATGTAATGTATTTCTCCTGTAACCACAAATCCCGTGCACTACAGTTCTCTGAAGAAGTGAACATCAACTATATAGCAATATCCACTTCTTGCGATATCCCTGATGGAAATAAATCACTGAAATAAAAAAAGTCAATCAAATTAATAAAGATTTCGACGATTTCAGTGATTTATTTCCATCAGTGGCAAAAAAGTGAATATTGTTGTGTAGTTGAATTTCTTCAGAGGACTGTAATGCGCGAGAACATTTTGCGAGCATTTTGTTAAGAAAAAGGTCTTCATTATTTGCATATAATTATTTGTATTTTGTTGTGGTTTTTGTATGTACTTAGTACGGAACATGATTATATTTTTATATCCACGAAGTTAATGAATATAAGTAATAATATTTTGAAATATAAGTAATAATATTGTGAAATAATCAATTTCAAAATAAAATGAAATTATTAGAATTACGGATTTAGAATTACGGATTTGAACATCTAGCGCATGTATGTATAAATACCTCATTAAATTTATCGTGTTCATTGATTTTCATTTTGAAATTTATTGAATTTTTTTATAATCTTAATCTTTTATATTGAATCCTTAATGAAATAATATTGAAAGTGAGTCAATTGATATAGACTTTAATATGTAATTGTCAATAATTATTCGTTATTATAGTTAGGGATACATCGGATCGTAAAATTATCGGATATCGGATATCCGAAAAGAATCATTTAATATTTGGTTGAATATTCGGGAAGGCAATTTTTCGAGTCGGATATCCGATATTTTCCGGATATCCGACTGAATTTCGGGACAATGTCTTAAAAAAGATGCTAAGTAAAAAAAGAAAAAGGGAGTAAAAAAGAAAAGGAATTGTAAGAGAAAAAATAGGGAAAAATAGTAATAATAATAATAATGATTTTAATAATAATAATAATGATTTTAATGTTATTGTGCGAGTTTAATTATCAATAGAGATGATAACTGTAGAAGAAAAAATTGTAATTTTGTAGCAATATATAAGATATTATGAATACACATACTTATTTATACAATATTTATGTAATAAAAAATCAACAATTTAATGATATAAAATTTCAATCGGATATATTCTCGGATACTAACGATATCCAATTATCCAGTCGGATAGTAAAAATATACTGGATACTGGATACTGGATAATACCGGATACTGAGTACTTTTCGGATATCCGATGCCAAATTATATTCATTACACTATTGATTATGGTACACACATTTCTCCTTTAATTATTTATGAAAAATTTAATTCTACATAATATATATCGTTATAATAATAATAATAGCAATAATAATAACTTTACAAATAATTTCATATATTTTCTACCAACAGTTGTAGGTTGGATCCTTTTTTCTATTGCTGTCCTTCAAATACCTTTATGGATTATCATTGCGATATTTAAGAAGAGATCTCTTCCTTTCCGAAAAGTAAGCGATAGCCTCGTTAAATTATAAAATATTATTCCATTTTAATATCATCTACTATTACTACTTCTACTATTACTATTACTACTACTACTATTACTATTACTACTATTACTATTACTACTACTACTACTACTACTACTACCACTATTACTGAGAGAGAGAGAGAGAGAGAGAGAGAGAGAGAGAGAAAGTATTTATCTCTTCTAGATGATCAGTCAAGCTTTCCAACCATTGAAATCATGGGGTCCAAGTAACGCGGAAGATCGCAGAAAGTGGCTGGCCTTCCGAAATGAGTGCGACGTAGAAGAAAAATGATATGTAAAACGTGGCGATTCTCTCCAAGGTTTATTTCGCATAATTTTCGAGAAATGTTGTTTCGATTTAATCCTATAAACACAAAATATTTCTAAAATGTTATATGAGTATTATTTAAAAAAATTACAATAAAAATATTATAATATTTCGAGAATATTATATAATATTATTTAATATTATAGGAACATTCTGTAGATGTTTTACATCCACATAATATTCTTCTCTTACATCCATATAATATTATACCTTTAATACCTCTCAATTATTAAAATATTTATTAATATTAAATATTTTTATATAAGTACAATTTAAATAAATATAAAAAAATCGTAATAAGATCCCTTGTAATAAAATAATAATAATAATAGTAATTAAATAAGGGCAATTAGGAACTTGCTGTAATAGATGCGCTCAAATTACTGGATCAAACTTCAGTCCAGTAATTTAAACGCATCTATTACAGCGCAGATTCCTAATTGTTTTTACTTAATTACTATTATTATTGTTACAATTTAAATTTACAATAAATAATAAAAAAATCTTATCGGTTTACACTGCATCTTAATACTTAAATAACATTTCGGTGTGATTTTATGTATATATCTAATCCTACAATTATGCGCCAAAATTATTTTCAGTCTTTAAACATAATTTTGAACTGAACTGAAGTAATAGTTTTTTTTTATAAATTAAAGTAAATGTCATTATATAATACTATTTAATGTTTATATAATATTACAATCACATGAAATGATGTTACTTTTAATTATATATTATCAGAAGTGGACATATAATTATCCATTAATATTTCAGGAATATTATTTGATAATGTATAATTTTGGTAAAATGTTATTAAAACGTTACATTTAATAGTCTAAAGAACGCTTGAAATATTACTTAATATTAAATAATATTTACGAGTGAACGATGAAATCAACAAAATGACTTCACAATAGAATTACATGCGTTATATTCGCTGTCATATTTGCAATCGATGAAATTTAGTGTTACAATTACTGATGTCATTATGATGTCACGACAATATGTATGTTTTTAAACTTTGTGGAGAATGGAATTGTGAGAATCTTACGATGTGTCGCCATGGTCTAATGAATGTAATACATTATATGCAATATTAAGATAAGCGCTGAGCAACATTGTTTCTCAAAAAAGTTTTAAGAAAAAGATTAAAATGCATGAACTGATTTTACAAACTCGATTTCCTATGAGAAAACAATATCGCGACAGCATTGCCTCTAAATATATGTACATAATTATCAATAATTGAGAAATTATAAAATTTATATTGTGATTTATACTGACAAGCTTTCACATTTACATTTTAAATTTGCGAACATTTTAGATGTTCGATTATGCAAGAGTATGTGCAAGATAAATGTTATCTATATTTGTATCTCTTTCTCTCGACACTGAGGGAACTCACCAGTTCTCCTTTCGTTTAGAAAGGATTCCGCGTCATTGTACCCGAAGCGTGACATATGGTAACATCATGCAACTATGACGTATGTATGTATTACTGCAAATAGAAAGAAACAATACAAAGAAAAATTGCTTTTTTCGTAGCGTACAATTGCAGAATCTTCAATCCTTTTCTAAATTGTTTCGTGTGCAGCTTTGTCTATATATCGGTTAAAGGAAGGAATCCCTATTCTTCTTATCTTTCATCATCTTATTTTTTTTTTCATAAGTTTATCCTTTCCTGTTGTTGTATTTTCTTCGTCTCTAGTTATTTGTGGTGAGGAAATTTTCGTCTCTTTATCATTCTTTTCCTTCGAGTAAAACTTATTCCATTTTTGATTACATAAAAGAAAATATATTCCGTTTCGTTTATCTTTTTGCGGAGATTCCTTTTACTGAAACGCAAATCTATTTATTTCACTATATGGAGAATTGTGGGGAGTACGCATAATTATCTAATTATCCCTTTGTGCGAATCATAATCACGTATGATTCACTGTTGCTCCTACCTAGTTACCACCTGGCGATCTACCTAGACGATCGACTCGTTGTATTTCACTCAGTATTCTGCTACCTACCATCACGGGGATATATAGTAATAGTTATCGTTTTATCAAATAAGCTTCCGAGACATTTGCAGGAGAGAGAACAGACTTCGCTGTCTGGTCCGACGATCAGTTTACATCAGTAGCATCAACGTTCGTAAATATCCCTTCGGAATCAAATAGTGATCGCGTCTTAGTTTCTTGAATGTAGATTGGTTTCGATTCTCATTCGTATCTCTCAACGTGATCATCGTACGCTATGTACAAGACAGTAAGTAAACGATTTGTATATTAAATGATATAAATATAAACGATTGGATTAAAAAATAGAGAAGTGTTGAGCGAAGTAAAGTGTGTGAATATTAACGCGGTAGCGATATAATTAATGACCATATTGACAACGTGAGAATAATAGTTTTATTTAATAATATTTGCGCGAAGTGAACGTAAAAACACGCGTGAAATCAATGCCTCTCACTTTTTCTATTCTGAATCTTTGTCGCGTCAAGCACTTTTCGTTTCTTTTATCATATATTTCATGGCTTACGAACAATAAGTGAAAGTTATCCTAAATATATCATAATAAATATGAGCTTCGCAACGTCGGGCTAAAACTGAAATTTAAAAAAAAAAAAAGATATGTGATAATTCTTGTGCAAGTAAATAATAATCTTGAAATAAGATAAAAATAATCGCATTGTTAACAATGTTAATAGCACAAGTGCAACGACTGTAATTTTTAGATACAATAGCTTTAATGTTTGCCAAGTGGTTTACAAAGAATTTTCATCCAAGTATTTGCGATAAAGCCATCATTTGATATCTTTGCTATCACATTTTCTTCGACATCCTTTTACCGCGAATGCAATTATTATCATATATAGGTATATAGGTATTAGATTTTAATCTGACCTATAATTTGATTGCAGAGAGAAAAACATGTTTTGTGAATAGACGTTTCCTTTTAAACTCGTACTTGTTGGCATTGATCCATAGTTTTATCGCATGCATTAGAACTAAATAGCAGAATCTCATTTTTTATGTGTCTATGTGAAATGCATTCATATGAAACGAATAAGACAATTAAAACAATTAAAATAAATTGGTGAAAGTAAATAATTAAATTAAATTAGACCGTATATATATATATATATATATATATATATATATATATATATATAATAAGTAAGATAATAAGTAAGAAGCGCCAAATACAGGAGGTATACGAAACTGGATCTTAATATCTAATAATATTTCTAAGTAATTTTCAATTTTTGAATACATTTTTTAGTTGAAAAAACTGCTCATCGATTATTGTCAGATTTGAAATGCGATCTGATCAGATTAAAACTAATAATAATAAAACTAATAATAATAATAATAAAATAATAATAATAATATTAATAATAGTAACAATAACTATAATAATAATAACATACAAATAATAATAATAATAATAATAATAATAATAATAATATAACATACTCTAATAATAATAACAATAATAATAATTACAAATTAAGTTAATCCTTAATTTAATTAATCTTTTACTTGCTTCATACATTCTACGTAGGCATATAAAAAAAATATGTCCGATATCTAGTTCTAATGCATGCGATAAAAGTATTGGTTAGAGCTAATAGATACGAGTTTGAAAGATCATCAGTTTTAATTAATGCTAATAAATATCTTAAAATACTGCAACTTATTGCGACAAATATCAATTGAATTGTTCAATTCAACGCTACGTTTGCACATAATTGCAGAGGGAAAAAAAAGAACTAGGTCTCGATAACGTCGTCTTTCAAATAGATGAGTCCCATGTTGGAAACGGCGAGACAAGGTGTTATTTTGAAAACTCATCGGCCGTTTTAGATGAGCAAGTCATTGATTCAAGTAAAGAGCACGCAACATGGAACAACAGTGTGGAATTCCTTATGTCATGTATCGCTGTGTCGGTCGGTTTCGGTAATATTTGGCGATTTCCGTTTACGGCTTATGAAAATGGCGGCGGCGCCTTTCTCATTCCGTACGTAGTCCTGCTCTTTCTGGTAGGTAAACCATTTTACTTTTTGGAGATGATCATCGGACAGTTTTCCGGCAGCTCATCTGTCAAAGTCTGGAGCATGTCACCAAGTTTCGTCGGTAATAATATTTCGATTTGATAATTTTCTCGCGAGACGAACTGAAAAATATATAGGCAAATAGTTTTATTTTCAGAAGAAACGTTTGGCAAGTAATATATAGAGATGCACGATTTTGCAAGCACCACGATTTTTTTTAAATAGTAGTGCGATGTGTAACTAGCTTTGTAATCACAAAATTGCGTGTAATTTCACAGAATCGCGTCTGCGATTTAATATTTTACATTTATTCTTTTTTTTCTTTTCTTTGAATTCTTTTAATTCATGCAAACAATTTGATTACCGCGCCATAAAAACCAGTATAATATTTTATTTTATGAAAAATTCTTCTGTAAACTAGTTTATACAGAAGAAATCTTATTCGGAATTTTATTAGGGATTTTCAATGCTATTATATTAAAGAACAAATGCTATTGTATTTGCTGCTAACAATTAATATTTTTTATTTACAGCTATCACTGCTCTGAACTGCTCTGAATCAAAGATTTTTAATGTGATTAAAATGGAAAATTGAATAAATGTATAATATACACACATAAAAATTGTAGTGCTTATTATCATGTTTATTGCAATATTTAAAAAAGATTGTGACGCAAAATTTTGAAAATTGCACATCCCTAAAAAATGTATTACTAATATGTTTTCTGTGCGTAAGTTACGGGTGATGTAAAAATTAACGCGACACAAAATGTGTAAGGATAAATTATACAGTGTTCAGCAAGTGAAAGAAAATTTAAAGAGTTGTTCTAGATGATAAAATAAAATGACGGAAGTCAAGAATACTAAAATTGCGCTAAATGTTTTGTTTTTGAAATTAACAATAATAAAAAAATACGAGCCAAACCAAATTTTCAAAACTAGAATTTGCAAGCTAAAAATTCTGGATATTTCGCTTGAAATCCCGGATGCATATAAAAATACATGTAGGTTAGTAAAATTTTATATAATATAATCAGAATAATAAACGAATAATTATTTCACATCTAATTGTTCATTATTAATTTAATATAAGAAATTGATCAATCATATATATTATTTATTATTTTCCTCACATTCAACTATTAGGTGTACAAAAAAG
>Ga0157363_1000693_pt1 | contig 26313 bp, 8 predicted proteins | sample AttsexASBM1_FD_111477 | JGI IMG/M metagenome (GOLD analysis project Ga0157363, IMG submission 111477) | Fungus gardens microbial communities from leaf cutter ant in Ribeirão Preto, State of São Paulo, Brazil - Atta sexdens ASBM1 | ecosystem: Host-associated > Fungi > Mycelium > Unclassified ... | reverse complement strand
CTTTAAAATATATTTTGATTAATTACGATATAATTCTTCATTTTCAAGATATAACAATTTGAGAAAAACTTTTTTCTATGTAATACAGTTGTCAGACATAGAGATCTTCTAATAAGAGCTTGGACACATTGTTAGCCACGTTGTTATGCGTGCGTGCGTGCGTGCGTGCGTGCGTGCGTGTGTGCGTGCGTGCGTGCATGCACGTTCAACATTTCTTTTTCTTTCTCTTTCTATTTTTTTTCTTATCTCTTTTTCTCTCTCCTTCACTTTTTCATGAGTTAAAACATGAACCAATCAAAATAAGTGGATATTTCGTATCCAGACTCTTATTAGATGGTCCCTATAATCTAATAAAATTAGATCTTTTTTTCATCACAATATAAATAATCATTTCCGACATATTTTGACCTGCTGAACATAAATTCGTTGTCAAAATTTGATTATATTACAATTTTGAAAAAATGATGTTAAAGAAGCAAAAAATAATGATTCTAAAGATTTTTATAATATCAATTTTTTTCTAAATTTCATTAATGCTCTGCGTAAAGTATTAACTTTTAGCTTAAAATGCATTTTGATTTATTTCAATATGATTTTCCATTTTCGAGATATATGTGTACATATTGACACATGTATTACATATAAAAATAATTCTATTTTCAAATGAATATATCTCAAAAATGAAAAATCCTATTGAAACAAACAATGCATTTTGAAGCTAAAAGTTAATATTTTAGAATGACGTTAATAAAATTTAAAAGAAATTTTGTACTGATACTACAAAGTCATCAAAATCCTCAAAATCATCATTTTTGTCTCTTTAACGCCATTTTTCTCAAAATTGTTATTACATACTAGTCAAATATTAATAGAAATGTTAAATAAAAAATTTATCAATAGATTCATCCATGAAGGCAAAAAAACAGAAATGTACATCAGAAATGACTATTCAAACGTATTACAAAATAATAATATTAGACAGTGTGATTAATTTTGTACAAGATTGAACGTGTATGTGTATGTGAGCGAGTTTGTATGTAACGCTCAAACTCTTTTTATTACCGCGAAGTAATTTCATTATCTCAATTTTTAGGTTTTAATCCCAAGCTACTAATTTTATCTCATAGATTATCTACACTTATGTATTTCGATAATATGAAAATTATTCACTCCACTGATTCATATAGAGTTGAAAAACTTTGAAGTAATATCATTATCTCTTTTCATAATGGAAAACTTAAAGGGAAACGTTCGTACAGTTTCTGATATATTTCAATAAGTCTCGAATACGTTGTAACTCCAAACAAAAAAAAATATATATTTTTTTATATGGGTTTTATTGCAAATGTGAGAATTTTCTTCGAAAAAACCCGATATATTTCTTATTCAAGGTTTTATTTAATATAATTCAATTGGATCAATTTGAAAACATAAAATATATTTATCTTAAACACAAGTTTCAGTATTACAAATAGTAACAACGTATTTAAATATTTTGTAAAGAAAAATTTATATTATGTGATTGATATTATTCTACATTTTTCATATTCAATGAGAATGGTTATGAAATGCTATTACGAACGTTATAAGAGTTTTATTTCAAAAAATTCATAAATGCTTTTCTGTTTAAAGTTTTAAATATCTTTTCATATATTCGCTGTATTATTTAGAATCATATTTTGATTTTTTTAGAAATTAATTTTGATGTAAATAAGACGCATTCTATATTATAATAAAAAATTAAAAGAAAACAAATTCAGCAGCATTCTTTAAAAAAAAAAATAAATTTCAGATTGTATCACACAAATTTTAATAATCTTCAAAATTTAATATCGGACTGCATTAGAAAAATAACTTAAAAATAACTTAAAAATATAACTGTTTATTGCACGTTATTGACTGTACTTTATAAATTCATCTCTCGTGATTTACCTCTCAAACATTTATTTGTATATTACGTATAACTCATATTTATTTGACCTGAATTTAAAGAGAAGAAATAGCAAAGAGCTTAATCCAAAGACTTCCGAAAATATCAAAAATCATGAAAAATATGGAACAAGGTCATAATCAGGTTCATTCTCGTACCATTTCAATCTTTTATTTCTCCTCTGTTTATTTAGATGTATATACATGTACAATAATTTCATATCGTCACAGTCTTACACGCTACCTAACATCGTTCTGTTTCTACCCGTTGAATCCTTTTCAATTCTGAGTCTCAAATATGGGAATCAAATATTTCTATGATGCGCGTTGCAATTTCTGGTCGGACTATTTCTTAAAAAATGTCAAACCGTGCATGAACTTCAGAAAAATTGATTTTCTCCATCCAATTGTATGACTAAATATGTAAGTATAATATAGAAATATGAGAATTTTTCTCTTATTTAATTAAATATGAAGAGAGAGAAAGGTGTGCCTTTTAAATAATATAAAATATTTTATAATATAAATAATATAATATAAATAATATAAAATATTTTATATGTTCTAATAAAAAAAAATATTATAATATAAAATATTATAATATATAAAAAAATATATAATAACAAATCATCTTGTTATTATGGATACTATATTGAAAAAAAATTTGTTCAACTAATTAAACACATTTAGTTGTTTGGTTAATTCAACAAATTTTATTTAATCGAATTTAACCGCAGTCTGCTTAACAAACTGTTCAATGTTAAGCAGATACGGTTAAATTCAATTAAATAAAATTTGTTGAATTAATCAAATCAGCAAACAAACTAAATGTGTTTAGTTAGTTGAACAAATTTTTTTTTCAATATAAAGATAATTTAGTATATCATAATGTATCATAATTATATCATAATTGTATCATATTATATTAATTTGAAAAATGATCCGATTGCATTAACTATACTATTTTTCTACTAATTCTTAGGTTTTCTATTAAATTTTACAAACAAAATTTGAAATGCCAACATTAAACTTCAAACGATAATATTAATAGAAACTTTATATCAAAGAAAGAAGTTTGGCGAAGCTCGTATATAATAAGGAACTTATGTGATTAAAAATTAAGTTAAAATTTAATCGAAATTCGAATTCCATCAAATATTAAACTTCCTAAAATAAAAACAAAGATTTAAATTCGATTAAAAAGTATTCAATAAAATAATTATTTCTAAATTATCAAAAGTTACATTTAATAAAAATTTTAATAGTCAATACATTGAGATGAAATTCAAATTTTTTAAAATTCGATGGAATACAAAAAAATTGAATTCTATCATTCACTCGAGACTCGCTATCTTTCACAACGAATTTATAATACTGCTTTTAATCTACGAAATAGAGCCTTCACGAATCTTAATCAGTATTATTATCGTCAATTTCAATTCTTTATCGTACCCTCGCATAATATATCTCTACAAATAAACATATTGCGTATACTTGGATATATAAAGACAATATTTAAAACTTACAACAAAAGTGCATTGTATACAATATATGCACACATAAATTAAAACATTTTTTTGGTCCAAACCTGAATATAATTAACCAAAAAGATATAAATATTTCTAAGAATTTAATATATCGATACTTAGGTAATAAGATATAAATGTTTACATGCTTTTTCACTACATTTAAAAATTGTTCTTATCATTTCCAATATCTTAGAAATGAATACAAGCAGAAAATATAATTCATTTCTATTTGACATTATAAAAATGAATACATAATCTAAAATTAATTGATTTTAATAACCATAAAGACTCGAAATGAGATATCAATAATGCAAAATTTATTTGGGCCCAATTTTATATGTTCGCATATTATTTGTATAAATAATTTAACTTGTAAATTAATATAAGACCTTATCAAATAAAATCAAAATATTCAATAAATGATTATATTAAAAATATCAAATATTATATATAATATATATAATATATAAGAAATAAATATCTAAATAGTATATATAGTTGATAAAGATTTAAATTTGTACCATTATGTAGTATTGTACCATTATAAAGTAAAATTGAAATTACAGTCGTTCTACGTGAGACTCTTTTACATTAACGTCGTGCAATATCCGTTTACTATCTTACAAGTTTGATTTACCTGAATGTCTTTATTTGTACAGAGTAAATGGAAGTAGGCGATTTACTAATTGTAACCAAGTACCAATTATGATGCCATTACCACTTTATATTAATCAATAGAATCTTCCAACAAGATATGACGTATTACTCAATACAATAGTCATCATTATGAATTATGATCAATTGCAGATCATATCTAAAAGCTGATATATCTCACAAGACACGAACTTGGAAAACGTCGTTCACTCGTTTCACATTGTGTTCACGTTGTGTTATGTTATGTAATAATAACGTTTTCGCTTATTAGGGAACATTGTATTAAGAATTTAACAGTCAGCATCAGTTTGTGAAATGTCTCTCAATTGCGAAAAATTAATGATTTCGATGGCAGATCGCACAATGTAAACAAATTAAATTTTTATTATTATTGGACTATCATATCCACTCTCAATTACATATAACACCTCACATTGATACGCATAACTCGTACGACAACCCGAACGTATAATAACATTATAAATCAATCGGACGCATTGCGGACACAGAAGCGACGTTCATTGAACGAATTATGTACTAATAATATACTAATAATAACAGCTTCGCATCATCACTCCGAAATTGTTTTTTCGAATGATCGCAACGCGTATCGAAATAAAGAATAAGCACCCAAATTTTCATCTTAATTTTTGTAACTATAAATCTTTCATAAATATATGTATAATTTTGATTCTGCTAACTAAGTTAGGAAAGATAAATGCGTGCATTTAAAGTTGAAATAACTCTATGTTTATTGTGATTCTACACATTCATCAATCATCATAATAAATATCATAATAATAAATACAATCTATAATAACAATATGAAACATTGCTACGATACAAGATTTATTATCTCCATTATTTTTAAGAAAATCTTCGACGTTGTACGTTTTCTATCAACGAAAAGCTAAACTCGATATCTGCTTCGTCTATTCAGTGCCGTCGGCACTTTTCGGAACAGTCGTTAAATATTATTCGTTACATGATAACCTGTTGCGACAGGATAATCGCGATAAATTTTTCGATTCTTCCATTATTCCGAATAAGCAAACAATTAATAATATTAATTATTAATAATATTAGTAGATAAATAAACAATATTTTACACAACGCAAAATAATTGGAAAGTTTAAACTGAAAATCTATTATTTTATATTTTATATTTTATAACAAGGTAATAAAAAAGCTAGAAGGCCTATATAACTTAAACTTTCAACACAAGTATGCAAAGAAATATCAGTTAAAAGTGATAGTAAATATTAATATGAAATTAACAAAAGTGATCAATTCTTTATAATTTATAACTTTTTTCCTTCGAAAAATATCTGAAAATTTTCAAGTATATTCTGTAAAATTGCATCAAAAAAGAAAAAACATTTCGATTATTTATTATATATCTATATATAGACTATTATATATCTATATATATCTATATATATATATTTTGCAGGAATGATTTACGACATTCACCGCAAATTTATAACAACACTTTGCTTTCATCGTGTTCTGATATTTCCGCACGTTAACGGATCGAAAGTTATTTAATAAATTGTTTGCCACATTTACGTTCTGCTTTATAGAGAAAAGAATTTAAGACGAGAAAGAAAATTGATGCGTTTTTTATCAATTTAAGAGATTGACAGAAAGTCATTAGAAGAAAGTACGTATTTTCGAGCGTTCCGTCTTTCGAATAGCACGTTTGACATCGTGTCGGGTTGTAAGTACACTCATTCGACAAGCCGCTCCGCCCATCGAGGATGCTATAGTTACCCTATTTAAGCCGAGTTTATACAGAAACAATAATTCACTAAATGTCAGTATCTACATCATTCTTATCGCTGTCCTTTCATTATATATCTTCTACTTAAAGAAAAGGTCCGATTCTAGCGTACCGCTAATTACTTGGTCTGACTAGCGATCAGTAATAACTACTCAGTTTGACCGTCATCTATCAGTGACTACTCGGCCTGACCATTTATCAATATTAATTCTACTCAGCATACTAGCACCGGAGACTTTCTTTAAATAATAATCTCGTTACCAGACATAATTGAAATTTTTCATCACCTTTAATTTCCTCTTGCGTCAAACGCGAATGAAAAACACGCAAATGTTATTGCGTCGTTCGTTCGATCTGATTCTAAATAGCAGCCAATACTTGTGTCCACGTCATGTCCATCTTGCATTTACATATTTCCTTACATTTTCTCGATCGTTGCATCCAACAACATTTATCATTGACACTGTTATCTCTTTAAGTGGCCAAATCGCGTTCGCAAATATCTCAGCATCATCCACCCTTTTTGCCCCGATCCGTTTTTATTGTGCATGTTTCATTCACCGTCTTACTTCGCATCCTTCGGCAATGAAAAACGCCCAATATTGGTATCTTTCATCTCGTGGATTTACGCGAGACTACTTTTTAATAAACGTCTCTCCTTCGCAACAGCCCTGAATAGAAGCACATCGGATTTTTGTCAGAAATGGCAATTTTGTTATTGCCATCGGTACGTTTTCCAATTACGGAAGATCTTAACGTCGTATTCAGAAAAGTTTTAGATTCTATTTGTATAGCTGTGAATCAAACTCATTTACAGTTAAATAATTAGTTATACATAAAAAATATATGATTATGAATTAACGAAATATCTTTGATTTCAACATTATGTTTCCCAAATTGTTAAGTTCGACGTTCGATGTTAAATTGCCGTTTATAATTCTCTATGTTGCATTTTGATTCAAGTAAATTCGTAGATTCCCGACATGGTCACGTTCGACGAGTTCATAATTCTCTTTAATACAGAAATTCAATTCCTCGTTACTTCAGCGCTGTCAATATTTTAAACGAGGGTTTTATCGAAAGACGACAGTTTTCGGATATCTATCTTCGTCGTGTCTTATCCATTTTTCTTTATTCCGATAAAAGAATTGATTAAAATGAGAAAAACATGTTAAGATATAATATTTAAGATATAATATTTCAGAAGACGATGTTAGTATTCTCAAATGTGAAAATATTCCAAATTCCTTTTATGTCAAAGTTGATTAATGGTAATAATGACTGAGAAATTTTCTTACAAGACAAAATTAATTACGAACTTCGCGAAATACGATTGTCCGACGCTTTCGTACGAACTCCTGTGTTAAACTTGATATTGCATATCAACTTCATTATGTATCATAAAGCATGCTACAAACAAGAGTTCCGTATTGTGTTATTCGCTCGCATGTTAGACACACGTGTTTTCGCAAATGTTTCCACTTCTGTCTGAACTGTTTCGAATAACTGAAAAAGTCCTTTTTCGCAGCTGCGATCGCAGCCTCATACTTTTGCAAAATAAGAGCCTTTAACGATGTTTAGCCAAAGTACTTGCTTGCGAAACTCTTTAATCGCGCACGAAGACGAACTCGTTATAATGATTCCAACGATTCTCTTCAGAATCCACTCCAGGTTTCAGTTGCTCGGAGTTGCTCCCAGCGGTGCCGGAGCCGCAGCTGCCCGCTAGTCTGAAGCCCTGCTCCTGCAGCATGTCGAAGGCCTGTTCGATGACGCTGTGTTTCAGGAAAAAGCGGGATGTGTAGCGATCGGACATGCCATGATCAGGATCGCGACTTTCGTTCAGCGTTTCGCCAAAAACGTCCCGGCAGAGCGCCACGCGGCCACACACGAGGATCCTTGAGAGCTTGCGGAACTTGACGTCGGCCAGACCCTCGCGGCCAAAGGCAAAGCTGCCCCGATAGCCGATGGTGATGTATCCTGGTGCGCGTTTGCTAATTGCGCCGCCAATTTGTCCGCCGGAATCTGTATTCTCCAAAATTGCTTTCTCTAAACCAGGCAGACCATAGAAATTCGCTTCCTGTTTGAGCCTTTCACGTTCACGAAAACCTTCGGGTAAAACGAGTGCCTGATTGCGCAGAAAGTCCAATACATAACGGAAGAGTACGCCGTCGCGATCCAGAAAATATTTGCCTTTGGCATCCTTTTCCACAGTGAATTTGCCAGTGAAGAGTGCCGCCAGGTGCGAATCGCTCTCGCGAGTCAATGTAGTCAAAGCAGTGGTGTAGAAGACGCCGCCCACGTTCAACTCTACCACGCTTGGCATCGTTTCCTGTTGCTCCTGGTCTCCCATGCTGCGATTGGAGTGACGTAAGAGAGAGAGAGAGAGAGAGAGAGAGAGAGAAAGAGAGAAAGAGACAGAAAGACGGTAGCAGCTGGTCGCGTGGACCGAAGTGACTTATCACCGATAGAAATGACCACAAATGGAAGACTCACACTTGAGATATTCTTAGGAGGATTAAAGAATCACGACACAGAACTGCACTTTGCCCGGTAAAATGCTACGCGACACTCGCGCAGGACGAGAGGCAGGAAGACCACAGGTCGACGACCTAGGAAATCCCAGATCGTGACACGCTATTACGGAAGAAGATTGCTCTTCAGAATTTTGATTGATGACGTGGAACAGATTGCTTCCAGAACCAGCTCGTATTTACACGTGACGACACTTTCGATGATGCTTGCTGAAAAGCCGGACAGATTCTCGTCTCACTCCGATATTATTCAATTCGTTCACAACGAATTAATATCTGACTATTCGCAGCAGAAGTGATGGTAACGGCGAGAAGCGACAGACTGTACCACGTCGATGCGAGGACGAAGACCGAGCTTGACGCTCGCTCGGATCTCTCGACTGCGCGCTTCCTCGCCTAGGTTGGCGCGCGCGTCAGGAATGTCAGGATGTACTCTCCACTCGGTCTTCCGTGTCGCGAGGGTAACGCGACCGTAATGCTGCTCTGCCGGCGCAGCGAGAACGCGCGTCATGTCAACGCGCAGCCACCGATATCGCGCGACACGCGCGCGCACCCCCTCAGCCCCCAGGAGTCACTATTCGATTCTCGCCCTCGGAAGAGGCTACGTGTCATGATCAGGCTTCCTCTAGGGTGCGCTTACCTCCAGCCTATCCTGGTTAACTGCGATCTATCTCAATCACGTGAACTGAATCTTCCGCAACTCTGACGTATTCCAATATGCTCTATTGCGAATTCTGCCGTAATCTGGGTTACTCCAATTTATTTTGTCATACTCCAACAAACTGATGCGACTTAAGCTACAGTTTAAAAGCTCATCCAAATCGTGAGATTCGTGATTTTAAATTTTTTTGCGGAAAAGAATTTCATATAAATATAAAATGTAAAAAATTCAATATGCACTTTGTAAAAAAACTAAATGTCCTCTCGTTTGCATAATACCTTGTTCCGTTATAACCTACGTTTATATTGTATTGTATGTCTCATCCATTCGATATCTATCGGCAAATATTGAACGTAACAATATCAATATGCAAAGCGATTAATGTTATCACATAGACAACTGTGCATTGGCATAAGTGCATGCTCGTTTGTTCTAATTGTTATTCTTCAAGTATAATATTAATAATTACGATAAACAATAAAGTTTAAAAAAAAAACATATTTCTAATTCGAAGTTGATTATAAATTCTAATTTTTCTTTTTTTATAAATTTTTATAAAAATAACTTTTATTTTTAAAATGTGGCATATTTTTAGGGAAATGTAAATAACATTTAGTTTACAAAAAAAATTTTTTTTTAATTACTCTAAAAGAAGTAAGGTATTTCTTATAAATTTTTAAATATCGACAACGATGCCGCAAGTTAAATTTTATTAACACGTTTTCGCAAGATTTTGAAATAAATTTAATGTAAAAAGAATGGCTTTTTGCGAAATTTGACATTTTTTTTTGTAAAAAATAAACTTGAAATTCTGATAAATTATAAATGTATGTTTTTCATCCTTTATAAAAATATCTGTTTAATTTTAATATCTTTTAAACATATTATGAAAGATAGATTTAATTATATAAAGTTTTTTTATGATGATAAATTTTTCGCCTACGACGATAAAGTTATATATATTTATCATTTTTACGACTATTGATACACAGTGTAATTTATCGTTATAGATCCGCTAAATGTATATGTACACATACATACACATACATACATACATATATATATATATATATATATATAATATATGTACATACACACACAGAATGTCTCATTTTAATTGTCCATTTCAAATATCTCGAATATCACCAAAATATCTCAAATATCATCGAAAAAAAGTACATTTAAAAAAATTATTTTAAGCAAGTCTTATAATATGTGTACGTATATCGATAATTGCAAACTGAAAACTTTATATGACTTCATCGTTATGAATGAAAAATTTACTATCTTAGAAAAAAAAGTATTTAAATTTTTCATAATATAACTTAAAAGATATCGAAATAAAAAAAATATTGAAATAAAAATGAAATAAAAATATGTAGTTTATAGAAGAACAATACACTAATTTATTTAATTATGGATTCAAGATAAGATTTAACTTAAAAAAAAGTCAAATATTATCTGAAAAGTCATTTTTTAGACAATAAATATTAATCATTTTTGGGAATCTGACGTACTGACGTACTGAAATTTTTATACTTACGGCATCGCATATATATATATATATATATATATATATATATATATATATATATATATATGTATATATATTATTTTTTTGGGTATGTCACACACACATACTCATATATTTATATATACACTGAATCATATATATATATATATATATATATATATATATATATATATATATATATATGTGTATTTATAATTTAATATTTCTCATCTTCACATGTTCTTTAAATTAAAATAATTTTATTATTAAATTTATTTTTTTAATATTATTTATATTTCACATGATCTTTTTTCATTTTCTTTTTTACATGTTTTCAGCATTTCTATAAGAAATATTTATTCAAAAAAATTTTTTGCTATAAACTAGTGTAATTAAAAGCAAATAGGACAAAACTATTAATAAGTTCATTAAATGTGTATACTTTTTGTTTATTTCTCTCTCGATTCTTATGAAGTAAGTTATGTTTAATCTTATTATCAATACATTGGCAAGAGTTCTATAAAGAAATTCTTCAAATAAAATGTAATTTTTTTATATTGATTTATTGTAAAAAAGATTCGTTATTTTTCCGACAGACATTGTATATCGGAAAAAATATATTTTGTGAGATAAAATCTGATAAAATATAAAACTAAATATAATTTATGAATTAGAATTTTAAAATATTTTCTATTCATACAATATTTGTTTATTTACTCCTTTATAAATTCTGGACATTTGTTAAGAAATTCTATATATATATTTGTCTTACTGTCAAATTGAAATTTTACACAAACATAGCATTTATCTTTATTTCAAACTAGGTCAAAAGCGAACGCAAAGAGAACTTTGAGGAATTAGGCGCAAATGTATGTGTGTGTCTTGTCGCACTTTATATGTGAAATAAAATTGTAATATGAAACATAAACTTTTATTTCTATTTTATGCTACTTTCATTTCATTGCATAATATTATATTTTCTTGGAAAAATATTATTCTATAGATGTGTACATACAATGGAATGATATACATTTTCAAAAAATTTTATGTTAAATTTAAAGACACTTTTTCACCATAAGATTTGATGAGAAATGAATCACCTTCAAAAGAAACATAAATTTTTTTTATAATAATAAAATCTTTCTTTTACAAAAGAATACCCTTTCTCACAGTTAAATTCTCTTTCGTTCAAAGCCATTACCATCCAGTAAATAAAATCAATTATTGAAAGGCAATATTCTAATTTTATCTGCAATTAATTTGTGCAATTTCACCGATTGCGAAATACAATAGTTTAAATTGAAATTAAAAGAAGCATTAAAAGCATGTGAATAAAGTTGGAGTAAGAGTTAATTTAGCATTGTAGGTTTTCGAATCTAAAGCTAAATATATTCAGTGTTTCGAGACAAATGCATTTGTAAATAGTTACAGAGTCTCTCTAGATTTTTACCAGCAAAAATAAAAATGTATTATACATAATATATATAAATATATAAACACAAATCTTTAAATGCTATTATTATTACAATATTTATATAGTTTAATAATAATTCAAATGCTATATTAAAAAATTATAACAAAAATATTAAACGTGTAAAAAGATAATGTTACCGAAATTTGCATTTCAAATTGCTGTCTAATGTTAAAACAACCTTGACATCAATGTAATTTTGAATTTATCACCTTTTGTTACGAGAATAGAAGAAATTTTTATATAAAATTTCCTCTATCCTCGCAACAAAAGATGATAAATTCAAAATTATATCGACATCAAGTTTATATTAACATGGATGGACAGCAATTTGAAATGCAAACGGTAACATTGTACTTCGGTAACATTGTTTTTTACACATTTGATATATTTTTGTCTAACTTTTTAATATTACATTTAATATAAAGACTTATGTTTATATAATATTTTTTTCTTATTTTTGCTAAAACATACTGTCAAAGTTTGTATGGAAAATCCAGAGACACGCCTCGAAAATCAAGCTTTTATTTTGTTCCAGTAAAAGCTAGGCAAGTGCAATAGTTAGCTAAGGACACTTTCTTTATTTCTAAGATACGGTGATCATCTATCTGATATATTAATCAATACCTCTGACGAGATACTATTAAAGACCTTCAACCTTTAGACCTGGGCAAATTTTCGACGGTATAAAAAGAGCCCCAAGAGCCCGGAGATAATTGAAGCATGCTGACATTATCGACAATTGATATAAATTTGCTATTATAAATATAAATATTTGGCTCATATATTATTAAATTCATGATTTTTTTATTACATAAATGTTCCATAAATAAATACTTGTAAAGCTATAATATTCTATATATTACAGAAAAATTACAATTTTTTCTCTACAATTATCATTTCTATTGATAATCAAACTTTGACAATCATTGAAATTATAATTTTAAAGAAAAATCGAGTATTATTGAATTCTAAATGCATAAATACATCTACTAAACTAATAAATCATTAGTACAATCTTATCTTAATTTTTAACTCTTAATTACTTCAATATTCAAACTCCCGTAAGGATGTCGATCTTTAATAATATCTTGTTGCTATCAATACTAAAAACATTTATCTTTGCAAAACTTTCACTTTTAAATTTAGTTTCTTTAAATAGGATTTTAAACTCTTAACAATTATCTCTACAGCACAAAGTTGCACAAAAGTTGCAGTAACACTGCAGCAACATTGCATGTTAAAGCAATATTGCAAAGATTTTGTGATATTGCTGCAAATTCTGTGCTGTATAGGAAAGTAAAACAAATTTCAAGAACGAAAAATTTACTTTTTTTTTTAGAAATATTCAATTGATTAAAATATCTTTTGTGTGTGAAAATGTATATGTTATAGATAAAAACAAATAAAAAATTTTTAATAAATTAAATTAAACATTTTAACAAACTATATACTTTTTCATATATTTTTGTGCATAAATTAATAAAGAAATTAATATTGTTCATTTTTTTTATAAAGTCACATTTTCTGATGAAGTTTCTTATTGCTCTAAAGAACTCTGAGATTTATATCTTGTAAAAATATAGTAACCTTCCCTTTGTTTCATAAAAAAAATCTCTCATTTATCATATCATCACAATTTTGTAGAAATACATTATTTATAAAAAGTATATAATTATAATCTAACAAATTAATTATTAAATAATACGACAAGATAAACATCAATAAGTAAAAAAAATTTGGCTTAAATTTTTTTTTATTTACTAGAAATATAAAGTTATACACATACGAGTATATATTTATATTTATATATTACTGTTGAGCGCGCGCAAAAGATTGAATTAAAAAGTATTCTAACACTCACCGTAAGAGAGATACACAGCAGTGGAATTGTAACTTGATCTGTAACATACAAAAGTATCCAAATTAAAATATATATTCAAAATATTGTAATTATTTAATTATTATTTAAAAAATTACTATTGCGTATTTTAACGTTATTATTCGTCTCTTAAACAAATACCCAGGAAAAAATGTTACGTATATGGACATATTTTATACATAATTATATATAATTATATATATTTTATAAAATAAAATTTTTGAAGGGGAGGAAACTGGAGCTGAACAGAAAAGACGAAAATAATGGTGTCTGGAGGGAGGGAGAGAAAAAGGAAAGAGAAATGGAAATGGGGGAGTAAGGATCTAGAGGAGGTGCAGGAATTCAAATATTTGGGTTTTAATTTAGATAGGAAAGGAGATTATAAAAGGCATATTAAAGAATAAGTAGAAAAGGAAAAATGATAGCAAGAAAGATATGGGGCTTAGAAGAAAAGCTATGCAGAAATGACTTTAGAAGATGGATGCTATTCAAATATTTGGTACAAAGTATTATGGAGTGAAATTATGGAGCTGGGAAGAAAAAAGCGAACTAAAAAAGATAATATTAGATTATGTCAGGTGGATTTTCAAACTAGATTTCTGCACCCCAAGGTATGTAATTATGAGGGAGCTGGTAATGGATAAACTCAAAGTAGGATGGGGGTTAAGGGCAAGAAAATACGAGGAAAAGAATTAAATCTGGAAATAAGTAATTTGATGAAAAACAAAGCTATGATTACAAGAACGATAGATATGGTATGTAGAGAGGGTTATTACAGGAACGATGGGGAATTGAATCAAGGGAAGTAATAGGATATGAGAATGAAAGTTTTGAAAAAGATTTAATAAATAGGGAAAGGGATTTACAGAGGCAATGGGAAAAAGAAAGAATAGATAGATCAAAGTACAATAAAAGATATAAAGAGATAAGGATGGAGAATAGGGTACCAAATTATTTGAGGGTGGAGAATATGGAATGAAAGAGAGAAGATGAGATAAGAGCGTTATTTAAATTATTAAGATGCAATAATTTAGAAGAGAAGAATAAATACTAGGAATAAAGGAGGAAAGATGAGAATCTTTTCTGTAATGTAAGCGAGGATAACCTCGAGCATTATGTTAAAGAATACGAGGAGACAAGAGTAGTTTTGAAGAATTAGGAAAGAATAAGGACGAGATTCTAAGGAATTTATGGGGAGAAGATTTGAATAAACTTAAAAGAAAAACGCTAATAAAACTATGGAAAGAAAGAGAAAAAGAAATAATAAAAAGAAAAGAAAAAAAGGAGAAAAGAAGGAAAAGATATAAATAGAGACTATTATAAAGATAAAGATAATATAAAGACAAGGAATGAGTATTTTGTAAGACAACAAGGCTGTGAATATAAAATAAGATTGTAGCGTAGTATATTATAGTGATAGATAATTTATTATCTATTTATAAGTTAAGGAAACGAATTGAAATGAGATCAATAGAAAATAAAAAGGATAGGATGTAGATGAAATGTGCAATTAAAGAATATAAAGGAAAATAGGATGGTAAATAAGAGTAAAGAAATGCTAGGTAAAAGGAAATAAGAAATGGACACTAATAATAGACTGTGATAGGGCTGTGACATAGAAATTATAGGTAAAAGAGAATGTATAATAATAGTTTAGGTTTGTAATTGTAGGATAAAGGCGGGAGAGGAGTGAAAGTGTGAATGAGCTAAATATTTCTGTAAATCAAGTCCCCTTCTTGGCTTGTATATGCTGAAGTGTAAATAAATTCTATTCTATTCTATATATAATTTTATATAAAATATTGTTTTCCAAGTATATAATTGAATAATGCTAATAACAAGAAATAATCGTAATTAATTGTTTTATAATCACTATTATACATTTAATTAACTCGTTAATATAAGCAATTTATAAAAAATATACACCAAAGGCACTTCTGAATTCAAAAATATAATTTGGAAAATGTAAGAAGGCAAAATGCCGGATTTGTTTGCTCGAAGAACTTGAAAACAACAAACTAAGATGCGATAAAAAAAGTATTTTGCACTAGAAGTGCATCAAACTTTGACCAATAATAGCAAATTGTTGCAGTTACACATTACGCATGAAATAGCATCTTAATAATTATCCCATGAGTTTTTTCGATTTCAACGTTGTCGTTCTATGTCTTCTCGCCTACACATGGCTTACCGTTTCGCCTATTGTCTTCACAAAGTACACGTACAATATTTACTCGCGAACACGCTTAATTACATTCACTCTACATGGCTTTATTATGTCGTTACGAAAAAATAACGCTGGAAAAGATACGATCGATGCTACTTGCGTCTTACGAATATGGCGAAGAAGAAAATCCGTAAATCGCGCGGCCAACTTCACACCGAAGCAGAAAAAAGGCGCGCCACAACCAAGTGGCTCCTCCTCGAGCCAATAGCGCGCAGCGTCTCTCATTCAGTCACATTCGAGCTTAGTGCTCAGTCGTTTCTTTGAGTTGGGTGGCGTGCGATGGCTGGTGATTTAACATCGCTACATCTGTTATTAATTGTACATTGCGCTCAGGTACATGATTTTTAATCTGTCAATGCGATAAATGTCAGTGCCATGATTTTCATTCCGCATTCATGTAGATCCACGCATGTGAACAGCTGAATGTTTCGTCATCAGGTGGAAAGTGGTGCGACGACAACAACGACGATTCCATGGGATAAGACACTCGCTTGTTGATACTTCCACGTGAGTTCGCTCATCGTTGGCTTTTCAATCATCGTACATTGGAATTTTATAGGATGCAGTCACGCAATAGGATCCAACACGAGGATAACTCCGGGAACAGACTGCATAACCGCACCTGGAGCCACGGCAATGACAGTGAAGAGGAGGAGATCACCAATGAGAATACATTGCTGAACGAAAACAGCGAACAGAGGTTTGTACGACGCGAGCGAGCTTATCGAAATTATTTTTCAATTGAAGATTGTTATAATCATGTTCGCCAGTTATCTCTAATACTAAATTACATTGATAATTAAGTCGATGGCGTTCAATAGTCTGGTATTATTGTGTTTGTTATATTTCGATAGAATGTATTCTACTCTGCTATGTTACAATATAATATTGATAATGTTGCATTGTTCGATTTTTGACATAGATTGTATATATGTTCCAAATTTTGCAGCATTTTTAAATACTAATTTGGGATATCTTTCTAAGATAAAATTAGCTGTTATCTTTTATCTTTCACAATTTGTAGCTAATTTTGCTCATCATGTTCAGAATCATCATTGGATAATGTAGACTATTGCTTTGTACATAATTTACATTATATATTATTAACAAAAAATAAGAATTTGTAATTTCATCAGTTTTCACAGAGTATATTGTGTATTAATTTTATTTTTAAAAAATTTTGTACATATGATTTCCTATATCTTTCATAGGCACACATATTTTTAAGGTCGTGGCACATAGAAAAACTTAAGATGTAAAATGTAAGCAGTAAGAAAATCAACATGTTCAATCAGTTCAATTTGCTACTGCTTACGTTATGGTCTACTATGATTAGTCAGTTCACTGCTTAAGTCTTATGTAGACTCTGGGTCTTGTCCAGTCTAAATTTTTTTATAGTATAAGGCATTCAAAAAAATCTAGAAAAATTCAAGATTTCTTACTTTTTAACATCTTTGCTATATCATCAAATAGTTATTTATTTAAATATTAAAATCTTTATTTAATAAAAATTGAAATTTGTGTCAAAAAATTTGAGTAAAATTTTACTTAAGTCAAAAAAGATTTATTGTACTTACGAAGGGCTAATAATGATTATGTTGAAGGAATGAACACAAAATCTTGCATTAAACATAATATACAAGAATCATTTTGATTTTTATACTAAATATAAATATCTTAAATATTTTATATTTATACTGTTGAAATAGAACAAAATTCATCCATTTTGCATTATTATCGTTAAAATTATATTATTTTTCAATTAGTAGTACTTCAATTAGTATTATTTTGTTAGCTTCATTAATTGATTGTGTGTGTATCAACTCTTATTAATCCAACTTATGCCGTTTCAATTTTATTTTTTTTTTTTTGCATTTTCAAATATATTATTGTGATAGGAATAATTTTCATTAGTGCAAATTAATCATAATTTGCATTTAATTTCTTATGCTACATAATTTCACAATTACGCTTATATGCATTAATATTTAATGGAAATTATTACTAATTTGTTAATGAATAACTATCTGCCCAATAAATTTCTAATATTAGTCGACCCATTCTCAGAAATAAAATAACTATTTTTAAGGGAATCACCTGTTAATCATCGTAGTGGCTTTTGATTTATTATTCATAAATTATCCCTTAAAGGAATAATAAATAATAAATATAAGAGCTCTATATTTATGGTAATTGATATGTTTTACCACGTTGCGCATTACATGATATAATCTCTACCAGCTTAAATAGTATGTGTTATCACATTTTCAAATATCATTCTTACCATACTCGGAAATGTCATTATCACAAATTAAATGTTTTAATCAAAAGCGCTTTAACGCTTTACATACGATTGATTGAATGTTCTGTAAATAGAAAAACTATTTATTTTCGTATCAAATAAAAATATAAAACGAATTAAAAAGGAAAAAAGAAATCACAGTAAAAATTATAAAAACTAGTAATAGTACAATATCTAAACTAATATATGATAAGATTAAATATAATTAATTACAGTAAGTTGTCTCTGACGGATTGTCTCTAACCATTACTTATGAAACAAAAAAAAATTTTTTGTTTTTCAATATTTATTATAACAGACTTTCACTTATGATGTAATATAATAAACTCTGATATTATATTTAAAAAGTTTTATGAAAGTGCTATAAAATAATAAAAATATAACATATTTTACACATTACAGGCAAAAACATTCTACCCCAATAGAATGCAAGACTTGCCCAGTCACGACATTTGCTGAGGAGAAAATGCGACGCAAACTGCGATTCTTCTTCATGAATCCGATTGAAAAATGGCAGGCAAAACGACGTTTCCCCTTTAAATTTATCGTCCAAGTCATCAAAATCATCCTTGTGACTGTACAACTCTGTTTATTCGCACATAACAATTACATGCACGTGAATTATACTTGGGATAACCGAATCACGTTCTCTCATCTCTTTTTAATGGGATGGGAATCTACTCAAGAGGTATGCAGCTTAATCTTGTTTTTGTGTGTGTGTGTGTGTGTGTGTGTGTGTGTGTGTGTGTGTGTGTGTGTGTGTATTTATAAATCTCAATTACGTTCTCATTTTTTAATGCTATCTAATGGAAGATGGAAATAAAAAGATAGTATTTCAACTGTAAAATTTTTTATCATATTATTTAAAATAATTTGAAAAGCAAACTTAAGTGATCACTGCATTTTCATCACTTAGATCTTAATCTATGACACCTAGATAGATATTTCATAATAATGACATAATAAGACTTTTTCTATTTGGATTGCTATCTTTCTTTCAATATCAGTATCAAATACAAAACACGTGAGCATAAGTAAATTTAATTTAATGCTTCAGGTACCTGTATATCCACCTGCATCGGGACCATTAGCTATCTACAAACAAAGCGATTTTTATGATGCTATCGATTATGCTTTGCACGGTTATTACAACGTCAACGACGCTATCGGTGCATACTCCTATATTGCCGAAGATAATTCAGTAGGACCCATAACCTTGTGTCTTTATGAATATAAGGAAGGCATTATATTCGGTTTCAACGAGAGCTACGTGTTTGATAGCGAAATTGTGGAAACTTGTATGAACATCACTCTTGAAACCTTCAACACATTTAATTCGTCGCACAATCTTCTGCAAGACAGAAACATTAACGTCAATTTCTCCGCACTGGTACGCGCTCATCTGAAATTTGCTCTAAAAACAGTGAATCTGAAAGCAGCCGGGCCAATGACACCACCCGATTGTTATCGTTTCAACATCAAAGTTATCTTTGATAACCGTGATTTCGATGGACAGATGCTGCTCTCATTAGACGCCGAGGCTAGGAAATTGCAATGCAAAGGTGATACCCGTTACATCACTGATAACCGCATCGAAACGGCACTTAGGACTTTGCTGAATTTACTTGTCATACTTATTTGTACGATTTCTTTGGTGTTATGCTCGCGAGCGATATATAGAGCTCAACTACTGAAATTTGAGACTATAAACTTTTTCAAAAAAACGTATGGCACAATACTAAGCCTCGAAAGTCGACTGGAATTCTTGAACCTTTGGTACATTATGATTATCATTAATGATCTACTTATCATTATTGGTACCGTCATAAAGGAACAAATCGAGCGAAAACACTCCGACAGTGATCATTGGAATATTTGCAGTATATTTCTTGGAACTGGAAATCTGCTTGTGTGGTTTGGCGTATTGCGCTATCTTGGCTTCTTCAAGACGTATAATGTTGTCATTTTAACTCTAAAGAAAGCGACACCGAAAGTAGCAAGATTCTTGATATGTGCGGTTCTTATTTATGCCGGTTTCACGTTTTGTGGCTGGTTGGTGCTTGGTCCATATAATATAAAGTTTCGATCCCTTGCGACCACATCCGAGTGCTTGTTTGCGTTAATTAATGGCGATGATATGTTCGCTACGTTTTCTATAACGTTTTCCAATTCAGCTGTGTTATGGTGGTACTCTAGAATTTATTTATATTCGTTTATCTCACTGTACATTTACGTCGTCTTAAGTTTGTTCATTTCTGTGATAATGGACGCGTATGATACGATCAAGATATATTATCGCGAAGGTTTCCCGAAGAATGACCTGCAGACATTTATAGCTCCCTGCACAGATGAAGCATCGAGCGGCATCTTCAGGGATGACTCCGAGAGAAGCAACTTAACGGAGTTGCTTGATCGATTTTGTTGCTGTCGAAAAAGACCCTTTTACGGATCCTTCTCGGAGTCGGACTCCTCAACAAAATCTGAGCAAGAATGCAACGGAGCCATCTGTGTCTAGTGCGTTAACGCAAAGCACCTGGAGATGTTATGGTGCGACTATAGATACGCAGTATAATTTTAAATCGGTTGCCTCAACATCCTTAGTTTAATGATTTTAATTTGCTAGTTTTTTGCCTCGAATTGAATAAATAAAAAAAAAATTGTATGCAATATCATGCATTACATTTCAATGCATTATATTTATCTGTTTTATGTAATGAAATTATCTTTTATAAAAAAATCACTAAAAAAATATAATCTTTAAAATGTTTTTTAATGAAAAAATTCTACAGAGTAAAAATAATTTCTTTGTTAATATAGATTTAATCTTAAGCATTATAAAAATAAATTATCAAGCATAATATTCAGGAAGAAATTAACTCTAAATGAATATTGGTGCAATCGGATCGATAAAGAATTTTCATGAATATAGATAAGTTTTTTAATTTATCGATTGATTAATCGCAATTATGCGTCAAGTACTTTTACAGCACCTGACAAAGTTGTGCACATAATACAATCAATCGAATTAAGAAATTCACCTTATTTATAAATGTTGATGACGAATAAATAACAAATTTATTCGACAATCGCGACATGTTTATGCAACGCTAGTAATTTCTGTTACTGCCATATAAGTTTAATTTATATAATATTTTATGAAAAAGCATTTATTACAATAGTGCGGTTATATTAGATTTCGCTTTTATTTAAAAACACAACTATTAGATAATTTTTTATTGGATGCCTTCTAATAGTCTACTAATTTCCAACACATTGTCCAAGTTATTTTTCCGATCTGTTAAAAATACGTAAAATAAGTATTGCGAAACACAAAAAAAAACACAAAAATGACAGAGCAAAAAAAGAGCAGAACCTTTAAACTGCTAGCAACCAATGCAAAATAATGTCAAAAATTTATGTACAGTATTTCATAAAAAAATTCTTGTACATTTGCATGTATAATATAATTATATATTTATTATTGTATTTCGCTATCGTAAATATCTTACACTTTGAGAATCCATGTAGAATATGTATAACTACGTATATGTATATATATATTGCTTTTGCAATATATATAATATCAACAAATCCCCCATAGCAAAGGATCACATTCACTTCACAATAAAATCACAATAGTCAGGAAGAAAATATGAAAGATTATTATAACAAATTAATGTTACAAAGACATTCGCATTACCGTGACATTGCTGTGACATTATTTGTGACATCATTTAATAAAGCGGATATTCGCACATCATGACGTAATCATTATTGTTATGATGTAACTGTGATGTTTTTTTGCTATGGGAGATATATTTTTGGAGAAAGTAAGATAATTAGAAATTGTATAAGAGTTGCTGTTTAATTGTTATATAAACCAATTCAGTGTTATATACCAAAGTTAAAAAGGACATGTAATATATATATATAATCTAAATAAAAATTAAAATTAAAGATTGAACTATGTCATTAATATCAAATATAAATTATTTGATTAATAAATTATATGATTATAGTCTGATCTTGATGTATGTATATATTATGTTAAAAATTGTAGGCTTTATATCGAGCATAAGATATCCAGAAAAAATATTATATATGTGAACATATTATATATAATGATATATAATCGTATATAATTTATATAATTATGAAACTTTTTTTCTCGGGTAAAATTGCACAAAAAACATTATTCATAGAAATATATTTATATTTACATTGAAGTACAATAAACATGAATTTTTTAAATATCTGTTATAATATTTCTCTACTCGAATCAATTAATTTATAATATCATTATACCAGTTTCAGTTTAAAGATTGCATTTCAAAACCGAAAATTAAATTAACGCGCATTCACAGAATTGAATATATATATATTAATATATAAATTAATATATAAATTCACACTGAAATATTATTAAGTACGAAGATCTACCTTATAATCAGATTTATAAGACATTTTATTTATATTATTATTTAATTTGAAGCGAAAAATGTACTATTGGATTAATAATAATGATTATTTAATTTAATAATTGTCTCAGTAATTAATATTTCAATTATCTATAGGTTACTGTAATCAATCTTGATTAATCTTAATCACGCTTAAAATCTTTTTTATTAATAATAAGAAAAGTATGTGATTAAACTTGCAATGTAAAAAAATATCAGTTAATCAAAAATAATCGTTCAAGGCTTTTGATGCTGTAAGAAAGAGGCACAACTCAAATCAGACAAAATGTTATAACAATAAAATGTATATTTCAATTTCCTTTCATATTTTAAAACTTGCATAAATTAAATTCTATTTAATAGATAAATGATTCTCTATTTCTCCAATACATATCTATCTTCCCTTTCAATATAAAATCTCAAATGTATATAGAGTACACGTTAGCACGTTACGTATATTTGTAGTATGTGTTGCTAAAGAAGGTGTATAGTGCATATTCTGTGGAATATAGGAGTCAAAGTGAAAAAAAAGAAGCAAGTCGTGTGCAGCTGCATATACTTTCGCTGGCGACTGTACATACAGTGAACACGCCTGGTTCTTTGTTTATCCTCCGTATGACGTACGCGCGTCACGCAGCGAACAACGAGTAGCTCAATGCAACCGACCGAGGATCGAATCTCGGCTGGAGAAACGGCAGCAGTCAGTGTCGAGCTGCCGAGTGCGCTGACCTGTAGGACGGATAGCGATGGTCGTTGACCGCGGTTGAGCGCGATCCATTGTTTACATCGACACACATTTCGACGCATTCTGAGGAACGGTATCTCATGCCGTATCCTCGTTAGCCACCCAATCGCCGATCATCATTATCGCCGTGATAAACGACAGCTGCGAGCAAACATGTCAAGAGTAGCGGGAAGCTCTCCCGCGAGAGCCGCAAACAAAGGTGAGCAGCAACAACAGCAACAGCAGCAAGAATTTCCGCTGACTCTGGATAAAGACGCCAGCGAGCATAGCATTTCCAGCATAATGTCGTGCGTGTCCATCTCGCCAAAACACGCAGAAAGTAGCCTCCGGGTTATGGAGAGTTACTTGCACAAGCAACAGCTGACAGACGTCACACTGATCGCGGGTGAGTATACCAGAACATCAAACGCTTTGTTTTGATAACAATGCATCTGTCGATGTGTCAATTGTCAATTAGAATTATGACTCAGTTGATGATTAATCATCAACTCATATGTTTTAATTAATAAACGAAGAATTATTAATATATATTTTTATTTATAATTGCCATAGAAAAATTCCTTTTATTATTATTATAAGTTATTATTAAAACCTTTTTTTGCTGGATAATTTGCTATTGTTAATATTTCTAATTAATAAAAATTGAAGAAAGATAGGAAAATACATTCTTTATATATTAAATATATATATTAAAAATATTCTTTGTATCGATACAATTCGAAGCATCCCATATTTTTCATATTTGTGTGTGTGAGATTTATACTTTCTTTAGGAAATAAACGTGTCCCAGCTCATCGATTAGTCCTCAGTGCTGGCTCTGAATATTTTGCTGCCATGTTCACAAGTTCTTTACGAGAATCGGCACAAAATGAAATAGAATTAATGGATGTTGATGGAGATGCATTATGGGCTTTGGTTCTTTATTGTTATACAGGTAATTCAATTTGCAGATATTTTTCAAACTATTCTTGTTTATTTTTATTGATATATTTTTATATATGCACAGGTTGTATAGAATTACAAGAAGATAGTGTAGAGACTCTTCTTGCAACAGCGTGTTTATTACAATTGAATCCAGTTATTAAAGCATGCTGTCAGTTTCTTGTCAAACAGCTCCATCCGAGCAACTGCCTGGGCATACGAATGTTTGCCGATACGCAAGGTTGTTCGGAATTATTTGAATACGCACACGCATACACTACAAAACATTTCATGGAAGTTACAAAAAATCAAGAATTCTTACTGTTATCTGCCAACGAAGTTGCGAAATTACTTGAATCAGAGGATCTTAATGTTCCCTCAGAAGAAACTATCTTTTATGTAAGATTAACTATATGTTGTATGTAAATTATTTTTGTGAATAATTTTGTAAATAAATGCAAAATAAACTACACGTTGAGCAAAAAAAATTTAATAATATAAAATGTTAAAAAAAAAATATGATTAAAATTTGTTATACTACGATCACATATATATAATTACATACAATATATCTAAATTGAAGTATAGAGAATAATGGAATCTCTATTATTATTATTTCAGGCTCTAGTGACTTGGCTGGAACATGATCCAGAAAACAGAAGCAAAGATGCCAGTACATTATTAGGTTTAGTCAAATTACCATTGCTATCACCCGCGGTGAGTTCACTGACAGCTCAATTTTTTACTTGACAGAACTTATACATTAGATCAACTAATAAATTAAAACAGTTTATAGCTGATAATATTGAGAGTAACGAAATGTTCAAAGACCAAAGAATGGCGCAGGAATTAGTAATGGAAGCATTAAAATACCATTTGTTGCCTGAGAGAAGGCCTTTACTTCAAACAGGTAGAACGAAACCTAGAAAAGCTACTGTGGGTACATTATTAGCTGTTGGAGGGATGGATGCCAATAAAGGTAATTTATTATATGCAATTTATTTATGCAAAATTAATTATTTAATATTGGTTGCTATTAATATAAAAAAAACATTAATATAGCATCACGCTCTTTTAATTTTCTCAAGCGAAATAATATGCAATATAATGTCCAGGTGCAACATCTATAGATGCGTTTTCATTGCGCGATAATGCCTGGAGATCTTTAGCTGCCATGAGTAGTAGAAGATTGCAATTTGGCGCGGTCATAGTCGATAAAAAATTGATTGTCGCGGGCGGTAGAGATGGTTTAAAAACGCTGAATACAGTAGAATGCTTCGATTTCTCCACTCTTGCGTGGAGCACTCTACCACCTATGAACGTCCATCGTCACGGATTAGGTACGTGTCGAATTTGCGAAGTTAATACGCAATTTCATTCATTCGTAATAAAAACCTGATAAATACATTAATTTTTTCTCAGGAGTAGCAGTATTAGGTGGACCTTTATATGCTGTTGGTGGTCACGATGGTTGGAGTTTTCTTGATGCAGTCGAAAGGTGGGATCCGGCAACGCGTCAATGGAGTTCGATATGCCCTATGTCCATACAAAGGTCTACAGTCGGTGTGGCTGTGTTAAATGATAAGTAAGTCTACAGACAAATTATCACATTTATATATAATATCCGTTTTCAGCCGTTTTCATATAAATTTTAGTGTGTTTTCATATTTTATCGATTTAAAAAGATTTAATATTGAATTTTTATAAT
>Ga0157363_1000692_pt1 | contig 26360 bp, 15 predicted proteins | sample AttsexASBM1_FD_111477 | JGI IMG/M metagenome (GOLD analysis project Ga0157363, IMG submission 111477) | Fungus gardens microbial communities from leaf cutter ant in Ribeirão Preto, State of São Paulo, Brazil - Atta sexdens ASBM1 | ecosystem: Host-associated > Fungi > Mycelium > Unclassified ... | reverse complement strand
GAATAGAAAATATGATCAATTAGTAAAGCATAAGAATACAAGAGAGTATCTATAGCTATATATATCTAATAACTATGAGGAATACATATGTTGAAGATGAGGAATTGAGTCAGTAAAACATGAAAAAGCCTCTACTATTATATGAGGTGCTCACTGATCCTACACATTGTTAACACATAGCACAGCCAGTCATTGAGTCATAATATGAATGAACCCTAACACCTATCATCTATAAAGTAACCTCCTGTTAAACATGAGATATTAATTGTAATAGTCTTGGGCTTTTTATATGATTTTGGCAATGCGAGAAAAGATACTTTGGATATCTTCTTAAGCTTATTTGCAATATTTTATTTCCTAAAGCATTAAGATTTCTTATGGCCTAATTTTTGGCACTAAATACAAGAGACATTTGGCTTGGACATTCTTGATAGTTGTTAAATACAGTTCACACCTCAAGATCCAAGACCTGAAGTAAATCATTGGAAAATGAATGAATAAGGGTATTTTATCCAGAACTTATGGAATATGAATGTCAAATAACCTGCAGCTTCAGCATATATGTTATACTTCTACTAGTTATACTAATCACATATTTCAGAAGTAACACTTAGAAGTTTAGAGAGTATAAGTCCACTAGAAAATAGTGAGATATATTGTTGTCAACACTAAAAAAGAGTGTCAGTTTTAGTCAATTTTTAAAATGAGGGTTTATAGTATGACTATTAGCTAATATACTGAATACTCTATCTAAGGTAGTTATCTAGAGAATAGAAATATTACTCTGATCTTGAATGGTTCTTGAATGTAAAAGTAGAAATCTATTTGTTATGACCTTAAGCTTGAGCACAGATTGCACTAAAACAAAGGCTTGAGAGAAGTCAAGAGAATATAATAGATGGTAAAGCATAAGGATACAGGATAGTATCTACGCTATATATACAAGGAATATATAAAGAAACAATGTGAAGTCTATAAGGAAGACGAGTCATAATACATAAGGAGAAAGAAAGCAAATGGCAAGGTTAGAGCATCTACTACATAAAGTGCTGACTGAGACTACTTTAGCACAGCTGCTCATATCGTCATACCCTAAGCCCATCTCTATGTTGTATCTTTGAGGTATCAATTGTAACACTATTGAGTTGTTAGGAAGTTGTTATGATTGAAGACTTAGTAACTAGTCAACAAAAGAACCTTAGATTGGATAATTACAAGAGAACTTGATGGAGTTTCTAAGTATAATATATTCTACTTATATACTAAACTGATAATCTATACTATACAAAATCCAGTCTATTCTAAAGGCTATGTGGATTAAAATGAAAATAAAAAATTAAAATAAAATAAAGTCTAGTGAGAATGTCTAAGGAGTAATCAACAAGAAATGGAGAGATTTAATCTGCACTAGATAAGAATTGGAAGTATGAATGAGAGAACTGACATTATCATAGCTAGATTGGAATATGACAATGGTCTAACAACTATAGAAAATGCTGAGGTAATAGAGTGTATATCTCTGATCTTTCTGTAACATTAAATATATTTAGTAATAAAGACTTGATATATAGCAGCTTTGTTAAGCTTATCTTTTAGTTAAAGAGATGATGTAAATAAGAAATATTCTTCTGTTAGTAATACTCTAATAAACAATATATATAAGTGACCCAACTCTTTTTCATGTTCTCAAATATCAAACTTTACTACAAAGTCTGTGGAGTTTACTCTGCTACTGCAAATACCAAATCTACTACAAAGTTCACAGAGTTTACTATGACAACTCTACTATCTTTGTATATCAAATCCCTGTCACTGCTACTACTCAAGTAATTGGTGCTTTATACCCTCCATTGCTATCAGATATGTCTTATCTTTCTATCAGATGTAGTTTACACTTGAAAGAAAGTTTGTAAGGTTTAAGTTGGGGTTCAAATCAAGTATGAAAACTGAACTGAGACTACAGAATTGTAGACTTTGCAAGCAACCTTGGCTTCAGCTCATATACTGTACTAACTAATTGTTGGTTGATCGCAATTTTAGTTTGGGTTTAAGTGAAAAGATAAAGTATGTTGCTATAGACACTGGAGTTTCAGAAATAAATGTAGTGTTAGAGTTTAAAAGACAATCTTTTACTCATCTCCAAGCTTAATATAAACATTGTTGAAAACTCTAACAGACATCTAACTTGGTGAAATAATTGGCATCTTGAAGTTGCAAAACAAGCTCAGAGATCAGAGAGAATGGATATCTATTCTTAACTATCACCACTATTGAAGAACTAGTAATCATATACTCACTAGAGAAATACATTCTTCTTATAAAAAATACCAGCATAACTATTGGGAATGATCAATGCCTCCTAGATATAGCATGGACTTGGACAAAGAGTAATGATGCTATGATGTTGTTTATTCTTTCTACTAGTCTATTACTTTGTTCTAGGATATTGTCTTCTATAATTCTCAATGATTCTAGTATTTTTTCTAATACTTTAATAGGCCCTGCTACTAGTTGTCTTGTTCTATCCATGATATATTCTAGTGGCCTAACTACTATACACTTCTCCTTTTGCAAGATGAGCCTAATAATGCTTTACTAAATGTTACAATTCTAAGCTTGGCTTAGGTTACAACTTAGATAAAGGCTTGGATAAAAGAGAAAAGATAGGTCAATTGGTAAAGCATAAGGATATAGGATTGTATTTACTATTATATATACCTATAAACCATGTGTATATAAGAAGATATCCTTGAGAAAACAACAAGTAAGAAATGATAATAACATGAGGAAAATAGGATGAGAATATGAGAAGCCTCCACTACTATATAAGACACTAACTAATATACAATAAGACAAATACAAGGCACAGTAAAGAGAAGTATAAGAATGAAATAAACCCTGCTACATGTCTAAGGTCTGATATTTATAAGGTAGACACTTATAAAACATAAAGTACTATCATTTGTAACACAATTACTACTGAATAAGAAGCTGCAGCTGCTCTATAGTAAGGCTGACAAGTGCTTGCCAACTCATTGTTGTATATGGTAGGATAGTGATAATAAGAATAGTGATGGCAATATAAGTGGTGGTGTTGGTATAGTAATAATAATAAAGAGAAGAATCCTGTGTTGGCCTTGTTCTCAGACTCATATTCTGACTCTGATGAAATCTTGGTAGATGCTAACAGGTTCTCTTCTTGTTCTACCTAATACTATCTACCAACTACTTTCTATCTACTGTTCTAATTGAATAATAAATGATTTTTCCCTAAGAAGAGATGTTCTACTCTAAGAGTTTCCCTACTAAATAATGCTATTACTCTACATCAACAAGTTACAATAAACCTGTAACATGAGCTTTCTACTCAAAATAGTAAAAGTATGCTAAATTAATACTGCCCAATTAAATAAGAGGTATATCTAGATACCAGTCTGGGCCTAGTTAACACTATCCATGATTGGTTTTCTAATAACTGACTACTCTTTTCTTAAGTATAGAATCTAGCTGGCTTTTTGACTAAAGAATGGTAATGCTACTCAATCAAGAAAATATATAGAAAGTAAGAGTAGAGAGCCTCATACTAGGCAGTCCAGAGAAGAGGAATTAAGTTCTAATATTATAATTCAAGCCTAAATATAAGAATAAGAATATAACTTATGTATTGAGTAACATAAGAGAACTTAATAGAGTTCCTAGTACAAATTTATATACCTTAGTCTGTATATATACTACTTCTACCTATCTTAAAGTATATATGTCTACTATAAGGCTAATATATTATAACTATGTTATATAACATTATTAATTCTAATATTTTTATGTTCTTCTCTTAGTCACATGATGTTGTGACTATGATTGTGACTACTTGTTATACATTCTGTCATGCTATGTGACTGTCACATCATACTCTTTCTGCTAAGTCCAAAAAAGGAAACTAACTAGAAAAATTAATAAAAAATAAAAATAAATAAATAAAATTCCTAAATAACTAAGCTTCTCTTTCAGAGTTCTGAAACCTGATCTATTTTGTATATAGCCTCAAACTAAGTAGGAAAGTTTATATTCTTGAGTCTTTTTACTAATAAGATAGCAATATAGTTCTGGATTGCTATTTAAAGTTTATAGAGAAATTTAACTACTATAATTCATAGATTAGTATAACTAGATTCTGAAACTAGAGTTTGGAACTTATTGAGATAATTCTCTACTACACAACTTTCTTAACAGTATGTAGTTTTCTTAAAGTAGTTGATAGCTTTTATAGTAATATTAATAAGATAGAACTAAGTATAGAAGAGTTTCTTAAACTCTAGCCAAGTGATGATAGAGAAAGTACCCATGTTAGATCTCTCTCTGAATAAGCTCTTAGACTATTTTATAGCTTAATAACCTCTAAAAAAGATGTTATTACTTCTTTCTCTCTTGCTACCATCTTGTATAGTAGTATTTATATGAAAATTAGCAAATATACATTTTTTCAGCTCAGCTTTTAGTTCAAAACCTTTTCAAATAGCCAATTTACCATTTTATATATATATGAATATTGATAGTAACTATATCAGAGAAAGATCTATTTCCCTAAGCAAAATGAATTCAAGGAAAGCTTTAATTCTTTCAAATACTTTATCCACTTTATATCATGAAAGAATGGAGATGAATAACAATTTCCTGAATGAAAATGTATGAAACCCAATTAACAGTTCTCAACTATTCTATGATGGAAACATTGAAATAGGTAGATTAGTCAGAAAGATGACTGACAGTCATCTCTCTAAGGATTCACAATATGTACAAAACAAAGAATAGACCCTCAAGAACACACCCAAACCATAAGATGAGAGTGTATTCAATGATAATACTAATACATGTTTCTTACAGGACATCATTAATATTTAGCTGCCCTACAATATAAAATAAATCAGGTTGCTAAGCAAAACTTGTAGAATAGAATTTCCATTCTATTTCTCTTCATAGTTCACTCAAATATCTTTCTTCTAACTCTAAGAATATCAAGGAATCTTTGTATTGAATAACAAAATACATTGAAAACAAAAATAATAAAGCAAATGAAGTTCTAGACCTCAATGGTATAGACAAAGCTACCTAGAAATTTATCTCTATCATTTACAACTCAGGATAGGATTCTCTTATTGCTAATAAAACCAATAACTCTTTCAGATAGAAAGTTTTGTTGAAATTCACTTCTAAGCTTGACCTAGTCAAGACTAGCACTAGCAACAAAGATGAAAAGAAAGCAAACAAGCCTGTGAGCTTTGAAAAACTACCTTTTCTTATTCTAGCTAAGTCATTCAAAGAAGTCAATGAAATTTTGAAATTCTTCAAGAAGAATAATCTAACAAGTGAGAAAAAAGACACAAAAAATTGTATGTACAAGTATCATCTTCATCTACTAATACAAGAAAAGTTCTCAAGATCAAAGAGACATTTCTATATTTACAGACTAAGAAAATTAAAAATATACAAAAAATTATCAATGGTAAAAGCAAACCCGAGCTAAGAATCAATATAATGATGAAGGGTCTGTCTTGAAAGCATATCATTGTCCCAATGAGCAATGATAACAGAACAAAGTTTATGGAGGAGAGTAGTGCTTACTGTCAAGTTCACAAATGGTGGACTTAATTTCTCTTCATTTTCATTTTCATTTCTATTTATTTTCCTAGTTTTTTATTTTTAGAACTTAGGATTAGAGTTAGTAATGACATCACTCAGTCATATCCTGGTCACATCAGATGACATGGTGATGGTGACAGTCACAAGTCACATAACACATAGAGAAATGTAGAAGGTTCTAGAAGGATAATGTCATATAACGTGTAATATATGTGTTAACCTTAAAGTATATACATGATCATTTAGGATAGATTAGAACTAGCTCGCACGGACTATTAGGTATTTGTATATAAGGTAGACCATCTTGTACAAAGTTCTCTATTGAGTTCTCTTGTATTACTCAATATAAGAGTTGTGCTATTGTCCAACCCTAAGGACTTTAGTTCATAACACTTACATTACTAGCATGAATAGAGCACTTAAGAACATCAAATCCAAAGTTATGGCTAACTTCATTTGATCTGACCAATCTGATATCATCATTGCCACCAACAAGGTTGTATTACCACTTAATCTTCAGACAATTGAAAAATATGTCAAGAATGCAAATCATATTGAGGCTGATAAAGTCAAAGCCCCTTGTTTGCCTCAATCAAAATCATATCTGAAGATCATAAGTATCTCCTATTTATTAGAAAATACTAACACTCCTATCTTGGCAGATATAATTGAATTGATTATCAAGAGCAATTACATCTTCAACAATATTGTGGTAGTTTTTAGACTCCATATTATCAAAATGTCTCCAAAGTCTGATATAGCAATTATCTGGCTAGACATTTGGAATGTCCAAAGCAGTAGCAAAGCTAAAGGTTTTATTAATAGATGCTTTAATGTTGGAAGTTATATCACCACTATTCATGGGATGAATATGAATACAGGAGTTCTATAGTGTAAGAATTGTTGGAAGTGAGAACATACTACTTTCTCATGCAGAGTCTAAGGATCTAGATATGTTAAATGCAATGGTCTACATAAAATAGAGCACCACTATCATTTTATATGATATTACAAGACTAAATTTAAAACTAACCTTCCAAGACTCAAAACTAAACAAGGAGAACTATACCTGCACTCTTTTAAGTATGCAAATTGCAAAGGCAATCATCAAGTTGACTCAAACTTATGTCTGTTCTGGAAACATTGTTTCAACAGGGAATAGTATTTCAAAAAGTATCAAGAACTTCATAACAGCAAAAGATAATTGATTTGCTTAGCCATGAGCAGCATATAAGTATGATTATAAAAGAAATCAAGATCTTTTCACAAAATGTTTGAAAGAACAATTTGCTTACTAATACCATTTTGGAAGCACAGAGTGAATTTGATATCATATTCATCTAAGAACTATCATTGTTACAACTCAAAGACCTTAGAGTGGATCAATAAGAAGAACCTTGTATTGGGTTAATACAAGAGAACTCAATAGAGAGCCCTTTTACAAAGTAGTCTATCCTATATACCTATCCACATGGTCTGGGCTAGCTACTGTACATCTTACCCTAAAGTACCATGTGTAAGACATGAGGTTAACATATAGTATACATGTTATATGATGTCACTTCTTCTAGAACCTTCTACATCTTTTCATGCATTATGTGACTGAGTGATGTTGTCACTAGTCCTAACCCTAAGTTCTAAAAATGGAAAAATGAAAATAAATCAAAATAAAATAAAAATGAGAGTAAGAAAATAAGAAAAAACTAAGTTTACTTTCTGCGGTCTTGACAATCATAGTCTTTCATTCACTTTACCCTTAGTTCTTTGAACAGAGAAGGAGAAGAATTGATAGAAGTTCTGAATTATCATAATTGAATAACTTTTTTCAGAAACCCTTCAAGCAATTATAATTCTCCTAGAGTTATATCATATATTAATGTTAGACTTTCATTCTTTTGATCTTTTTCATGTTAACATATACTCAGATTTGTCTCAATCTGCTTTAAAGAATACTGAAGCAAACATCAACAATGTTTTAATTATGACAGAAGATTTCAATATTAGAGATAGTATTTGGGATCCATTGTTTCCTTATTATTCTAGTCATAACAATATTCTTATTAACATTGCTAACTCTTTGAACTTATATATTTCCAAACCCACTAACTAGATTCCTACTAGATACTCAGATAATTAGAATGACTCAAATTCAGTCATTGACCTTGCATTCCTCTGGCCAACTTCATCAGAATTTGATAATCATACAATTCATCCTGAATGGAGGCTGATATTAGATCACACTCCACTCATAGTCAATATTGCAATTTTTGAGGAATATATTCAAACCAAAACTCATACAAGTGTCAAAAACAGCAAAAAAGAAAAGAATTTCCTTGTTAAACTTATCAATTCTGTCAAAAGCCTTAATATGGATCATATTTCAAGTAAGGAGAGTCTTGAACAAGTAGTACAAGAATTCATACACAATACAGAGGAAATTTGGTTCAAACATTCAAAAGTCATCAATATCACCAAATATTTGAAATCATGGTGGAATGAGGATTGTCAAAGAGAACTAGAGGAATATAGAACTTCAAGAAGTTTGAAAGATTGGAAATCTTTCAGAAGTATCATCAAAAAAACCAAACAAGTATTTTTTGACTCCAAAATTCAGAAAATTGCAAGTAAAAACAGCAGTCCTTGGAAACTCATGAACTGTGTTGTGGAAACCACTAATAACAAAGACTAATAATAGCACAACAAGTAAATCTCTCAGTAGGATATTAAGTAGAAATCATAATAGAACTCAACAAGGAGTCTCTAATGTATTGCTATCCTATTTATATTATGAATAGATAGTCTATGCTAACAATAAATAACCTTATCCTAATGTTTATATGTTGTCCATGCTTTTACCATGCATTAACCTCATATCTTTTATAAGAATACTATACTATATATATGCCTTGACAATCCCTAGTTCTAATAAATTATCTTGAAGATATCTCAAAGTTATTGTCAACAACAACAATTATCTCAAAAGCTTTATTAATATAGCTAATACATGTATTGATTTAGAATATTGGCTATTATATTTCAAAACATTGACATTGATCATTATTCCTAAACCTAATAAGGTTTCACACAACATCCCAAAGATATTTAGACTGATTATTTTACTGAATATACTCAGTAAACTCATTGAAAAAGCTATTGGCAAAATGCTACAGTTTCAGTCAATCTCCAAGAATGTTATTCACTCTTGTCAACTAGGTATACTAAAACAATAATCTACTACTAATACTAAGATTGTTTTAACCTATCTTATCCATGCTAGTTGGGTCAAGAATCTCTCAACAAGTACTTTGGTATTTAACATTGTGCAGTTCTTCTCTTCTCTTAACTATCAGTTTCTTCTGCTAATCTTGGACAAAGCTAATTTTGACTTCAAGATTTCTTGATTTTTCTGGAACTATCTAGTAGATAGAAAAGCAAAGTATTCTTGGAATAACTTTTCTTCTTCTCTTTTTGATATCAATGTTAGAGTCAGACAGAGTTCTGCTTTATCTCTTATTTTATCAGTATTATATCTTTTTTCTGTTTTTCACATTTTTGAAAAAAGATTAAAAAATTAAAAAATCCCAATTTCTGTCATCTCTTTTATAAACAATAGTTTTTTTTTATTTCTCAGGACAGATCTCTTGATGTTTCAAATTTCAATCTTTTTTGTAGTTACTAGATCATAACTTCTCTTCTGAAATAGTCAGATTTAGTTATTGAACATGGAAAAACAGAATTTTTTCATTTTTCTAGAGCTCATAGAGTCTTTAATTCTGTATTTTTGAATCTATCTATCCTAGGAGGTCCTATTCTTTATCTGAAGAATACATAACACTATCTAGGTTTTATATTTAACAAAAATTTGATGTTTTAACAACATATCAACTTTTATATAAACAAGGTATTATATATTCTTTCTATTACACTATATAGATTTCTGTTATGGTACTATAACAAAATACCTTTGGCATATCTGCTTAAAGAACTTAGAAATATATAATGAAAAGCTGCCTTATAAATATTGGAAGCTTTTCAAATGTCTTCTTCATTCAGTATTGAAGCTATTGCAGGTCTCATTCTGATTTACTTATACCTACAAAAACTCAGTGGTAGATTACAACTCAGAACATAATCACTACTACCTAATTATATCATCAAATTCATGTTGAAGTTAAGACACTCAAATTCCAACAACAATCATTGTTTATCACTTGAAAATTAACTCCCAAACAGCAATTGAACATTAAGAGTTCTATTGTAGATGCTAATAATAGATTGAATAGAATTTTTCATTCTTTTAATCCTCTTAGTAGTAAATTTTCTCTAGAAAACAAACTGATTAATATTTTCCCTAGTCATTTTTATTTTTACTTATTGGATAGAGAAAATGGAGAAAGTAAACAAGTATATGTTTGTAAACTTGATAATCTTATACTCTAGATATTAGCTAAATCTAAAATGGCTGTTATTGTTTCTGACATGAGCATTAAAAATCAAGTTGCTATATCAATCACTTATATATATGTCCATGACAAACCCATCATTAAGACTCTTCATCATACTATTAATGTCACTTCCAATGAGACTGAACTCTTTGCTATCAGATGTAACATAAACCAAGCTATCCAATTAGACAACATAAATTGCATTGTGATTATCACAGATTTGATACATATGGCCAAAAGAATTTTTGATTCTTCAATTCACTCATATCAAGTTTAAACCTCAGCAATCTCTAAAAAACTCAGAGATTTCTTCAATAAAGATCATCATAACTCCATTAAACTTTGGAAGTGCTTAAGTCGAAAAAGATAGTTTTTACATGATATAGTCAACAAAGAAATGAAGAACTTTGATTTTGTTTCCATATTTCCATGCAAGTCCTTATAGGAGTTTAACAGAAAGAGCAAATGTGATGAAATGCTCAATACTTAAAAGATAACATTTCAAGCTTTAGACTCTAAAAAAAGGTATTTTTTAGATCTACATGATGAAAACTCAAACATTATTGAACCAACTTATTCTAAAGAGGAATCATAGCTGAAATTCTTTGGTTATTCAAATTCACTATGTGTTAGAGCCACACAAGCCATTGTCAATTATACTCCTATAAGAGAATACTGTCTTGGATTTTTCCCTTGAGAACAATTTATATGTCTGTATAGACAGTATCCTATTGAAGCAAGACAATATATTCTTCACAAATGTAGAAGGTTCAACAACTATTGGAATTTCAGACAGGATACTTTAGCTCATTTTACTCTATTCCTAGATTTTAACAATAATGCTTTCTCTTTCAGAAAAAGTATTACTTAGTTGAATGGTATATGTTTTTTTTAAAATAGTATATACTTTTCTTTTCTTTCTTCTTTTTCTTTTCTATTTTCCTTTTTCTTCTTATTCATGTTGTCTACATCTGCATGTACATAGCTACATTGTAGTTACTGCAAACTGCTCTTATACTCCATATAATAAATTGATGATTTATTTTTTAAAAAAACCTCTAAAAAGAGAGCCCAGAGAACCTTGTCTTGATTACAGGTGAAATGGTCTACCAATAATCAAATATAAAGGATACAGATACTAAGGAAGATATATCTCATGTCAGTTACTGTTGAAATCTAATAGAGAAGAGACATAAAGTTGAAAGCAACAGGAGAGGAGAGAGAAAAGTTTTGTAGGTATGGAAGTGTTAGTTAGAGAAGGAGATCTTGTAGTAGAAAGAGAGTGAACACCTGCAGATGTAGAGGTGGGATTAGGAATTAAAGCCCACAAGTCATGGAGTTAACTTACAAGATTTGCAAGGATGTTGTTGGTAGATACTCCTAAGGCATGTTAGTACTCTACTACCTCTTGTAGATGATGCTAGAGGAAGCCTAAGACTTTATCAATACTGACAGAGCTCTGTGAGTGCTCATTCTGAGCAGACATCATTTGAAAGATGAGAAAGAGAAAGAGAGGTCAAGATATAAGAATAAAGTCCACAACTACTAGACCACTTCATGCTTTGAGATCTCAAAGAGAGAAATTCTGTTTTGCTATTAGAGCAACTGAAGAAAGTCTGTAAGATTATGAAGTTTACTCCAGGAAATCTAAGCTAATATTGACAACTATACTAAAGATAAGGCCTATCTTTTATTCTATCTCCAGGAAACATAAAAGAACAGAATGGGGTTTTCTGAGGATGATAACTATTCTAAATACTCTAGATGTTCATTCCAATCAAGTAGAACAATAGCAGTTTATGCTAGAATGATAATGGTTATTAAAAAAGTCTGTGAAATTACAGAGTTCACTCTAGGAAACCTAAGAGAATGGAATGGAGTTTTCTAAAGATGACAACTATCCTAAATACTCAAAGATATCCATTTCAATCACAGAACAATAGTGGTCTAAGCTTAGACTGATAATCCTAGTTTAAGCTAAAATAATGATGGAATGATAAAAGCATCTAGAATATTAGCAGAACTTATCTGATGATGACCAGAGGCATAGGAAGATAATTGCATGAATAATGGGAAAGTATCAGGAACTCTGTAGGTATATAGTAAAATTTAGAAGTTAGTTAAGAACAAACTTTATGAGTAATAGCAGAAAGTGGCAGAGTTAGGAGAACAAACACTATAGGCTTTGATAATAGTGTTAGGGTAGAGATCATGAACATGAATGGTAGTGTTGTAGTTAAAGAGACAGATCTTCTCACAATGCTGGTCCAAGCTAGAATAATAACAAAATAATAGAAGTATCTAAAGTACTTATTTAGAATTAGTATAGCTTATCTGATAGTGACAGAGAGCAATTGTATGGTCAGTAAGAAAACATTGTAAACTTTAAAGTTTGCAGTAGAGTTTGGGATTGATACTTGGATGGTAGTACAAAACTTCACTAAGCTTGTAATAGACTTTGAACTTGATAGTTTCTCTGTAGTAGGAAGTGGTGGTATTAAAGAGATGAGCATCACAGGCTTTGGTGGCAGAGTTTGACCTGTTACAAAAGATCATCTTATAGACTTGGTCTACAAACAGAGATCACAAGTACTAACATATTAACCAATATATCCAGATATCTTGGGCTACTAGTAATTTTTATCAGCATTTGTATAGCTATGGAGATCTAGAATTTATTTGCTATAAGTAAGCTATAATTCACAGGTGCCTTTGAAATATTGAAAGACATGTTGTATAGTCTTTCAATAAGGCTCTCCAGAGTTTTCCAAGAAATAAAAGAGAAGTTAGACAGTATAAGCAATGTTCAGATAGGTTCACAAAGCTATATACATGAGTATACTAATAGCTTCTTGATATGGTATCTTGGCCATCCAAGCAATCTTGTTTGTTGACTTGATTACTTGATTAGAGGTAAGATAGATAGAGTGATTTATAGAAAAACTAGCTAGCTTCACATTTTTAAGGCTATAATATCATAGTAATACATCAATTTATAATCATTAAGACAGTAGTAACTTGCCTTTATTTTAAAGTCTTTTTACTGTAATTCCTAAAAGCTAGTATACTTCTTCCAAGTTACTTACTTCAACATGTTCTTGAACTCCAGCTTTGATCCAAGCAATGAGAGAGACATTTATGGCTGCAATTATATAGTTATTAACATATACAGAAATGATAGCAAGGTCAGATAGTTGTGAGAGAAAGAATACATATGTGTTTGACTCAGCATGTGAAAAACTAAGGAGATTAATTAGAATCTTACATAGGCATTAATACCAATACCTATCAGACTGCTTCAGGCTATATAATATTTTTCAAAGATAATACACATAATAGGGAAATTTCAGATCTTTGAAACCAGATAGTTGTTTTATATAGATAATCTTATCATTAGATAGCTTTTTGTTTAGATATACTTCTTTGATATGTATCTGGTATATCTCTATATTCAAGGCTGTTGCAAGTGTTAGAACTTTCCAAATAGATGCCAATTTTACTATGGATGTATATATATCAAAATAGTTAACTCTAGAAACTTGGGAAAAATCTTGAGCAATCAGCTAGGCTTGAAAGTGAACAATAATGTCCATGGCATCTTTCTTGGCTTTGAACATCTATTGTAAACCAACAATATTAGTACTAGATGGGCAATTTACAAGTTCTTATATACTAGTATCTATTAATATCTTGTACTCTTTAGCCATACCTATCTTCTATATCACCCAATCAGCTCTTTTCATTGCTTCCTGCAAAGCTTTTGGCTTCAATGTTAGGTGTAGTTCATACCAAAAGGTAAAAGTCTATAGGATTGGCTTAGAAATGTGTAAAGTATGAAAACTCTATGCAATGAGCTCAGTAATGTAAACTTGTTAGAATGATCTTGGCTTCAGCTTATATACTGTACCATCTATCTGCTGTATGGTTGCAACTTTAGATAAATGGATAAAGTCTGAAATAGAAGTGAGTACTGATTTAGTGTGTTGCTATTGAATATCAGAGATCAAGTTCAATAGGAGTTATCTTCACTGATCATCAGACTAGTAAATTACAGTATAACTACTAGTCTTATATATAAGTCAGAGATATAGAAGATACTCAGAATTTCAGTAGTGAGATACTGATAGGAGTCAGATAGAAGAACTCTGCTATGAAAGACTGAGTTTGATAGGAGTATTCCTATTATAGAAGACTAGATATTTGGATTGTTGTATTACTGCTATAGAGACATGTTGCAAAAAGAATAGATGTCATGAAAGATAAGCTTATCTCTGAAATGTTCTAATAACAACATCACTGTGGGAACATATCTCTGGAATGGGTAGACTTGACATATGATATCTAAGACCTTTACTCTATCTATCTCAATGAAAAAACACCAAACCTCCTTCTAGTCTTCTTTTTCAACAACTGCTATAGTATAGCCTTTGAGAATATCATAAACTTTTCAGCTTGGATTCTGTAAATGGCATGGGTACTTATTTGCAATAGGCTGGATTTCCTCTTAAATAGGCTTGTAGATGGCTTCAATAGTCAAATTGTTTATAGGGGAATTAGTAGGTACAGTTTCAATAGGTGGTGATAGTACTGGAGTGGTAGAAGAAGTAGAAAATTTTGGTAGTTTGGCCAGAGAACTAGTAGGTGAGCTTTTATGCCAAATTTCATTTGCTGACTTTTTTTTCTCTTCAAAATTCAAAGACATAATAAATCTGACATCTTGTTTCACTCTTATATCACCAGTAGTAGGATTCAAGACTCTTATCCCATTGGAAGCTAGACCACCTGGGTCCACTCTAGGTGAATAGGAGCACCAATGACTTTATCACCTCCTATTACTCTCATTATCATAGCCCAACCAAAGTCTCTTCCAAGCTCAATTCTTAAGCTTATCAATCTTTGGATTATGAACCCAACACTTTTCACTCTATTTATGTAGTTCACTTAAGTTTGGCTTGTATTCCCAAACCACTTCAAAAAGGATCTTTCTATTAATTATATTGGTACTTGTTTGGTTTATCAACCAAACAACATAGCTAACTGCATCTACTCACAGTAACTTGGGTAATCAAGAAAGATAGTTCATACTATGAGCATAATCTATTATTATGTGATTTTGTTATTTGGTAATCCTATTGTGCTAGAGTATATTATATATAATAAGCTTGATCTATATCCCTTGTGAGTGAAGATAGCTTTGAAGATCCTTACTAGTATACTTGCTATTTCAATCAGAATGAAAATTCTTGATTGATTTGCCAAATTGTGTTTTATATCATGCTTTGAATCACTTGTAAGCTGCTGGAAAATCTGCTTTGGATAAAAGAAAATCAATATATGTCTATCTTGAATAATTATATGTGAATGTCACATAATATTTCCAACCTCTCTTTGTTTCTATCTTTACAAGTTCTCAAACATTACTGTATATTTTCTCATTCATCTCTGTTGACTTTTCTTCCTACTTCTATTTCATAATTGGCATCTGAGTAGATTTACCAACAATATAAAAGCCACAAAAATAGTCATCATTGCCATTAGACTCCAACTGAAGGCTAGTAACTATCCTATTATAAAAAAGCTTAAGAGCTGCAGCAGATACAATGTAACCAAGACAATGGTAAATTTGATCTAAAATAAGTGATTTAATGATACTATTCACATGTTCTTCATTGTCTGTTTCCTTTGTCAGTTTGTACAAACTAGCACCATTATAAGATATTTCTGCAACTTGAGTACTATCTGGATTATAAATAACACACTTTCCATTTGCAAATGTGGTAGTAAAGCTAGCCTTATTAAGATAGCTAATGGAGACTAGAGTACAGCCAGCCTCCAGTAAGTACAACACTTCAGTTAACTTCAACTGTGATATGCTTGAGCCATTTAGTATATTAATCACCATGTTATCTTTTCCAACAGTGCTAAAACTCTACTTGTTTGCAATATATAGAGACTATGAGAGGATATCTGAAATGTTTGAGAAGGTATTGCAATAAGGAAAAATATAACAATAGATGTCTGAGTCAAAAATTTTGACTCATGTAGAGATAAGTAATTCTTGTATCTGGCCAACAGTAATTTTGTCTTTACTAATGTCACAAACATTTATACTTGCTCTTTCTTGGCTTCCAAATTCCACTTCCCTTTGAGCTCACCATCTTGCATTATTATAGATGTTGACATCCAGTTAGCATTATCATCAACATTATTCTCATTATTAAGCATATTTTTATCATTGCTTTTTTCTACTATATTTACTGATATTTTTGTATCAGATTTCTTGCCACCTTGGCTACTAGTACTCTTACCAGTCTCATTTTGCCTATGATTTTTTTTGCTTTGAGCATTTCTTTTGCCTATAATCAGTGCTTCTACACTCATAATATTTTATTTTCCTTTTGAAGAGTCTTTTTCCTCCAGAGCCTTCTCCATCAATACCCATGATATTGTCTATCTCAGTCTTTGAAGAGAATTTAGTTCTATTGGTATGTGATTGCTTCTATTCATCAGTGATCATAATAATCAGAATGTTAGAGTCAATAGTATGGTTTAGAGAGGAGTGAAGGCAAGTAGAAGCAAAATTTGAAACCCAATGTGATAAGAAGAATAAGATAGTACTTCAAAAGTAATTATCATTAATAATAACTTTAATAGCAAGTAGCTTGGCTTGCTTTGAATAAAGTTCTCTAAGGAAGAGTCAGATATCTCTCTTATCTTGACAGTAACTAGCCATGAGTTCACATCACAAATATATCTGTGATAATGCTCTTTTATAAGTGTAATTCTTTACAATAGTATCCTATGTTTCTTAGACAGTACTATAGGCTGATACCACAGTCAAGGTTGAGTCAGGAATCTGCTATATTAGTAGACCTTGCAAGACTTTCATCTTATTCTCAAGTTTTAATCATTTCAGAGATGGCTATAATAACAGAAATAGGAGAAGAGAGAGTTTTGGGACTGGCACTAGCATCTTTAGGGTTGACAGCTACTGGTATAGTAGGTGAAGGTGAGAACCTGAGAGAAGATTACTTTAGATAGGGACAACTTCTATTGAAATGGCCTTAAAGTCTCTTTTCTTCAATAGCTATTCTGAAACATAGTAGAAATACTGCCCAATTTGTTTCTGACACATCCAACTTTGGTATAGGCAAAGATATCACATTGTTTATTATAGTAGCTATAGTAAAAATTCCAAAAATATTTGAGTAAGCACAATAGAATTCTTTTCTAAGGTTTAGCAATGGCTGAAGCCTATAACATATAAGAAAACTGTCAGATTTTAAGATGGTGGCATTTAAATATTTATTTCCATTTCTCATTTTTTACTTTCATTTATTTTTATTTTTATTTCTTTTATGTTTGTGGGACTTAGGATTGGGATTAATGTGACATCATTGTCACACTGTCACATGATCACATGTCACATAGAAGAGCATAAAAGGTTCTGGAAGAATGATATCATACAGTATATTTTACACATGTTGATCTTAAGACAAACACATAGCTATTAGAGTAGGCTAGAAGTAGTTAGCATAGACCATAGAGTTTTAGTATATAAAGGTAGACAATTCTGTACAGAGTTCTCTATTGAGTTCTCTTGTATTAACCCAATACAAGGTTCTATTTATTAATCCATTCTAAGGTCTTTGAGTTATAACAAAAACAGTAATAGGTATAATGTTATTTAAATAGATTGTTCATACCTCAGTCACTCAAAGTAGCACAAGAATTGAGATATACAAGCACTATATATATATAAAACAAAATAGTAACTAAGGTCTAATCAGATAATCCAAGTATTGGAGTTGTAACTAGTTTGTTATTCTAACATGTCATTCGTTTGTATATAATATACCAGTGGGCTTTGGTGTACTATACATAGCTAAGCTTCTCCTATTTAACCAGTATACCTTTTATACCTAGAATCTAGCAATTCTTCTTGACTAAAAGTAGTGTTACTTTCAGTCAAGGATGGTAAGAGAGTATATAAAAAGGATAAAGAAGACTCTGTATTGAGCAGTCTCAAGAATGGTATTATGATATACTTAAACTCTGATATTTTATTTTGATTTTTTTTCTTTAATCTAATTTCTTTAATTTGATTTTGCTTTATATCTTGGATAATGAAGAGGTATGTGACTGTGATCATATAACACATCACATGTTATTATGTTATAAAGTCTAGAACATTAGAGAACAGACTAGAAGAAGTAATGTCAATGTTACAAACTTAAGTCCTAAAGCTTAAAACAAAAGCCTATTCTTGTATTAAGTGATATAAGAGAACTCAGTAGAGCTCCTACTACAGTCTAGCCCTCCTTATATACTCTAAAGAGTGGTCTGTGTACTCTTTTACCCTAACTTATTCTAAAGTATGACTAAGACCTTCTAGTAGGTTCTACTATGTTCTATGGTCATGTGACTGTGTGACTATGACATGGTGTCACAATTTGTGACTATGTGATGGTCACATGTGACATCATCTTTCCCACCCTACTTAAGAGACTACTGCTACTAGATAATAGAAAAATAGAAAAAGATAAGATAAGACTAAGCTCTTTTTCTGAGGTTCTGATAGTCAAAGCATATGTCTACAGCATATTGTCCTCATAGTATACTTATGGCTAATATATAGACTTTAGAGTAAAATTATTTATTACTAGCATAGACCATATATCTATTGTATAAATAGTATAGAAATGTATCAGAAACTCTTTATTAAGTTCTCTTATAATTTCTATAAGACTCTTCACTTAAAAGACTACTTAGTAACATTATTAATAATCTCTTCCCACTCTTCAACTCCCTTTATCTCTACTAGTTTTATCTCTTCTACTTTCTGTTCTTCTATTTGTACTCTATATTGAAACTTCATTCAGCTTGTATCTTCACAACCAGTGGACCGATTGTCACAAACTAAGTTGCACTGGAAAGCTCCAAATGAGGGCTATCTGCACATATGTGGTATGTACAAAAGCAACAACAAATGACTGAGATATCAGGCCATCAGTAGCTATAAAAACTTTGTCTACTAATATCTCATGAACAGCTAAACAGATTCACACAATTGAACTTGCTTTGGAAAGTGCTCATCAATTTATTTACAATGATATATAATATGTCTCAAAGCAATAAGTATTAGTAGAGATACAAGTATATTAATATAGTAACATAATTAGTTATCTTCTAAAATTAGCCTGACAGCTGCTATAACAGATGACAGCACCCATCAGGTATGAGTTTTGATCATATGATGGCAATAGCTTGTACACAGACCATCACTCTTCTGTATATATACTTCTGTGTCTGAGGATTAGACCTCAGACTTAACAACATCAATTATTCCTGTTGATACTACTCATTATCTATTATCATTACCTTTTTATACTGAACCTCTGAAACACCATTAAGTTCAAGTATCACAACTAGTGAGTAGCTTATTTATAATAGTACTACTCAACTAATGTTTACAACTGGATGAATTCTTATCAAAGTTGGTAGTTATAACTTGACTAAATTAATAGATACTACTTTCTCAATGATATAAACTAACATATCAGCCTACTAATTTCTTTGCTAATTGTTTCTTGAACACTAGATTTTTTATGCTTAATATCACCTTATCTCTATTTTTTCTCTATCTGTCTGTTACTTTATCTGATTAGTGGTTGCTATAACAAATAAAAATCAAGTTTGAATAATACAACTCAAGAAATAGAGCAAAAGAAAAACCTTATATTAGGTTAATATAAGAAAACTCAATAAGTTAGATATAGCTTAGCATAAACTACTAACTTAGTATATATAAAGTAGATACTTTGTACTAGAAACTTTATTCTAAAAACTACATGTTTTATATAAGGCCAATATATATATAACTATATTATATAATATTATTATTCCAAAGCCTTTTATATTCTTCTCTGTATCATGTAATGATGTGACTATAACTATAATGTATGTAATCCACTTATAACAAATATCATAATTTTGTCCCACTTTTTGATGTTATATCACTATATCTTAACTAAGTCTAAATACTATTATATTCCATTTTTCTAATTATATCTGTCCCAATCTACAAATAACTCTTCTTTCTCATCTGTACTTCCTAACTTCTTATGATGTGAATCATACATCTTCTTTTCATCTCAGATATTCTTACTGGACCTTGCTAACTCTATATAACTCTATTTCTTAATATCTGAGAATTACTAGAAATCAGGGTAACTATTACAAAATAAACTACTCACTTGTTTGTAATATCTAAATCTTAAGTATACTCTCATAAGTTTAGGAGTAATTCAGAAGTTTAATAATAATAACAATAATGATATAATTCTCAAACACAAATATATATATACAAAAGAGTAATGGTCTATGCACAAGCTGTTTCTATCATATAATCAAAACTCATATCTAATGAAGACTATTATCTGTCATAGCAGATGTCAGGCTAATTTTAGAAGATAATTAATTATATCACTATATTAACATGCTTGTATCTCTATAAATACTTGTTACTATAAGATATAATATATATCATCAAAAACAGTTAGATGAGCACTTTTTAATACAAGTTCAATTATGTGGATCTGTCTAGCCATTTATGAAATAATAGCCAATAAAACTTTTAAAGTTACTGATGGCCTGATATCTCAGTTGTTTGTTGTCACTTTTGTACATCTCATATATATATAGATAGCTCTCATTTGGGGCTTTTGCAAACAACTTATTTTGTGAAAATTGGTTTACTAGTTGTGAAAATACAAGTTTAATGAAGTTTGTAATAGTAACTTACTTAATAGTCTCTATTCCAGATAACTACCTAGGTAGCACACCTAGTATATAATCTAATATTTTATACTATATTAGTTATTCTGAAAATTAACTAAAACTCACACTCATTTCTAGTATTGGCAATAATATATTTTACTACTCTCTGATAGTTTTCCACCTGCTAAGTCCCCAAGTACTATTCTGAAATATGCAACCAGTGTGACTAGTAGAGGTATAGTACACAAGCTGAAGCTAAAGGTTATTCTGACCTGTCTTCTGCATTCTTGGATAATACATAAATCACTTATCTAGACTTCTGAGATACCCTACTGGATCTTGAATAATGAAGTGTGAACTACATCTAATATCACTCTAACTCTTAAGTTTTAATCACAATACTATATCTAGTTATCAACAAGTCTAAACTGAGATTCTACCATAGACACAAATAGATCTTTTCCCAACAATAAGAGGCCTCTCTAACTGCCATTGCACTAAGTTAGAAAAGTACCACATAGAAAGTTGGAAAGGATCCTGAACTTCAGAAGATGGAGTGAAGCAGTTTACAGTATCTTGTTAAGTGGCAAAGATAACTCTTTAAAGAGTCTACATGGGAGAACTAAAGTGAAGTTATCAAGGGAGTACTACAACAACTATGTCAAGACTTCCACAACAGCCATCCTGATATATCTAAAGTTCCTATAGTTTAAATTTCTGGAAAGTCTTGTAGTGAAGTTATGAAGTTGCGACCCTAGGAGAGAGGTAATGGTTTGCTCTATGACCCAAAAGTATAGGATAGAAGGATGCAGGTCATGTGAGGCAGTAGTTGTTGTTGTTGTTTATTTCTATTTTCTATACTGTAACAAGCAAACTAGTGCTAAGACATGGTGAGCATTCAAAGTAATTACACCCCCTTAGTAGAGTTGTATCTATATTTATAAGATAAAATTCAATAATAGTTCAGAGGTATGATATGGAGATGTCTAGTTAAGGAGAATGTTAGAGTGGGTCAGGTTAGTAATGTTGGTAGTAGAAGTGAGCACAGGCCAATAGTGGCAAATAATAGACATAAGCTAAAAGAGAAGTATGAGAGAGAGTATAAAGATATAGTAGAGGAGTAAAGGTTACAGCTTGATGTGATGTGATGTGTTGGTTCCAAGGCTATTCTTAGATATCTTTAGGGTCTTCCATATTGTATTCAGCAGCTAGGGAGTCTTCAATAGTGAATGGCTTCCATCTAGGTAGATCTGTCCCATTCTTGGTAAATATACTTATTTTCTCAAGAAATTTGCTTAGGGCAGCTATGCCTTGTTTTGTTCTAAGGATATCTGGCATATATATAGAGCTTGAAACATTGTGGAGGATTTGGCAGTGGTTCTCATATTGGGAGCATGTGTCAATAATATGTTTCTATATTTTTATTTCTTCACTATAAAAACAGAATATACTTTCTGAAGGAACTACAGATCAGTAGTAGTCTCCAAAGTAAACCTGTTCTATATTGCATAAAGCAGCCAAAGATTTCTCTTTGGTTGCGCAAGACTTTAAAGTGGAGAGTGAATTAAAGAGATAGGGGAATGTAGTTTGTAAGGCTATATCATCCATTTTGAGATCAATTTCTCTATATTCATTTCCATTTGGTAAGCATGTATTCATGTGCTCAACAGCTTGCTGAAGTGGTTGTAGTATTAAATTAGCTCTGAAGTTTTGTAGCTTCTTTCACTAGTTTATCAGCTTTTTTATTTCCTCTGATTTTAGTATGACTGGAAGACTAGGAGATAGAGAGATGGTAGTATGATGAGGAGTCAAGCCATCTAAGAGTCTTTTAGTAGAAGATATATGCTATGAGCTGGCCTTGTTGGAGCTTGGGATTAGAGGCTATAGATATGGCTGAGATGTTATCAGCATATAATTGAATGTAGTAGACTTCAGAATGTTGATATGCAAAAGAAATAAATATTGATAAACTGGTTACAAGTCCTACAAGCTTTGTGTCATAAACTTTAGCTGAGCCCCCAAGACCAAGTTTTTAGTAGAAAACTTCTCTTCTCTGGTGGTATCCTACTGCTGCTGATCCAACTTGGCAAAATCAGTTGAGAAAGAAGATTTGGGAGCCATCCAAGTAAGTAAGGAGTGTTTTTAGGTGGTATTGTGCTTGATTGACAAATCTGTTATGGTAAGTCACTACTTTGTCTTTATCAGTAGTAGATTGGTAAATTGTAAAGCATTTTTCATAGTCCAGCTATATTTTCTACTATGAAGAGAAAAGGAAGAGAAAGATATTCATAGGCTGGAGAGATGAATATGGCTATTTTTTGTAGTTGTGTTAGTTTGAATCTATAGTTGTGTTTAGTAGGGAGAGAAGAAGAATTTGAGAGGCTTTGTCTATTGTGCCAGTTGTTAGATAGTCATTGGAGAATGGGATTATTAGTGCTAAGTTTGTTGAAGTGGATGGTAGTATATCTAGTAAGAGAGTTCAAATATAAGCTAAGAGAGAGGATAGATGCTTTTAGTTCTAATACATAGATAGGAGTGGTGCAGAAGGCTGCACATATTAGGTGGAATGCTCTATTTTGAACTTTATTCAGTATTTGAATATGTTTCTATTTGCTTATTCACCAGGTAGCACTAGCATAGGTAATAATAGGAAGAATACATATGTGGTAGAAGAGGTGGAGATGGTAGTGTAATAAGTCCCAAACAGTATTTGCTAGCATTAAGATGTATGCAACAGTATTCTCAGTCTTCACTGCCATTTTGGTGATATAGTAGTTATAGAGAAGTTTATAATCAAAGTAGACCCCTAGCCAGTGGATTGTTGAGCCTACTAATATTGTGGAGGTAGTGTTATCATAGTTGGTAAGGTTGATGTGGAATGATATTTTGTTTCTTTTTCTCCGAGTATAGTATATCAGTTCTCTTTTATCCTTATTTGGGGAGAGTCTAGCTGAGTATAACCATTAGTCTACCAATTGGTAGGCCTTAGCAAGTACATAGTTGTTAGTGTCTAGTAAATGAGAAGAGACAGTTAGCTTTCTATTATCTACATACATAAGAATGGAAATATGAGTAGAATAGTTACAGATATAGTTTTCTAGAATCTTAATAGGATTAGTTAGTATTTTAAAAATATCAAGTAGGCCTGCTGAGTAAAATGAGATGAGAATAGAAAAGATAGAAGATTCTTGAGAAATACTATTTTTAACTGGTTTCATTTCTCCTTGGATACTATTAAGATATATTGCTATCTTTTGGTTAGAGAGAAAGTTTGCTGTCCACTTTACTAGTTTAAGAGGGATACAGCATTTTTTCATCTTGTTGAGAAGATATTCATGGTTGACAAAGTCAAAATAACCCTTAATATCAAAGGTTAGTGCAGAAGTGGCTAGGCTATAGTTCCATGTATTGTAAATTTTATACACAAAGATAAGAATAGTATCTGAAGTAGAGGAGTTAGCTTTACTTCCAAATTAAGAACTCAAAATAAGATTGTATTGGCCTGTAAGATAAGTCAGTCTGTAAACTACTACTTTCTCAAGTAGCTTGCTCATGTACTTAAGGAGTATAATAGGGTAGTATGCTCTAGATTGGGTATAGTCAGGTTTATTAGGCTTCTTGAGTACTATTGCAATTACTTTATGCCATTGTAGAGGATAATATCTATTAGCAAGGCATCAATGGATGAGCATAGTTATCTTATTTCTTATATGTGGCTAGGCCCATTTGAGCATGGTATAGTTAATCTGGCTAATACCAGCAGCTATGTTTGAGCTTGATGAAGAGAAAGCTTTCTGAACCTCTATGTATTTCATTATCTCGTCTACATAATAGGTCAGCTTTGATGGAAATAGAAAGAAGGGGAGGTTCTTGATAGAGGGTTTTTCTGAAAGTTTTATACTTTTCTTTGTATATAATGGTAGAAAACTGTTCTGGTCCTCTTAATATTGCTAAAAGAGGATAGTTTCTGTATTCTATTGTCCATCAGTAAAGCTTTTACAACTCATCTGCTGCTGCTTTTTCTAGGATTTCATTGGCCTATATTCCCTTTGTGTAATAAACTTATCTCTTGAAAAGGTTATATATTTGTTTTATATCTCTATCCAAGTCTGAATCTCAAAAACCATCTGTTTTAAGGTGTTTGCATTAGAGCTCTCAAAGTTATTATATGTAGGCAGCTATCTCAGTAAGGGTCTTATTCCACCATAGTTTGGCTGTTGAACTAGGGTTGTACTTCTTTATCACTTACTCATTAGTATATATTATTGCTGTTGAGAGGGCTAACACTATGTTTTCAAGGTTAGTGATAGAAATAGAATTATTAGTGTCCATTAGTATATTCAGAGGCCCTTGGAAGTGTTCTAGAATTTCCACAAAGACTAGACCATATATTTTTGTCAGTATTCTTCATATTATATCTATTTTTACAGCAGTTGCTGATAGGGGTCATATTGTTGAATAAGGTCCACTGTATGGCTGAATAGTCAGAGTCAAAGGCAAACTCTGGTTTGATTGTCCAATCAGATGGGATTGCGCATTGAGTAGCTGGGCCATTTATAAAGATGAGGTTGAGGACTAAGGGAGTTTCTTGAGAAGTGTAGGAAATGTAGATGTGTTGCCCAGGGATATTTGAAAGTAAGTAGCCATGAATCATGAGCCAGTCCACTATGTAGTCTGTTTCCATACTAGAGTTGTTGTTTGAGGAGGACCATAGATGATGATACATGTTCTAGTCACCTGTGATGATTATTAGTTGGTTGTGGGATAAAGGGATGGTACAGAGGAGGGCAGTGACACATTCATCGTGACATTTGTGATCATTATATAAGTTGATGATGGTAGTGGTTGGGTTATCTTGGTGGATTATGTTTAAGATTTGAATGTCCTAGTCTTGAATGAGATTTGAGCAGAGCACTACCTCCATGCCGGGACGAGGTTGTAAGTAAGCCATAACATGTGGTGGGAGGTCATCTATACTTTGTGTCATAGTGGGTAGGATTGAGGTCTATGCTCTGTGACCCACTGGTTCTTTAGTACTGTTGGGTGAAATTTGGGCCCACCATGGTTTCTGGAGGAGGAGAAGGTCAGCGTCATTGAAGCATGTATTGAGGAGACCATGGACGGTGCTCCCTTTCTTGTTACAATTAAGTTGAATTATTTTGATGGTTGGTGACAGGGGGGTGGGGGATGAGGTGGGCATACTATTCATTTAGAATGGGTTTTTTGTATGTCTGCGAGGGCTTGTTGGGCGGTCTCTTCAGTTATCCTGTTCAGGTGTCTTTGCTGGGCACTCTGGAGGATGTTCTCAATTGAGGGGGTGGTATCCGCCAGTGGTCTATATCGGTTGATGTTGTTGGAAGATGTTAGAACAGGGCCTGAGTTGTTCCCAGGTAACGGTTTGGCACTCTTAGGTTTGGACCTTGACTTTGTCTTGTCTCGTAGGTTGCCTATATGTCGGAGACGTTCCGGACAGCGTGTCCAGTTTGCTGGATGGTCCGT
>Ga0157363_1000691_pt1 | contig 26370 bp, 18 predicted proteins | sample AttsexASBM1_FD_111477 | JGI IMG/M metagenome (GOLD analysis project Ga0157363, IMG submission 111477) | Fungus gardens microbial communities from leaf cutter ant in Ribeirão Preto, State of São Paulo, Brazil - Atta sexdens ASBM1 | ecosystem: Host-associated > Fungi > Mycelium > Unclassified ... | reverse complement strand
TCTAATTCTTTGTCTTCGAATTTTTTTGGCTGTCCAGAGCGAGGCTTGTCTTCAACGCTGAAATCTCCATCCTTGAAACGTCGAAACCATTCCCTACATGATTTATCAGTTGGAGCAGTGTCATCATAACTTCGACAAGCATTCGATGGGCTTCAGCCGCACTTTTCTTTCAATTAAAGCAGAAAATCAAAACCTCTCGCAAATGCTGCTTGGTTAACACAAAATTTGACATTTCAAACACAGTAAAAATCAAGGGTTTTGTATGAAACTCAAAATATAAACTGAATATTATTAGCAGATGTTTAACCTCTCTGAAACCGCCAAAATCATCTATCGCTATGAATCATTCACAACAGCTGGAGCCATCTTTAAGGAAACGGACCGAACTAATTTGTGCTGCTAATATATAATAACGTACGTATTTTAATACATAAAATCAAGCACATACCGATAAAAATCATCGAAATGATAAAAGAAAGCAATGCCCCTATGTGTGTATGATGTGACATAGGCTGCGTCTTAGGCTGCGTCTCTATGGCGAAAGAAGCCTCATCCTATATCTTTTCTGTCAATATTCCATTCCGCTGTTTCTTTCTCCATGGGGACGCAGCCTAAGTAACCGTTGTTAAATATGCATAATAAATCTAAAACTTTTTAAAATCTTCATAAATACACCAATGTATGAAATAAACATATGAATTACGTATAGATAGAAATCATTGACTTGATAAAAAAAGTTATAAGCCAATCTGTGAGCCATAACGCCATAAAATTTGGATATGTATATTTACGTATATACGTACATATTAAAAGAGCCTTACTTTAAATGTAGATAATTTATATATCGAATGACAAATTTTTTAAAGACATATGATATAAAATCATATGATGTCTAATAATGCAGTATCTACAATAATATTGGTGTCCAGTAATGCGGTGTCCAGCAATGCGTGTCTAATAATGCGGTGTCCAGCAATGCGTGTCCAATAATGCGGTGTCCAACTGTGCGGTATCCAATTGTGCAATGTTCGTGTCCAATAATGCGGTGTCCAATAATGCAGTGTCCAACTGTGCGGTGTCCAATCTTATATGTCCAATCGTGCTATATCCAATAATTATGTCCAAAAGAAGATCACTCCTTATTTCCCAGTAAATTTCTTATATCCTATTCATGTCTCGTTCTTAACAATTTACATGTAGTATCGTCTTCTATGTCTTGTGGTGCCATAAGCTTTAAAGTAGCCATCTTTTCTTTCTCGTCGTTCTCCATGTTCCCGTGTTTCATAATGTTTTCTTGTGTTCAAAGAAATCACATTGAGTTAGAAGTTAGAGGAAATTGGTGAAATTCTTTTCAGCAAAAATGGCGAAAAGAAGTCCGAAAGATGCGGATTTCGAAACTTTAAATGAACAAGTAAATGAAGAAGTCTGCGTAAGAAATTAAAAAAGTTTAAGAGAACAACGAAAAGGAGAAAATATTCCAAGACCCACACTAGTCAAGGGAGAAAAAGACACGCAAGGTAAAGAGAATGATAATTTTTTAGAATGATATTTTCTTTAAGCTCACTCGAGAGAAGGATATATCGCACTGATATTTCGGCGATGAGCTTTCATTGAAGGGAAGACAGATCACACGAAGATCTTACGATGATGAGCCCTTATTCGAGGGGGGACAAATCGCAATTGTGAAGCAAATGTGCTTATAAAAATCTGATTTGCTGTAGAAACAGAAGGATAGAAGGTCAGAATATGGAGAATTTGACTAAAAACTTGGGGAATAAATCGGACGAGAAATTAGATTCCTCGTCGTCAGATGACAGCTCGGACACGGACGAGGAAGTTAAGAAGAAAGCGTCAAAGAAGACGAGTTAAACTAAGTCTCAGTAATGAAATAAGAGAGAAACTATGCTTAAAAGCTAAACTGAGGAAATTGATAGATGTAGCGACACACTCGATATTGGTGGAAGAATGGTCAAACTGAATTTGGAAAAATCTTTTCGAAAATGACGTGGATGAAGAAAAGGGGAAAGAAAAGAAAAACAAATTGTGGGAAGAAATAATGAAAAAATTTTTCAGGAAAGAAATTCTCTATGTTGAAACCTCAAAACTTAATCCGAAGATTTTGGCCTACATGTCAGTGCGGCAAAAAATAGAGATAAACGTTTTGTTGCCTCTTAAAATGCGCTGGGCTCGATAGCAATGATGCTAAAGAGTATCTCTCTAATTTTGGACCTAGAAAAAGACGAGATCACAAACATCATTTTGCAATTCTTGGGGAACGCTAGAAAGCTGATAGGACCAGCCCCGGCAATTATAATATGGAATCGTGGAGCACTCCACATCTATAATTTAACTTAGTATGGAAATCCACTCCAAAGGAATTTTTTGGATTAACTCTAGCCAATCATGGGTACTCCATTAAATGAAAATAAAATATAATTTATTTGATTCATATTTATCTGTCTTTGATTTCGATAAATGTCACCAAAAAAACGGCGGAAGCAAAGTTGTACACCTAATATTAATATGTATTTTTATATATATTTATATATATATATTTAAAAACATATTTAAAACTTAAAGATATTATATATTTATATATATTCGTGATTAATGACTTTTAAGGCTACAAGAGACTGACTCATTTTTAATTCATCAAGATATATTAGGAGCAAATATGTAAGTAGAAAATTGTGTCCTATATCACTTTGATAATAATCCTGAGATTAGCATCCGGAGATCGTTAGCTACATTATAATTACCATGGCAAAGAATCTACTGAACTTTGAAAAATGATAACCGCCATTCGTACTATTGTATATTCAAAAAGTGCTGAATTTAATACTTCAAGATTTTGTAAAGAGATTTAATTTTAGCAATTGATTTCTTGAGCAATTTAACAATTCATTTTCATGACAATTCATTTTCATCAAAAATAATCTGGACGAACGAAACTACATTTACAAGAGGAGGAATTATTAATCAAAGAAATTATCATGTATAGGTTTATGAAAATCCCAGGGCTTAGGGAAAGTACGTTCCAGCATGAATTTGCTATTAATGTTTGGCTCGGAATTTGTAACGACTCTATTGGGATATAATGACATTTCAATCATCTTGTTGCAGATGGATGTTTTCTAAATAATCAAAGAAATTTATCTTTGATTATTTCCAAAAACTCAGTATACCTGGCTGCATTTAATTTGTCGGGTAAAAAAAATTTCAATTCAATGGATGTTCAGCTCATTATGGCAGAATTACTCGAGCTTAGCTAGACAGACATTTTCCACGATGATAAATTGTGGATGTGGAGGAGTAATACCTTGGCGTAATACCACTCCGATCACCTAATTTGGCACTGGACTTCTTTGTGTGGGGAGGTCCTAAAGCAGAAAGTTTATTCGTCGCCAATCAATTTAAGAAAATAATTAAGAAATCGAATCGAGGCTGCAATACATCAAATATCGCTAGATCAGTGTTTGGTTGCAATACGAGCTGTCCGTACTAGATGCAATGCTTGCACTACTGCAAGACGCCAACATTTGGAACAATACTTACATTAGGCAAGTGAATAAATACAACATGAATAAATATTGAAAAAGTACAAAACAGTGAAGTAAGGCGAGTTAACTTAGATCCTCCGAGGGGGGATGAGTTGCGAGAGGGGAAATTCTCTGGCGTGGAGGGTGCGAGCAGGGGAAAGGGTCACTAGGCGAGGAGGATGACGTCACAAGTGGTGGAGGAGGTTGCCACGGGTGTTGAAGATAAGAACGTCAATGGACGCGGGATATGCGGAGAAATTACGTCGCGGGGTCTGCGTCGCGGTCCATCGGAATGATGTCACGCGAGGTCAATGGCAATTTTCACATAGGAAATAAGTCTCATGACGATCCCAATCTATAGAAATTTATACATAGTCGATGTCAATGCCAATATTCTTCTCAAAATTGTACGTAAAGTTGCGAGTAGTATATGGACAGCCATGGACCGTTAAAACAAATTCCCACCACTTCATCTCCGATGCCGAGGGCGTGGCCTGTCTGGGAAATGGCGCGCTCTGATGGTCTGATTGGTCGGTGACGCGAAGGTGTGAATAATGAGGTAATTAAATAATGCGTTTTGATTAACTCGATTCATGACTGCCCACGCGCTGATTGACACTGTCCATAGTCGTCCACGTGGTGACTGAAGAAGAGGTATCGGCAGCGACGAATATCATAAGGAAAATCGGGGACATTTTTTCATTAGAAGAGAGGAGGAAGGTGCGGTTAACGGATATGAATAGCACACAATTTTCTGTTCTGCAGGGATTTTTTGCTGCAGCATTAATAATCCGCTCTCCGGCGTATTGACGTTTTAGAGAAAGAGTTTTTTCTTATTATTTATAACGAGGATTTCTACGAGTATTTTCGGAAGACTCTTGCTTTCATTAAGGAGAAAGGGGAGATAAAACAGGAATGAACAAGATCGTGCTGGTACGCGTCGTAATCAGCGTGATGATTTACTCATTTTTAGAGAATAAATTTCTTTTGTGCCGGAAATATTTAAATAAATATTTAAATAAAATAAAAAATATTTTTATTTAAATATGATAAAAATCTTCGTCATTTAAGCCTGAAATGTTGGGATATTTGGAATGTGAAATAGTCGAGAATTTAAGTTACAAACATTTTCTTTACTGATAAAAGAGTTATTACATCAATAAATGAATTATATCAATTATATCACATGAAAAAATATATTATAAAATATATTATAAAAGTCATAATCCTGGATTCATTAAAATTATTTTAACAATTTTGTTGAATTTTAATTTAGTTTTTCTAAAAATAATATATTAAAGTATATTTCCAAAAATGACAAAATTTTTTGTGTTCTCTCGCAGCGTTCAATATCTTCTTTGTTGCCTCAAAAAGTGAGTTTAATGATTTCATTGTCGATGTAGGAATTAGTCAGAAGTAACTATATCTCTTTAATCAAATATTGAGCACATTCATTAACATTGTCGATAATAGATGTCAGTTGCTTTATATGCGCATCGACATATTTAATTACTCTCTCCATTCCTTGAAATGTAGTTTGCTGTATTACAATCGCAACGGAGTAAGATTTTCTTTTCTCCATCGGCAGTTGGTTCTGCTTGTGTACTTGCGGATGAAGTCTCCTTTGGAAAATTTTCATCTTTCTTGCACGTCATCAGTATAACTTTCGCACCATAGGCGGAGGTAAAGCTGACAAATATGTTTGCGAATGAAATAGGATTAACTTTGATTTTGCTACTTCCATTTAGGTATGTGCTCATGAGTCCCATATTCTCTTGAAATTATTTCCACTCATTCGAAGTTGATTCCTTCTGCGGTAATTGCCAGTCAATTTGACGATAGGCTCCAAGGTTCCCTCCTTTGTAGATTGTAATCCCATGTGTAATTTGTTCATATGAGAAGAGTTGAGTGGATACGTTGTAGAGAGTAGCAAATATTGTTGTTCATTTCGTTCGGTAATGTTGTTTATCATACGAGGATTATTAGGCATAAAGTGATTTCCAATTTGTTGTCTTTCAGTTATGCCGCTTCACGCGAAAACTTTGAATGAATGGATGTTTCTCATACAAATAAAGAAAAACTAGGACTTGATCTCGAAATAATGGCTCTTTGAACAATAAGACGTGATTGAAATATCCTATTACAATGAGACGTGACTGAAATATCCTATTACAACAATTACTATGTGAGGCGATTTATGCTTTTATATATGCTTTTCGAAAATTAATGAAAATCTACACGCGCAGAATATTTGTTTAAATTGTTACTTTTCTAGAACAATCTTGCTACACTGTTATGCGATGCAGTTACTTTTTCAGAAAGAATTTTTTCGAATGGATAACGAAAATATTTCACGAAAATATGTCACAAATATGATCAAATTCGTAAAAAAATCGAATAAATTATCAAGATTACTTGAATATAAAATATTATTATATTTGAAAATAATTCACCAAGTAAAAGAAATATTCTAATATCGAATTTATTTTTCATAAATTTTAGAAAGATTTCTCACTAGCACGAATGAAACTAAGATCACATGAAAGTTAATCCAAAAGCCAAAAAATAATCTTAATATTAAAAAAAATTCTTTTCTAACGAAAGAGAAATGTTATCCCTAAGGAAAATTATTTGTCAATCGTCATAAACTTTTTATATAGTATAAAAAATTAAGTTAGTTTTATAACGAGAGTCAAGAAAAAATTTAAGTGGAGAGTTATATTTAGTGAGTCCACGATTTTTCTTTTTTGCGTCAAAAGAAATCTAACAAAAATCAAGTTTTGCGTGATATAAAAATGAAATTCCGTTTTTTCTTCATTAAAAAAGTTTATTTTTGCTTGTAGTAGACTAATAGTATGTGAGAATTTTTCTAAAAAACGGCAAAAAATGGAAAAGGTTAAATTCGAGTTACTCCGACAATAAGATCGTACGAAAAAGCATGCAAAAACTTTTCCGAGATAATAACGAAAGTAAGAAAAGGAATTTCCTAAGAGCGATGGTAGGTGTGATGTTCATATGTGAGGAAGGGAGTTAATTTTAGTCAAGATTTGTTAGAATGTTGTTCGTAACCAGAAAGTTTTTATCAACTCCCATTTTGAAAATTTTTCGAAAAAATCTGTACGTGTAAAAGAAAGGAAACCGGAAAAATTGTTAAAATCTACTTGCCAATAGTGTGACTAGAAATTTTTATTGATTCATCCTTCTTTAGAAATTTTTGTGAATATCACTGGCGTATAAATAGTACGTAGTGGGTTAAGGTTTAATCCTACGCTGATTTTCTCTGTCAAGAATTGATTTTCGTTGTAAAACTATAAAATCAATAGTTTTATGAACGATAAAAATGGCTTCGCGAATCGCTTACAAAATTCTTTATCGTCGCCTGCAACTTGAATCAGAAGTTAGTTGCAGTTGATTATCTGATAAAGTTGTTAAAAAACGACGAAGAGAATTAGTCAGTTTTCGGGTGTTTCGCGGTTGAGTGCTCCAGTACATTGTTGTGCATTATGCACAAGCTGCGGCGGCGATGAGAGATTGATGGAAATAATCTCGCATCATTTAGAAGTACGCTTTAATCATGAAGAAGATGCTGGAGATTAGACATAGTGACTTCAAGCGTCGTGCTGGAGGTAGGCAGTAACATCATATTTTTTAAAATAAAAATCAAAGAAAATTTTATTAAAAGTTTGCTTCATTAAATTCCAACATTTGTTTCATAGTTTCGAACTGTATTGTAGGCCGGGCGATTCCACATCGTGAGGGAGGCTTAATTTGAAGCGACAACATCCACCCGAACAAGCGATTAATGAAGTCGTACCAGCACGTAAGTTGGAAAATAATGAAAATTAATTAAAAATTAAATTGCAAATTGAATTAGATAGTCTAAAAATATTTAATTTTCTAGGAAGAGCATGAATCGAGGCCGTACAGAATTATACCCATAATGAGCGCAACATCCCCATGGTTGTATGTATTATCATCTGATAAGTTGGATTTTTTAAATATTTCTTTCTATAAAGACCAGTTTTGTAAGGATAGAATAATATAATCAAATAATAAATAAGAATAATAATACTAATGTAAAAATATAATTGTGTTTTAGATGATGAATCGCAGGATTCTATCTATTGTGACGCTGGTGTCACTTTGCATGGAAGGCTCGCTAAGGCGGCGTGTAATAACAATGACTCTCTTTGTTGTAATAATTCGAAATTTATTATTGAGTCGAATTAAGATTTGTTCCAAGCTGGTGGTAAGCGATGCTCGATAATTCGATAATTGATGCGTTCGGTAAGATGCATGCACAGGTAATTCGCATTTGATGCGACATCGAATAATTTCTTACAACCGTTCGAAAGAAAGTATATTGCGAGCAATAACGAGACTGGCAAATCTCGCCAGAAACGCAAGCAATTCTCGTGCACTGATGCCCTTGCGGTACGCGTATACGGTAACGTTACATGACAAAAGGCAGCGTTAATGCGCGAAGGAGCTTCGGTGTGATTTGCACTTAATAATTCGAGAAGAAGTGTTACGAATGAATAAATGATCCGTATTGATAGGGATCGGGAAGCGAACTTCCACACGCGCAACGTATGCGCGATCGTCAACTTTTCGAGTGTCGCGCAAAGGGAGTCGTCTGAGATAAGGCGTGCCATCTGAGATAGATAGCGTGATTAGAGCAGGAGCGAGATATACGCATGTTTTAAACAATGACGGCTCACGGTGTCTATGAGCTGTTTATTTATCATCGCTGAGAATAAATTCAAATTAACGATTATTCCGGAACACTTTCCATATGTGCATATTGTGGAGTCTCCTTATTTCAGCACGACGTAAGTTTTAAAAAGTTAGCGAAAAATCACAGTAAGTTTATGCAAAAGATAACGAAATGTTACTCTTTAGCGCGAGAAAATGAAGAAAAACAAGAGGAGGGGAAAGTTAAAGAGGAGAGAGAAGAGAAAGAGGAGAAGGAGAAGTGGATAACAGCGGCGAAATTTCGGTGGTGGAATCCGTCAACATCACGGAGTAAAAGAGACGCTTTGAAAGGGAAGAAGACGTGAATAAAAGAGAGGAAGAAAAGGAGGAAAAGGATGAGGAGGAAACTAGATACTATGCTCATGATATTGAAGGTAATAATATTTCACTAAACTTTTTATATATTTTTCTCGTAATGTATTCTCATGTAGGAATTTCTCGTAATGTATTCTTAGTATGCTAAACGTAGTCACTATTTCAAATGTAACAAAAGATTTACGTGTGATATTTGCTTATATACGATTATTGATATATATTAATATTATAACTATAAACATTTTCGTGGTTTCAAATCATCACAATCTGCCACAATATTTTAACATAATTTATTTTATCGAATAATAAGATTTGCTTAATTCTCAGTACAAATCGGTGGTGCCAACAGAAATGACGTCGATCTAATAAATGAAAGTGAGAAGAATCCTGCTGACAATGAGGAACATTATCATCATTATCAACATCAACAGCAACAGTCATCGCCAATGGCAGCAAGATCATCGACACAAGATTGGCGAACAATTTAATTTCTTAGAGTACGGGCGGAAAACTCGCGACGTTTCAGAAATTTCGATATTCTCAGAAGAGAGCACAAGTTTCGCGATACGGCCGAAGGCGCGAATATCATTCGCTGGTTAGAAAACGCCGTGAAATACGCGTATGCAATTACGTTCGATTCGGCGAATCTAGTGCATGGATCGGCAGAACTATTACTTCGTCCAGTACGCGACTTCCAAGGATATATGGGGACTCGTAAGTTCGATAGCTCAAAGTGCGAGAGGAATCGATATTGCGGAAAATTTCGACGTACGTGTTTTTAACATCGCGACACCTGTGGGTCGTGGCCGCAAGTCAAATCATTTACACGCGAAGACGTAGCAAAGCACTCAATTTTGCAATTAAATAATTTGTATAATTTGTATTTTCCACGTTCCCTTGTAGTGGCACGAGTGCATTGCGAACGTAGAAATCTACGAATGAGTGAATTCCATGAAAAATGGAATTATATAAGACGGCAGAGTTCCTTGTTACAATCCGAATTAGCGAGAGAACTAACAAGGAACGCTGGAGTCATAATTCTCGAGGAGGGAATTCGTGGAATCGAGCATTTTCAATGATATCTCGCTGCCGAAAATATTGCTATAATGGTGTACCATTTTAACACTTTCGAAAGCGACAAGAATCTATTATTCGACAGTTGCGCCTCTCTAGGGCGTGAGTCCTCTATTGGATTAAATATAATGTATTACGAACATAGACATCATTACAATCTGATATTAAATGCAAAAGCCGCTGCTAACTCTCGTAAGGGATATTGCGTGTAACATGGGCTATCGTAAAGATAGAGGTTATCGAAAAAATACGCATGCCACTCTGTCGTGCAAATCCCACGACGCGAGCTTAATTAGGTGCGAAACGTAATCGTATATTTTACGGTACTTTATTTCGAATATCATCGCGCGGAAAAAATCGCGCGAAAGATCCTATGATGAGCAATCTCCTAAACGTTTGCGAATCGATAAAAATTTGTAACAATTGCGAGCGATTCGTAAAGTCAAAATAGAGGCACAAACGCAAGAGCATATTGTAAAACTTGCCGATCGCAGAAACCTTCGAATCATTTTTGCTTCATGCGATGTAAAGTCGTTATCGAGAATCTAGGAGAAGCTAAGAGTGGTACGACGATAGACAGGAAGAAACTGCACGCAGGGGCGAGAATGAGTCCGAAGGTAGAGCAAATTATAAATACAAAAGAGATCACGTCGCATTCGTGTTCGATTTCGAAACGCGACAGGACGAGATGTATGAAGGAATCGAAAACGTACAAATTTATATTCCGACTCTTTGCGTAGCGCAACAGATTTGCGAAACATGTGCGGGGATAGGGAATATGTCGATGCGATATCGTTGGTGCGGGGTGCGCGAGTTTATATTTCGAAATAATCTGATTAAACATTTGTTAATCTCATAACGCGAACGACAAAATGTTTCAAGAAGATTCAAAAGATCATTTGTATAGCACATAATGCGAAAGCATTCAATGCGCAATTCATTTTGAAATATTTAATCGAAAACTCGGAAATTATGGAAGAATCGCGGGTAATTTTAAACGGGACGAAAATTATCGTGATAACGGTCGGGAACACTAAATTTATAGATAGCGTAAATTATTTGCCGATGCGATTATTTGATTTGCCCAAAGCTTTCGGACTGATGAATACATTCGGTAAAAGCTTTCCCCATTTATTTAATACAAAGGCGAATCAAACAGAATGAATCGGACTGATACTCGACGCGCGATATTATTCTCCCGATCAAATGAAGCCTGAAGAACGTGAACGGTTTACGAAATGGCACGAGAAAATGTTACAATCAAATTGTATTTTCAACTCGAAATTATTAAATATTGTCATAATGATGTAGATATTTTCCGACGCTCGTACATGGCGTTTAGAAAGATCTTTCTAGAACGTGGTAATGTATATCCGTTCGAAGAATGCACAACTATCGCTTCCTCGTGCATAAAAGTTTTTCGCAAAAACTTTTTGCGCGAGAAAGAAATAGGAATCATTCCTTCGGGTGGATACAAAAATGCGGACAGACATTCGCGAAAAACTTTAAAGACTATTGTGAAAGGAGCGTGAATTTGGTCATAACATAATTCACGCGGGACCAGGACGCAAATACGAAATTGACGGCATGTCGATGGATATTATGAGTCGGAGTCGGCAAATGGAATGCAACGTTACATGCTTCAGTTTTAGGGTATTTCTGGCATGGTTCCGAAGTGTTATCAGATGAGTCGCGACAGAATGCTTTCGTCCGCAGATCGTAATGATACAATTGATCGCGTTACTAGCGAACTCTCGCATCGACATATTGTCTTCGAAAACGCAGCTACATTATAGAAAAATAGGAGTGAGACTTCGAGAAATGAAAATCCCGAGATAAATAATTTTCTCAAGAATCATACGTTAATAAAATCCTCTCGACACGCGCGATGCGAAAGTGAGAGATGGAAAATGTACAAAGAGGCATTATGGCGATACCTGTGATTTATCCAAGAAACGCGAAGACAGAAAGATGCAACAAAAACGAAAATGCAGAAGACAATACAAGATGCCTCCATCGATAACGAGACGACGAATGATAACGTTTTTCAATGCAAATAACTGATGTACTACACATTTCATATCAATGGAATGTGTCATACCGGCATATTCCATCGGTAACACCGGTATTATTACGAAAAATTTAAAAATTTCGAGCCAGCATATCATGTGAGGAATAATCATGCGAAAACCATAGAAGAAATAGTGGAAAGCGAAATCTTATCGTAAGCATGCGCACTTACTGATGAAACTTTTATTTCGAAAAGCTGTGATAGAATTAGTTGAGACGAGTTAGAATCGAGACTATAGATGATAATGATCGTGAAAGATTCGAATATCAGTGACTTGATAAACGTCGTGATGCGCGAGAGAAAATGAAAAACTATGAAAGTAATGGGTAAAAATTAGTTTGCGCCATTACTCCATGCGTTGAACATACTTTCTGCGCTGATAAGAAATAAAAAATTATTGTCCACGCACAATGTTAGTGTAAATATAGTAGCGTAAAACTTCGACTTCGGGCGAATTCCACGCCTTTTATAGTGAAAGCACGAATTCCTCGCCAATTGTATTGAAAACGTGAAGAAAGGGAAAAACGTAATTATGAACAAGAAATAGAAGAGGAAAGCTCGCTGAGTCTTTCTCGTATATGAAAAATTGATACCCCCGCATCTTTATAAACGGAAAAAAATCGGTTACTCGGTTGAAAAAACTAAGATAACGATGATTTGAAAAATTATACTACAATCTGTCACATTATGCAGACCATTCGGTGGTTAGGATAATCTAACGCGTGCTGTTAAATCGAATTTCTCATGGGGAATGCGTTGACTCGAATCGCAAGACGCGTACACGTTACACCAATCATTGCGTAGAAAATTTCCATGATTGTATTACAACGTAACAAACATTGACGATGTATGGGAGGCAGATTTGATTGAACTCTGAAATCTAAAAGTTATAATGACAATTATTCCTATCTGTTAGTGATTATCAATGTACTAAATAAATACGTCTTGAACTATTACGCAACAAAACGAGTAACTGCATATAAAAGCTTTCCAACGCGTACTAGCGAAAAGCGAAGGAAGAGACTTACAAAACATATACTTACAAACGGACTAGGACAAAGAATTTGTCACGCAATCAATGTAGAAATTTCTTAAAGAAAACGACATTCGTTTTCGGATAACGCAATCCAAATGTTAAAGCCGCCACCGTCGAGCGCTTCAACAGAACACTGAAGGAGCGAATGTGATGTTACTTCACGCATAAAAATTCGCGATGGTACATCGCGATGTTCTTCAGGATATACGCGCTTATAATCACACGCGTCATTCGTCTACGAGAATGCAACCTGCGGTAGTAACGAGAGAAAACGCACGTATCGCTCATGAAAATATAGTTTCTCGTTGGAAAAACGAAACATTAAAGAAACGTGCGCGAAAGGCGCCTTCGAGAAAGGATACAAGGCTAAGTGGAGCGAAGAGACATTTCAAATTTGTTCTCGATTGGCGAAACCCTCACATGTATGTGAATTGCAAGATTTAGCAAATGTCATAGACAGTTTTTTTTACGAACAAGAATTAACTCGAATTGAGAAAAACTTAGGAGAAGAACAGTTTATCGTTTATCGTGTGATAAAGAGTAGGGGACGAAGGATAATAACAAATACTTGTTAGTTGGTGCAGTTATTTCAGTAAGTTTGGATTCCAGCTTCGAATTTAATTGCTCTTCGTGATGGAGAAGGAACAATTTCTTTTGGTATTTCCGAGTAACAGTAGTATGCGTCATTTTCCGGTTAATATAACATCGTCCTTTATCACGGAATTATCTCAATCTATAGTGTTATAGTACATGGACGATGAGAGCGATAAGAGATTCAATTTCTCTGTACCTTTTTACACGTACGTCATAACGAAAATATGATCAGATTCGTCGATATTAAGCTCCATGAGGGAACGATTAGTGCGTTTACGGCAAAAGAAAGTGCATTTCCAAATGGAATTTACAATGATATCAATAAGCTTACTGATGCGATTAATACCGCGTGTAAAGTTGCCGAATCGCATTTTTATTTCGAACAGCGTCGTCTGACGGTCATATCATGATAAATATTAACTGTAATGAGAAGTGCAAAATGCTATATCATATAAACTTTTCCGATAATCTTCTACGAATGCTAGGTTTCGCATCAGCAATTTCCATAAATAATCCCATTTTATTCCAAGCTCGTGATACGTAAATCTAATTCCAAAAACAAAAGAAAAAACTTTTCTTACTCATGGATTTAATAAGGAGATGGGAAAACGACTTGCAGACGGTTACTGGAGTAGCGAGCCCTGTAGTTTATGGCATGATATTCCGGATAAAATGTTCGTTTATTGCGATATTTGTGAGTCTTATATAACTGGCGATGTACGTACACTTCTTCTCAGGATAGTTCCGGTTGAGATACGCAATCATAATTACGCATTTGGTGCAAATTTGAAATATTTCTCATTTCCAAATTATATTCCATTGCGACGAACAAATTTTAGAATGATTGAAATATATATATAAGAGATCTTGGAAAAAAATTCGGAACACTGACAAAACGCTACACTTTAAACATAAGCAATAACTTTCTTTCTTTCGTACGCGAATGTGACGACAGTGACAGTCTTTAGTTAGGAACTAGCGAATGAAATATGAGAAGTATTTTAATGCTCAGGACAGTGATAGCCGAGGAGGAATTCCGAGATGTTTTCGTCGGCTCGCCCCTACTAGCACGGACATGGAATCGGAAACTTTCTAGGCGGGTTATTTAAAAAAATACTACTATTACCCTATCTAACTAAAGGTGCATATGCTGCCAGTAAAGAAGCTTTATGTGCGGGAAGTAACGTAATAAAAGATGTCGAAAATAATAAACCATTAAAGAAAGCGGTCAAAAATCGGCTCACGGAATCGAAAGATAATCTAAAAAGAAAAGCCAAAGAAAAAATAAATTCCCTGATGAGGGGATCAGGATATCCGCGAAATTCGCGACGCTTCAGTTTGCAATCGGTGGTCGAGATAGACATATCGTGCAACATAAACGATGTCGGGCGGTCAAAAGAAAATCATCGAGAAGTAGTACATAGAAGAAAAGCAAAAAAGTGACGAAGAAAAAAGTGAAGAAGAAAAAGAAAATTTGCGCTACAAGAAGAAAAACCAAAAAATCCGTTAGGAAACATCGAGTCAAAAAATGTGACATATCCGACACATTTTCTTAATTGAGATAGGAATTCTGGAGAAAAAGCAATTCATACCTACTCGAACGAGCATATAAAAAGCGAACTCTTCTCTACCTCCTACACAAACCAGTATTGAGAGTTTTGCAATAAATTTACAATATTACAAACCCGTAATTTCGCTCACGGATGACTCGTCCACAGAATTCATCATACCTGGACATGGAAAAGACTATCTGGATCTCACTCACACCATGTTGAGCCTTCTCATACGCGTAGAAAGCGAATGCGGGGAGAGCATATCAACGTCGTGAAAGAGTAGGATCCGTAAATCATTTACTGCATTCTATGTTCAACTAATAAATCAACGTATATTTCAATCAAAAACTCGTGTCACTAAACAACGCTTACGCTTACCGCATCGAGGCGTTATTAAATTATGCGAGCTTCACCCGCAAAAACTTCCCATCTAACTTCTTGCTTATGAGACGCGGATATTCCAGGTTACATGAATACATTAGACTCATCAAATTCAAATACTCGAGAGACATAATACATTCAAAGAAATCGCGTGCTAGATCTCTTCGTGCTAGGCCATCTTCACTTTAATGGAGTGAAAGTTAGAATAAAACTCGACTACGTTCGAAAGATTCATTTTACCTTATGGAAATTAAAACGATATCAAAAATACGTATTCTCGATGCCAGTTTACTCGTATGAAGAGTAAAAATAAGCCCGAGTGTGCTGCTCGTAAACGCTAGAATGCTGAGTAAAATGCTATCGGCAAATATCCCCTTACGAAAATCGAAGTTAAAACATTCACGATACACGCCGATAGTGAGGGAATCGATAGACAATGCAATACCCGGACAGCTGTTCGAAACGAGTAATAGTCGGTTTTGTCGATAACAAGGCGTTTAACGGCGAAAATTGAACCCGTAATCTCAAAAATTATAGAAGAAATTTCTTTTCGTTGTACGCCGATGGCATGCAAATTCCCAATAGACCGTTACAGCCAAATTTTTCGAAAGACGAACCGCTCTATGTTGAAGCTTATGGTATCACACATTATTCTCGGGAATCAGCATTCACTTTCTGAATGAGAGTAATTCTATAAGTAGAGATTATGCCTTCACTTTTTTCGCTTACTCCAGATCTATCCGCTAATTGCGCAGGGCATTGGAATCTCATGAAACATGGAAGCTTATGATTAGAAGTGAGATTCGAAAAAGCTCTTTCCGTGATTGTTAATTGCACCATTTATGCCGAGTTTGATAACATTTTAGAAATCGATTTCTCGCGTCAAATCATTGTTAACTTTTCCGGTTAGTCCTATGTCGCGAAAAAATTATTTTCCCCCACTACATATTTTTTTCTCATCTAATTGGACACAAGATGACGAAAAAGTTTCAATCTTGTTCATGACACCGGCGCTGACGTTTCATGACGTCAAAGAGTAGCGAAAATTCGAATACCATGGATATAATCGATATATAAGATTTTCGCAATGTCGAAGAAAACTTTATTCCGAAAGAAGTCGCGGTTCTTGCGATTAATACGAACACTGGATTATGAGGCCGCCTTATCAATTTGGCGATTTAATAAGACGAGAGAGTAAGACGAGAAAACAACTGGCTTACATGAAAGTATCACGAAATTGAATGGTTTGATGGAAACTTCAATCCTAAATACTTTACGAAACAATTGCGAGACATTACACGCCGCGCACGCTACATCTATAGCAGAGGACAAGAAACTCGTTATCTGAGTAATCTACTCTCCAGAAACGTATATAAGTCTGGAAGGAATTTCTCTGGCTTTCAAAAATCTATCAGATTTCGAAGAATGTGGGCAGCGCTGCACGCATCACGGATTTCGAATCAATATTGACTCACATTGCGCCTTACACAATTATTGCTTACAAATTGAAACGTTGGCTAACTATACGAAATAGCAGCAATTCGAGCTACGATAGCCTTCCCTCAGAAAATTGGTGCGAGAGTGAAAAAACAGATAGCAGAAGTTTTTCAATTCAATTTAAAAATCAGAAACACGATATATTTCACAATATCGAAGCATGGAGGAAAAATATCGTGACAAAAAAGTCGGATCAAAATGAAAATAAGCGAGAAAAAAAAAGATCTTCCAAAAATTTTCCTCGTTGACGGAGAGAATAAAGCTAACATTAGCGTTTCGCAAACATCAAATTTTGAGGACTCTATAACGCACGTGTCGGCAAAAGAGATAAAATCTGAAATGCAAACATTTTCTCTCTCATGCACTCCGACGAGAAATAAATTCACTGGAAGTTTTAAATACATTATATCATCTCAGTATCCGACATGCAGGGGTCTATCCTGTCAACTGACTGCCGAGGATGTGGACGAGGTCGACTGCCATTGCCGCTCACGATTGACCTGGCCAGTACTGGGTCGCCTTCTACATCAACGAATACGGTACAGGAACATATTTCAATAGCTATAGTTTGTCACCCTTGAACTCATTCCTCTTATGACTTCGCTGAAACTCCACCACGTATCGCTGGAATATAACGACGCTGCAAGGAATACTTTCTCACCTGAGGACAATATTGCTGTGTATTTTTATATTCTACGTGTAATGATTATAGTCTTAGCCAATCTTTTTTTGTCTATTTACCTCTGATTGTGAAATGCAATGACCGATTGATCGTACAGTTTCATAAATTTTTTCTTCGTAAACATAAAAAAATAAATTCTCATGCTATATGCCGTCATGTTCAATCGTCTACTTTTTTAAAAAGTAAAATATAAAACAAATATTTTATGTAATATTTTTTTTCCTTTTAAAATAAATGTTTTTGATCATATAAATTTCATCTGTTTCTTCGTCCCCTTTTACATTAACCTTTTTTCATGTATTCCAGATTTAAATAATGTTCATTAAAAACAAAATATAGAACAAATTTTTTTTTAAATAATGTTCATATCAACGCAATCGATTACGACATTGCGTGCCGGCGCGAACTTGTTCATTCTTGTTTTACCTCCTCTTTCTCTTTAGTGAAAGCAAGAGTCTCCCGAACTCGTAAAAGTCCTCGATAATAATAAGAAAAAACTTTCACTAAAATGTCAGTATGCCGGTGACATTGTACCGCTGCAGCAAAAAATGACCTGTAGAATAAAAAACTGTGTGCTATTCATATTTACTGCTCGCACCTTTCCTCCCTCTTCCCCCATAACGAAAAAATGTCTCGGTTCCCGATTTTCCTCGATGTCACGGTGTTCATCGCTACCGACATTCCCCACTCTTCTCCAATCACCGCGTGGGCGATTGTGAACAGAGCCAATTAGCGCATGAGCAGCCATGGATTAAGTCAATCAAAATGCATCATTTAATTACCTTATTACTCGCGTTACCGACCAATCAAAGCGCGTCATTTCCCAGACAGGTCGCTAAGGTGGATTAGTGGGAGTTTGTTTTGACGGCCCATGGCTACCCATATATTACCGTTGTGCTGTAACGGAGAAAAACAAACGAATATAACATCTGTAAAGAAAGTTATCTAAAATTATACATAAATGAAATACTTACTTGCTCGACTTATGTTGAAAGTAAGAATCCATAGAAAAAGCTGGAAATCACTATAAATCGAATTTGTCTGAGCGACTGATTGCTTCAATCTCTATTTAAATCTTCCTCCTAATTATCGTCCCTCCAACGTTATGGTCTGTTATGAAGATCCTTCAAACTTGGGTTTACTCATTCTTAGGTGTCTATGATAAAGGAAATCCGTGACCTGGTAATCTCAGTACTGAGATGCACGCACGCACATACACACTCTGATAATATATGTAATTATGTTTCTCAATAAAATCCTTATCCCCTTTTATCATTATCGAACAAGGAATATTAATGCGAGTTAGAACATTGCAAAAATCGAGTTCTCGAATTAATATCGCGAATTAATTGCGGGAGCGATAAACAATTATGGTTAGCCATTTTACAGTCTGACTTTCCACAAAAAATCTTCGCGGATATTTATACAACCATTTCCAGTCAATGACATCAAAAATGTAAGCGTCAGATTTTTATAATAAAAGATTTTTAGACACATCTGCTGATGACATTAATGTAATTTGACATCGCAAATTGCAGGGTCTGCAACATTTGCTAATATACAATGCTTTGTTAATGTAATTTAAGATTTTTTTCAAGAATGACAATCATTAATGTAATTCAAAATTTTTTCAAGAATGATGATCATTAATTTGATACAAATGCGACAAATTGCCAAATAGTATACATAATGATATAAAGTGACAAAATTGAGATGAATCGCAACGTTGCCAAATAATGCGCATAATGTCGTGTCAAACGCGATTATCGATCGGTAATAGACAACCACTGATTGCATATATCGCATGGCTTGAGAGTCTGAAGGAATTTATGTGCAGGCAATTCGAACATGTGAATGGCAGATACGGACTCTGTTGGCGCGTCATCGAAAACCGTATTCTTATGGGCACGGTAAACTTTAATATAGCCTCGCCGTCCTCAAAGACGCAAGTGAAATTGTGCCCAAGCGCAGAATGTAATGCAAAGATATAATTCTATAAAAATAAACACTGTTTTTAAAGACGAGTTCGTAGCATATGATAAACGCGAACAAAGATATCGCCATCCGGAACTATGAACTATATCAGTGCACCAATTTGCGCGAGTACATGTCGCGCGTCGTTAAATCTACTCTAGCATCGCTAGAAGAGTTTCAGGAACACGACTGCGGATAGACATTATCGTGTATACTGAATTTAACAGTAAACGTGAATAAGTACAATCCTCTGTGCGCAGGATGTCGTATCAAACTCCCACGAGAAATTATGCTACAGAGAGCAGTAATCAACGTTCAAACCGCAGACAATGAACGTTTCGAGTGATCTGTTGTTGCCGCTCTCATACCCGGCTTAAAAAAATATGTAACGGGAATTCTCGTATCCGCATTATTCCACAGTGTTGATCTCGCGAGCATCGAATTTCCAATAGCGTTGAGCCAAATTAAGAAATTCAAAACTTTAAATGACATATCCAATGTCTGCCATGGATAAGAGGATTGTGCTGATACAACTCACCAATAGAAAGAGAAGCAAGCGTGAACGTTTATATGTGGAGGATAACAATGCGAGACATTTCGAGCTGATTAAAGATTTATTCCGTTTCGTCAGCTCTCAACTTAGCAGAAAAAAGAACAGGAAATATTTGGGAGAAACATAAAAATTCTTTCATGAAATAATAATAATAATAATAATAATAATAATAATAATAAATGTGCGATTTTTTCAAATCCCTGCACTACTTTTATTCGCAAAATTGGAGATCTACATCGAAGACTGCGGAAAATTGAATAATTGTGCTATCGGGCTATCGAGCGAGAACGACAAGTGATTGAATTTCGGCAATTATTATCGGAAGGAGCGCGTCCCGTTCGTAGTCTACACCGACTTAGAGTGCGCATTGAAAAAGACGGATAGGAATCCTGAATCAATTATGTACACGTATCAACATCATGTGTTTAGCATCGGATATTATGTGCATCGTTTCTACGATGATACATTATCCATATATCGCTTTCGTTGGGATAAAGACTGCATCCCGTAGTTCGCGGAAAAATTGAAAAACGCATAGTGTACAGTCTTTAATTTCGGCTAATGTATCCAGATTTCACGCAAGATGATGATTGGGAAAAATTCAACAACGCTACGCACTGTCATGTGTGCGAAAAACCATTCGCGCCAGACGATACGCGATCATTATTATTTCATCGATACAAAGGGCGATACAGAGGCACCGCTCATTCAAATTGCGATATAAATTATAAGAATTCGCGTAGTGTTTCACAATTTATCTGACTATGACGCGCATTTCATCATCAAAGAAATTGCCACCGCGTGGCATAAAGGACGCATTGATCTACTTCCAAAAACAAAGGAAAAATACATTTCATTCACCAAACACGTTGATAGTACCAAAAAATGATCAAAAAAATTGCGTAAAATTACGGTTTATCGATTCGTTTAAACTTCTTGCCTTAAATTTGGATAAATTGGCATCTTTCTCAGTAAAGATAAGCTAATACTGCAACGCGAATTTTCCAATTCATCCGAAGAAAATTTCAATCTTTTAACACAAAAAGGCATCTTTCCATATGAGTACATTGACTGCGTCAAAAAGTTGGAGAAGCTGTATTTATCACCTCGCGAGTCATTTTACAGTTCATTGACTGACGACACGTTATCTGAGAACGATTACGCGCACGTCATTAAATTGTGACAACGATTCCATCCTGACACGGCGAATGTAGCGACCTGTATCTGACAGAAAACGTTTTATTGTTGAACAACATCTTTGAAAATTTTCACGATAATTGTGTTGCGAGTTACGGGGCTAGATCCTGCGTACTATTATACCTTACTAGGCTTTACGTGGGACTAAGTTAAATACAGGTGTAAAATTCGAACTATTCACAAATATCGACAATAAATTTCCTACACACCTTACGTGTAGAAAAAAGAAGAGTACGAAGAAGGTAAAGAATGTCAAGGACAATGTTGTAGCGAGATCTATAAAACCGCGTACAGACTTGCCGTATCAGATTGCCGTTACGAACCGTTCGCGAATACTATTGCGAACTCCGTTGCGTCAATGCTACCTTTGTTGTAATCGCTGCCGTACCGTCACAAACTGTCACAAATTTGCGAATATCGCCACGTGTGATGTTCCATTTTTATTAGTTTGCGAAATTTGTCCATGTTCGAGACCGCATTTATTATCATTTGTATAACACTATTTCAAATCGAATAAAGTACCTAAATAAATTATATCACAATATATTGCGTGATTCGTTTAGTAGTGAAAAATTCATGAGGGTAACTACCAGCTGAAATATTGTCTCACAGATTACATGATTACACGATTTTATTATATATGATTTCATCTGATTATAAATAATTTTTTTATTGCATAAAGTCATTTGGTAAAATGTACAATTTTATTTAGTATTATACAATGATTTCTCATAATTGCATATGTAAATGTTAGATTATACATAGAGATTTCATATAAATTTTATAATCGAGGAGGATCTTTGTCCCAAGATTATTATAAGTGGTTACTCTCTCAGAAAAATTGACTCCTTATATTCCTGGCAGAAGCTCGATGTTCGTGATGTTCAAGACAATCGAGACAATGTCCATAGGCGTCGCCGCACCGAATTGTTCGCAACAGCGTTCGCGCTAATTGCACATTTCTTTGATGTGGCAGCAAGAAACCGACTCTCGATCGATCGATCCGAGATGACGTTACGAGATGATATTCGTAGCAGCATTTGAGACCGTCTATACTGCGCACATCTTGTTTACAACAACATTCGCAATGGCGTTCAGATACAAGTCTGTACGTGATTTTATACGATGATATTTGTAGTAGTTATTTAAGATACCATTCACTTGAGATACCGTCTTCTTCGCAACGGCATTCGCATTCTGATACAAGTCTGTACGCGACTTAACGTTCGAGGACACGCGATGCTTGTATGACGCAATCGAAATGACGCGTAGGCATACGATCGTCGTGTATAAGATCCAAATTGCACGAGGTGTACATCATATCGGAAACAAAAATCACTCTAAGTTCGCACAATGATAAGCGATATATCGCGTCAAATTCCACCGACACGCTGCCATATTATATATTATCAATATAAATAAAACATATTTGTATTTTATGTATAATATGTTTAATGTGTATATAGCGATGAAATTCGTATTCGTAGAATACTCTAGCGATAGGCTCTCCACAAGAATCTTCCAATAAATATGTCACTGGATTAGTTTGCTGCTTTGATAATTTTAAACACCTCCGTCCAATTCGGCGCGTAATTTTTTTCAAAGATTTTTCAATGACTGTCTTGAATTTGTTCACGCGTACCGAATCATCCACTTTGTATCGCGCGGACATAGCAATCTTTACGCGATTGTAAACCGTGGTTAAGAGCTTATCAGTGATTGCAGAACTAACATCGACGAAACACATACCGATTGTTAGATGCTTTCGCGAGTTGCAATTTGATACGAGACGCAGCGGGATGTCGATCCATTTATAATTTCCATTGAGCGTAAACTGTTTCCACATATTCTTCAATATACCGTTCAACGACCGAAACCTTCATTACGAAATACATAGAATAATGGTTAATGTTGCGCTTTTTGAAGAGTTTCTGCACATCCGAGTTGTAAAATTCCTCTATCAGTTTGCAAATTTTCCATCGTCTTTGTTATCCCATTCTCTTGGCTTTGAATAGCACGGCTCATGCGTACTCAGCAGTCGATAACGGTGAGAATGTAGGTAATCTCTGTTGAATCGCATAAAGACATATTTCGACTACATCTGCATGCCATAGATTTTTTCGTATCCGTATATTATGACGTGTTTCGCGGAAAATTTCTTCTTACCGGAGCGTGCAATTCATCAACCAACAACCATTTCTCGGACATTGCGAATAATTATTCGACACGATCCATTTCTCGAATCTTTTCAAATTCGTTTAACTTAATCTACATATTGTTTTGTAAAGCTGTAATGTTCCTCTCGATTTTGTTCAAACGAGCTTTCAAATCTTAAACACTGCTGCACATATCGTTTGTTACTGCATCAACATCATCCACTGATAATGCTAATCGTCGAATCTTGCGTGACTTTGTGTCAAAGTCGATTATACAAAAAACTGCCACTATACAAAAAGCGTTATCGCGCATGTAATTTTTAAGCAATCCGCGCCACTGGTAGTGCGATTCGCTTCCTCCGAGCGATAGTTCAAACTTGTTGATCGGCCTTGCGATGTTGACTGAACGACGTGTGTAGAACGAGGTTAATTTTATTAATAATCAGACTGGCTTCGCGAAATTTTTCGATTGTCGATAGAATCTCGTTGTTATGACCATTATAACTCTAGCGCAAGGTTTTGAGCAATCGCAGACGATACAATTTCATTGGGATCATTCCAATGGATATAATCAATCTTGTTGTTGTTTATTATCATAGTAGGCGATAAATCTATTTTTTTGTTTATTCTGTCCAACTTTTTTATTCAACACTATTGGCGCTATTATGTTCTTATACTTGTGTCCCTTACTACCCATTACTTGATTACTCGGGCTAGGATTGCGCCGGTGAGCGTTTGTCATCAGTAGAATGCGCCTGTAGATCTGTACATCATCATCTGTATAGATACTTTCGTTGGGAAATTTCATGAAACTCCATGAAAATGATATGTTTGTTAACGAGCATCGTTCCTTCGTGGCTAAAATACAATAAACTCCATACACGATGTTTATATTGACGACTTTCTTACCGCTCAGGATCGCTTTCAGATATTTTTGTCCCAATGAACGTAGTTTACTTGTAGTTTTTCTTGATCTTTGGATGTTTCAAACAGAATCGAATAGATGTTATGAGCGATTCATCGACGACTTTGAAAATTTCTTCGAAAATTTCTTCACAGAGGTGGCGTGGTCGTATGATAACTCGTGCGGCTGTATTATTTCAAACATTTCATTCAAAGTAGATGGTACGGTTTTCAATATTGACTTCATAGGCGTGGAAACCTATATAGGATTGTCGTACGAAGCATTCGGATTTCTTTTGGATTTTGGTTCCTCTTCCTCTCCCGAAAAGAATATTTCAGTCATGATAGGATCCTTGGAGGATTCAATAGTATGGAATAACATCACTGTTATTGAAGAACGTAGTCGATTTTTTAGATCGACACTAGCAAATTCGCCATTGGTATCGATATTTCAGCTATTACAGCGATTTCGAATATACGTACACATTCTCGAATCGTATGTCGTGCGGACTTTCCAACAGGCTTATTTTGCCCCAATTTGACGATCTGCAGACAATAACGCATATAGAGGCCGGTAGCATGTTGCCATGATTCGCGTCTCTTTATCAGTTTGCATTTTGCCATCGAGATTCGTCACTTTGATTGCCCGTGACTGGTGTACAATCGAGCCACAGTCGCTTGAGCAGCTATGAAGGCCAAAACAAAAATATAAGAGTAGGTATACTAGGCGGGTTCTAACCCATGGGGCTAGAGGGGAGCGAGGGGCGCGGGGGGTATTCGTAGGCGCGGGGGGAAGGCGCGGGGAAGGAGGAGGGAAGGCCCCGGTCGGCTACATCGCTGTTTATGTAAACGTAGGACCCGATGGATTACATAAACATGATGATGATGTTTCGCTATGCCTTTCATATTTTTCACCGCCATCCTCCCAAACATTCCACGTGACATTTTTTTTCGTCATTCGCCGCCGTTGCCGTCGCCGCCGCCACGGACCCTGCGTCCACTCCAAAATGCGTTTCGGACCGCCGTCGCAGACCCCGCGTCCACCAAAATACGCCGCATTATAACGCGAACAAGATGTTTTGTCTAGGTGACACATCATTGATGTGTTCTCACAGTTCTTTTTTCAACGCCAGAAGCCGTCGATAACGATATTTTTTTTCTAAGAAGAGATCGGTGACACGTCGTCATTACTGTGACCCAATAGGGATGACAGATAATGAGGCAAAGAAGTAACAAATGGAATATATATAATGGATCATAAGCGCGCGGCACCCTCAGTTAGCCTTTAAAAATTACCGAATCGCAATAAGTATAATGCGAAAAGTATGGTTGAACATCATGCAGAATTGAGGGCATGAATGGTGTGAATGCAGACAAGTTATTTGAAGCAATGGAAAAAGAATTTGGGGACATAATGGACGATGTAGAAGTTGAGAATATCAGAAACGTTGAGAACATAGCTAACGTAGCCGAGTATATTAGAAACGTGGATCCAGAACAGTTCGCGAATATCAGAGACGAAATATTCGAAGTGCTTGAAATGGAAGACTTTGAGAATATAATGGACCAAGAATCGTCTGATGAAGAAGAAATGCTATCCGACGATAGTGGATGTGCTAGTGATATGAGCGAGTATGAAATTGATCGCGTAGAATTTGTGCAGCCTTCGGAAATTCGTACGTTGAACGCTCGTACTAAGCACTGTGTGATCTACAATTATTATACAACGGGTGGTGCTTTAACTGTATGCACAGCATGCATGATTCGTATAGGTGACATTAACGATGTTGGAATGTATCACGTCAGGGAGCATGAGATTGGTTCTTTCGGTAGGCTAGACGGCAAATCGTGCACGAATTGCAGAGAACCTTTGTACAGTATATTCTCGTGCAACATGTGCCCACTCTGCACATATTGAAATAAAAAAAAAACTATTGTGAACAGTACTGGAAAATATGCGGGAAGACTATAATGTAGATGATGTGTTGTATGTTCTCGGTAATCCGCAAAAAAGAGACACAGATGTGCGAATATCGCCGGTGCAATTCCTACGCGATCGAGAATTAGGTATACGTGATGAGAAACATGGA
>Ga0157363_1000690_pt1 | contig 26377 bp, 26 predicted proteins | sample AttsexASBM1_FD_111477 | JGI IMG/M metagenome (GOLD analysis project Ga0157363, IMG submission 111477) | Fungus gardens microbial communities from leaf cutter ant in Ribeirão Preto, State of São Paulo, Brazil - Atta sexdens ASBM1 | ecosystem: Host-associated > Fungi > Mycelium > Unclassified ... | reverse complement strand
GCGTTCATTAAACTCACAGATGAAAGTCATTTACGAGTGTTAGTAATGTCGTATTATAGCTATGGACAAGCAATCGTTTAAGTGTAGATTGTAATTAGTCATTTTTTTAATCCTCACTACCTAGAAAATTTCCGCTTAGAATAAAAATTACGAATAATTTTTTCACTTACTTGAGAACTTTCTAGTATTTTGAGTCGCGAACTTTAGGACAAGGTATAAAATTATATTTTTATTATTAATAACAAAATTTTAGGGAAAAATTAATAAATCCACGTGGATACAACAAATATTTTTATTATGTTACACAATGTTGTAACTTCTAATTTTTTTCACTCAGACGACATTTGTGCTGGGTGAGAATCCATAATCTTATAATGAGAACACGATAATCAGAGTATACATAATTTTGGTTTCCACCGCCAATTTCACGCATTTTTTTTCTTCACACCCATGTTAAAAAATTTACATTTATACGAAATTTGAGAGAGTCGATTTACTTTCTTACTTCATCTAAAGGATAATATTATATGTCAAGATTATTAATAACAGTCCTTATAATTGATTAAAAAGATTATATCGCCTATAAAAATTTATAATATTTTCCGACGTTTTTTTCTGCTTTCCAGAATTGTCGAGTTAAAATACTTTTTGCGAATTACTAATAATTTCCATTATAATTTGTCTGTCTTATTTTAATTGTATAATTATGGCAAAAGATGATAAATTTAAATTAGACGCTGTAATGTCCCAAATAAAAGTAACTAGATATTACTGTTAGATGAAATTATTAGTATTTCCATCTTTTTTCATAATATAATAATATATATTGACAATATCAGTTTCTTAATTATAAGACTAATAAAAATTTAACATGTCTTAAAATAATATCGCCTTTCTTCCAGCTACAGATTCTTTGAATGATAGAGTCAATGTTTTTCTTAACAAAAATAATAAGATAAGAAGACAGGAATTAAAATGAAAAATATCAATTATTTAGTTTTAATATCGTTAAAACTAAATAAAAGTTTTATTGAAATGTATAAGATTTTTAATTTTATTCTTCTATTTAATCTTCGCTACTAATGATCATTATATAGTGGTTTTTATTGTACGTTTATTGTGTACGAAAAGCCACTATAATGGCCGGTATTTATAGTAGTTTCTTATATTTAAGATTGTCTTAAGTACAGTCTTAAGATGACAAAACCAATCACAGAACTTTATTAATGCCTCAAAATATTTAAGACGATCTTGTATGATAAGAGCGAACTATGAATATCGGCCAGTGTCTTGTCGAAAAACCTTCAGAGTCTACCAAAGTTTTAATATCATAATTTTCCTTCGCATATTTCTTATAATTATTGAACTTACATACTATTATTTGTACAGATATGTTAACTTATAGAATATAAATTATGCCTTTTGTAATTCTATATGTAGAAAAAAAGACAGTATTCTTAAGAATAGAGCAGCGTATTGTTGCGTTACAATGATTGCTGTATGTCTTACAGCTAGTTCTAACGTTGCGTAAAGATTAATGTGAAAAATTAAGACGTTAAAAAAAGGATAATTACCGAACTTTGTTAAGATAAACTCAACTTGAAGTTGATCCAAGTATCCATAGCTGCGAGACAAGGCTTAAAGAGAAATAATAAGTAATATACATATATGTATGTAATCACATAAATCCTCACAATGATATATTTTTTTTACTTTCCATTTTTTGCTCCTGAATTTTTATACATATCTTATGTGGTCATCGTTTAATCGTCTTAATATTCACACTTTACGTAACACTTATTTATCATCCTTGTATTCTAAAATAATTGATTACATATTAAAAAAGCTTCCTGATAGAGTGTTCTACCTCGATCTTGTCACATCCCATCGCTTTTAATCGGCAAACTTAAGATCTCCTAAGTTAGCTAAAGTAATTTCTTGTCCTCGACTGTTCGTCACGAATCACGCTACGTAATGCTTTACATAGTAAATGAATTATCAACGTCACGCAGTTCTATATAAAGTTACACTTGCGATATGTTGATTCGCCATAACTTCAACAATCGCGTCCCGTATGCCATAACAAAACGTACAGCCGAATGGGTTAGTTGTGTTTGTTGAAGACGCTCGATTTAGAACTACTGGTCGCGCACTTGCTTTCAATTGCTCGCTCACTCTATCCCATTTTGTATAGGCAGTGATCTATGAGATGAAATTAAGATTCATTAGTATCGTTAACACATAGTAAAAATATGTATATCAAATATATGAATAACTACTAAAAACCCTACTGTAACAGGAGATGGGGAAACGTCAATCAATTTTCCCGATTCCGTGGAATTATTTTCAGGAGGCAGAGTCAGAGAAAACTCGCAGCGGTGATACATATTAAAGTTATAATGTCCTGGATAATTCGTGTGAAGTACAAACTTTTTTATACATTGAGTTTTAGCGTTGAATAAGATATCCTGCAAAGAATTATATGAGTATAATTGGTAAATGTGAAAAATGGAATCAATAGATAAAGAAAGAATGTATTCAAGAATGACATGACCTATAATTTCATGTAGAAGCATTGTACTGATTTGTCTTCTAATTATTTGGATCTACTTATTGAGTAATGCAGCGTAGCAAACTACTTTATGATTTCAATGTTGGTCCGGCTGTTCGTCTGTCTGTCCAACTGCCCGTCTGCAAGATTTCTCAAAAATGGCTTAACTTTTTTAAATTCTGTTTTTCATAATACGTACTCAAGGATTTTAGTTTTCCTACCTTGATATGTAATCTGATGTTGATATTAATGTAATTTTGAATTTATCAAAGGTTTTCTCTCCTTTCAAAAAAGGGATAAGTTCAAAATTATATCGATGTCAAACTTGTATTGATATGCGTGAACGATACTTTGATATGCAAACTTAAGTAAAATTATTTTTTACACATTTTGTATTTTTGTTAAAGTTTTTTAATAAAATATTTTACCTAAATTTATATAACATTTTTTTCTTATTTTAATTTATAGAAAAAGTTTGTATGGAAAATCCGAGGAAAACTTATATGTCTAATAAATATCTAGAATTTTTTTCTATAAATAGTTTGAAGAGAAAAAGGCAAAGTTTATATTGATTATCTCTTTTAGATATATCAGTAATAAGTAATATCTTTAGTGTTAGTAATTTGCCATTAATAATTTGTACTTTTTCGATTCAATTGTAAAAGTAAGCTCGTCATATCACCAGATGAAAAAATGTACTTACCAAACCTAAAGTAAAATAATTATAGAAAAAGTCTGACCGCCTTGTTTTATCTCGTTTGTGCGCGTGTGGACTGTGGATACGCATCTTATCCTCAGCTTTATAGAATACTCTAGATGGAGCACCAAGCGCACTCAAAACATCCTCACATGTATCACCGAACAATACCTGAAATCGTTAAATTATAATATCAGAAACAAAAAATATGTGTGCAAAAAAACATGTTTATTGCTTTATATGTTATGGGGAGAGCTTCGTGTATCAAAAAAGATAATTTTACGGGTTTTTTTTTCTTTAAAGGAGCAATGCAATAGATCTTTTTAAAGATTTTTTATATTATTATACATTTTCAAATATGGAAAGAAATTTTATTAAAAAGTAATTTTATAGAGTTCATAAATAAATGTTGACATGGCCTCCTCATCGAAGTTGCGGTTTGGCGGGAGTTACAAATGTCTTTTGTACTCATTTGAAGCAAAAATATATAATAATTTATTTTTTTATATGAAATTATCTCATCGATAAATCAAGATAATTTTTAGAAATATATTTTTTTTACTATTTTGAAATCGGTTATACGAGGTTCTCTCCACTTAAAACAAGTTTGATTTTTTTCACATATTGAAATTCATATTCGATGTGGAGTAAATTTATTAAACAGAAATATTTAATTGTTGTGAATCATATTTGAGAACTCCACTTTATAATTTCTACTTAAACATTTAAATGTTATGATGTTATTTCTTAGCAAAAAGTATATTGATAAAGCGCAACCTCTTTGGTCAGACATCGCTTCTTTGGCTCCAGCAATGCTCTTGTTCCAGAACTACCTTCCGTGAAAAGATGTAATTTGAGTCCTCGAGTACGTGCTTTGTCTCGAATAATATCAGCTTTCTCCAAATACAAGTTATTATGGTAACAAACCTATGTAAGGATGGATGTTAAAGATACATTAAATGTTCAACATTTTAATTTATTTTTAAGTAATGGCAAAAAAATAGCCAAATATAAAAATAAAATAGTCACAAATATAATTACAAGTGGTAAAGGTGGCGGCGATGTCTTGGAACCATGTTCTTCGCCGCTACCACCGGCTAGAATATTTCCAACATAAATTGCTGTTTTTGCAACCAAAGGAGAAGTTCCATTAGGAAACTGTAATGAGCCTAATCCGTGGGCGTAACCAGGATGGAATTTTGAATCGATCGGAAAGTAAAAGGATAGTCCTCGAAAATTCAATACAAACACCTGAAATTTATCATTATAGATATTACATATCACGCATATACCTTATAAATTTTAATTATTTTGAATAGTATAGTTAGTTTTGTATATATGATTAAATTTTATGAAGAATCGGCATACCTGCTTTTCACTGTCATAAACACCTGGGTGAGTCGCACCAAATGAATGCTCTATCTGCTCGATTGAAGGTAACACTTCCGGCGAATTGAATGGCAAACCGCAATATTTCAATTTTACTAACTTCATGTTATAAATCTCAATTATTTTAAGCCTTTGTACAACAGGATCGAATATAAGCCGAATGCCGTCGTGAGGTAAATTTATTACTAAATCTACGTCTAACGGATTCTGCGAACGTGTATAATGCTTTATGTAACATCTGATTATGTTATTTAAATTTGACATATGACAATAGAAATATTACTTGTTTATGCATTCAAAAAGTTTTAGTGCATTATGTGTATATGTATATGTAATAAGATTCATGCCAACACAGACGTTAAAGTATACTTACAGTATCGCTATAAAGTACTTGCACTCCTCTTATAACACCGACTTGAGACTGTATTATCGATACTGACTGAGAAAAGTGCATGCCTGCAATATAGCAAGTTTAATATTTGGATCTTAAAATAAATTATTGCTTGCGCGTTTTTCTTTGGTATATCAAAAATTTATACAGAAAACAAATTACAATATAAAATAAAAAAATGTATACAAAATTATAAGTCTGTTCTTTGTAGCTAAACTAATGTTTTCATATTTAAAATGCAACAGAATTTTATATATTTAAATATATACATTTTATATATAATTAAATATATATGTTTAAATTATATTTAGCTATGTTTATATGTATATCAGTCTAATGACTACTTATTGCTGTTTATATATTTAAAATTCGACAAAAACTAGATAAAAATTTTATTACAGAAAATAAATCTTGGACAAAAGAATTTTGAAATTAAAAAATGAAAAGCTACTTTCAAAAAATAGACAAAACATTTTTTAATTGCACAGAGATTTTTAATTGAAAAATTAATTTGCATACAATTGATTTTCATAAATAAATTGCAAATAAAAAAAATACTTGATAATATAAGGCCAAATAAGGTTTGAGAAATCAAAACTATATTTATTTTCAAAACAGATGATTGAGAATAAAAATAAAAATAAAGAATGATAAATTAATGTGAACGTTGAATAAATAAAAAAACATAAAAAGTGCCTTTAAATGAATCAACAAAAAGCCAGCGTAAGAAATTATTATTCTTTTATACATAGTTCGTTGAATAAATTATTAGAATAATAAATCATTAAAATAATTTAACTTATATAAGATTGATTTTGACACAAATAGAATAAATTATAAACAAGTAAAGAAAAGGGTCAATGAGGCTAGAGAGATATAGAAAAATAAAAACTATATTTATTCTTAAAACAGTTAATTAAGAAATGAATAAAAGTAAGAATAAAAAATGATAAATTAGTTTAAATATATAATAAATTATGAGTAATTTAATTTACACAAGATTGGTTTTTCACAAATAGAACATTTGCAAATGAGAAAATGATCAATAATGCAAGCCAAATAAAATAGAAAAAAATGAAAACTATATTTTCTCGGAAAAAATGAAAATTATATTTTCTCAAAAGAGATGCCTAAGAAACAAAAAAATAAGACTAAAGATTGATAAATTGATATGTAGAATAAATGGCCTGACTTTGATTTAAGATTTTGATTTAATTATTTATTTTATTATTTGTTATTTTGTTTTATTTTTGTGATTTGTGTATTTAAAAAATCGTTATCCGCTGCCATTATAATAGAGAAAAAGAAAAAACCGCTCATATTCGTTCTCGTTTGTTGAAGTTTCACAGTTAGATAACAAAGATAATGGAACAACGCATATAAGGAAACAAGGGACGAATCATGTGTTACGCGAGATAAAGTCAACGGACTGAAATCGCTTGTTCTCGTCTCATATAAACTCGATTCGATCGAATAAAACGACGAGAGAGAAGAGGCTTAGTTTGCGTGTTGCAAATCATAACAACGCACGCTCGTCGGTCGCGAGCGTTTGCGCTTGCGTTTCGTCACTTGCCCAAAATAAATTCCCATTGCTCGCATCCGAGGGACCTTTCAGGCACCACCTCGAGCTCCAGCATCCTGTCCCGTCCCGTTCGTCTAGCTAGCCACACACGAAACAACGGAACAATGATGCGTCGAGGAGAAGAGCAGGATCGTCGATTATCATAAGAACTGTGCTACTCCTTTGTCCGTCCGTTCGATTGTTAATCACCAGATAGCCATATTGCTGTCACATCCCACAATAACAAACCTCGCTCTCACTATTTTCGCAGCGCTGCTGCGACTTCTACTACCTCCTACGGTTGGCAAACTGTCATCGAACAGCTGATACACTGCCGCGAAACATGAGGAACTCAGAAGAACGGGCCTTTCGCGGAAATGAAACGCGATTATGGCTGCGTTTTGTTAAGCTTTAAGAGCTTAAGGTATCTTTTCATGTTGTTGCTCAATGCTTATTTAGGGCCAGCTCCGATTAACGAGCCTAGTAACTTTGCAAGATTCCAACTGAAGCTGATGGAAAAAAAAATGTAAACTCAAAAGTTGAATTTATTTCACTAATTGTAATTAACTATAATTTTACATACTATATTGAATACAATAGGTTATTAACAAACAGCTATCAGAGAAACTTTGTTACATAAGTTAGTATTACAAATCTATTTCTAACTACTCTCTTTGTTCTTTTTTCTCTGATCAGCTTCAGTTAGAATTCTGCAAAGTTACTAGGTCTGTTAAGTTAATAGGAGCTTTGAAAGTGGCCTTTACAGCGTTAAACAGGTTATGTGATCAAAATGAACGCTTGGGATTTATCAATTTTGACGTTCATTTTACGTATTTCTATTCTGACGCTAAGGACAGAAGCACAAATTCTTGCATAACACATAAGGACGAAAGCACTCGTCTTGAATTTTGAAAAAGTAATACGACCAATTTAAAATCATTTAAGTTTAATACGTTCGTGAAACGTATTAATCTGATTGGTTGTATTACTTTTCCGAGATTCTATTTTCCAAAATTTTGACGGTCATGAGACATAATGCATATAATGTAAAAATGAATCAATCAAAAGTTCTTCGTTTTCTTTATACACAAAATAACGAAGATTAATTTTCTTATAGCATTTTCTTTTGGGATACTAGGTACAGCCTCACACCAGTTACGTGTAAGCATTACACTCAGCTACACTACACTAGAGTGGTGTACATCATAGTGTACATTACATCATTGGCCTAGTTTTCAACCAACTACAGTCCAGTATTCCCCTGTCGTTCGACTATAATAGGGGAATACTGTAGTTGGTTGATTCTTACATTCTGATCCGGATTAAACTTCGGTGGAAACTAAGCCATTATTGCTAATCCTGTTTCTTGACTTTCAAATTTTCAAATTTTAAATGTTACACTGGCTCTACACCATCTCTTTGAGCGATGTAGCAAAAGCTCACTTCGTAATAAAATTTGCACTACACCATAACCATGGAAACACTGAATGAGTTCGCTTACCACTAGCCAGGGAAACACAGTATACTGTCTAAGTGTTGCACTGATGAACGATAGTGTAGCCAAGAGAAAATGCTATTATGCGAAGATCTGTCCTCTTTGTATAATTAGATAAAAGCAAGATAAATTACACATGAAATAACAATATCCTAAATAAGCTAAAAATGATTTTATTTTAAATTTAGATAAAAGATGAAATTATAAGTTGTTTTATTTAGATAATTTTAAGTTTTTAAACAAAACAATTTAGAATATAGAAACAATATATTAATTCATATTTTTATTTATAATACATAAATTTTTATTTTTTAAAAAATTGAATTTTTTAAATATTTTATATAATAAACTATTTCTGTATATACATATCACCAACAAGATATAAAAGACCGAAATTCGTGAATATAGTAAAGAATACAATCAAAAAATCGTGGACATTATCGAATCATTGCTTACGTATAGTTCAATGTCCACATTTGATAGACATAGAGGCACTACAGAATAAAATAACAGCTAAATCCCGGTCATGGCCGCTCTTATAGCGTTTTCAGCCGACCGAATTTGCATTCTAACTTGGTTAGAGTATGATATTTCGTGCTCTCCTATTGGTAGAGTGTGTAACATCACCAATAGCGAAGCATTTTCTAACCCAAGTTGGTGCAAACCTGGAAGTCGATTCTGTATCTTCAAATAAGGTGAAAATTATAAAAGCGAGCAAATTTACTAGGTGTTAACCAATGAAATTATCAGTATTTTAGTAAATTCGCTCATTTTTGTAATTTTCATCTCGTTTCAAGATATAGAATCGATTCCCTCATTTCAAGATACAGAATCGATCCTCAGGCTTCTCTCTGCTATGACGCTTCCATGTAAAGGCATTTTAAAGCTGCCTTAAAGTATTCGGTGTGAATGTTCTGAGAATCGAAGCTCGAAATCTCATAAGGATCGATTGATTACGGGAGGGACGATAGTCGGCTATATTCAGTGCGGTCTGCTGACGTTCCATTCAAAGATGGCGTTGACGAGTGCGCCATGTTTCTCGTGATGTCTGAGCGTTAGAGGAAAGTTTTTCAGAAAAGCGTGATCCGCATGAGCAAAATGGCTGATGATGACCCATGGCTATTGAAGGAGGACGGTTGCTTGAACGTGGACACCGAGTGCAAGAGTATTATCTATCACGCCAATCTAAACGTTCTACTCATCACTACTGGCAGCGCACAAGTATACGTGTTCGATGTCAACTCCGGCGTGATCCTACAGAGAAGTTCTCTGTCTGGTGAGCGTGTGCAGCTTCCTCGTCGTGATCGATCCCCGCGGAACATTTCGCCGGGTCGGCGCCGAGCAAACGATAGATTTCCTCCCTCTCCCCCTTCTGACAGCGTCATCCCCGTCGCCGTCACGGCTGTCCGCCCGATATTTGCAGAATACTGTGCAATAACGCATGTCAAGGTCGCTTACGTTTTCCCAGAATAAGACGACACTACTTCCTCGTCGTTGAAATTTTCCGTCACGAAGTGTCTGAAAGCGACAAGCTTTGTTTTTTCCCAGGAATTCGGAGAGTGAAGAAGATAATCTTACAGTTTGTTACATTCTGGCCATGCTTTTCACACTTTCCTGGATTTTGTCTCTGTTTCTTTGTTCTGTGAAAATGAATTTGCATTTTTAATGTGGAAAGTAATACGGCTTAAAGAAATGGATCTATGACTGTCAGCATTGTGCAGTATTCCAATTAGATTTTTTTTCCAATTATGTATTTCCAATTATATATATATTTGTTGTTATCTTCTAAGAAGTAATTCTATTATTTTCACAAATTGCTTTGGCACTTCTGATTCAATCATCAAAGATAAAGTTTTTTTGTGAATGGTATCTTTATTATGATGTAATTGCAGCAAAGAAGTATTCTTTTATATAAGTTCAAGAAATAAGAACAAAGAATGTTTATATGTTTTTCAAAATCAAAATTTTTATAAAATCTTTGCATAATTTTCCAAGATCATATTGAGGGAATACCAATTAATATTAATATCTATTAATATTATAGGAAATATATATTATTTAGTAAAATTTACTTAAAATGTATATTATGTGGATATTCGAATAATTTTATAAGATTATATGATGGCAACCAGAAAATATTTAAATATTTAATATTAGTTTTTCATAATCATTAAAATAAAAATAATCAATTTATATCTTTGTATTAATGTTTTTTACAAATTTTAGATATACATATATATTAGATATATATTAATTCATATATTGTTAAAATATGTATTATTAAAAATAAAAGTGAAAAATATTATGTGAAATGTGTGAAGAATTATAAAATGTTCATGCTTATAATGATGGTTGTAGGTAAACCTAATGGGAAATTGCAAGGGATTTATTTATCGGATGGAATAGACAAAGTACTGTATACAGATGGACGAGGGATTGGCATACGTAGTGATTACAATGGGGTTCTGCTATTAGATACAATTTTGCAAACCCCAGTTTCTAAAAGTGAGGATATCATAAAGCTGGAACTATTATTGTCGGAGGCGACAATATTGCTTCAATGCCTACAATGTGTAGAATTACCAGGTGTGGAACATTTGCTGGAGGTGCTGCAAGAACTGTCAAGTAAAATTGTTACAGCACAAGCAAATCAGAAAAAGGGTATTAAAGCTCAAAAAGTAAGTATAATTTGTAAAGCTAATTATTTTATATAACATTCTTTGTTGTAGTTATTTTAGATGGATATATTATAGATGAATATAAAAGTGAGGATGTAAAAGTAAATGAATTATGTTAAAGTACATTTTTTAATACACTTGTTAGGTTTATTTATTTAGTGTATTTAGTAAGAATAAAAAATTAATATATATTTTTAATAACTTGATCTTTATAATATAGAGAACTGTTATTTTTACTCAATTAATTTTGAGTAAGTTTTAAGGAGATAATCACAGAATTGATTAATAGAGATTTTTAATATTGAACAATTTAAATTTAATTTAATATGATTATCGGAATAATTAAAAATATAATTTATTACATTGTGTTAAACAGAGAACAAAACATTATATAAATACATACAAGATTTTTAATACATCTTTATGTTATGCATACAGAATTAATATCAATATCAATGCTAAAATTATTAAAATTAAAAATGGAAATTTTAATTGCAGTGGAATACGATATGTTTGGAATTACCGCATGGATCTTTAAAACTCGTTTGCTCTGGCTTAGTAATGGAATTAAAAAGGCAAAATCGGCATATAGCAGCACTGCCCATTGCCTCTGCGATCAATGAACGACTAAATGGCCTATTGCCTAGTCTTGCGTTAGAAGGTGGTCCCACTGATAGAGCATTAATGTTTAGTGAAGCAGCACGTCGTAATACTTTTCCAAAATGGCCACATATGAACTACAAGTACGTAATATATTATGTATTTTATTATTATGTGATATAGTCGCTTTTATTTTACAACTTTTTTATATTCTATATTCCTGTTAAAATGAATGCAATTAATGATTTATTACACACAAAATTAATAGAATAAATATTTTAGATGGGCTTTACCTGATCAAATGGCCCAGGCTGGTTTCTATCATGAGCCAAATGCTACAGGAGATGACAGAGCGATGTGTTTTACTTGTAACGTGTGCTTAGTATGTTGGGAGCCTACTGATGAGCCATGGTCGGAGCATGAGAGGCATTCGCCCGCATGTCCATTTGTTAAGGGTGAATACACACAGAATGTTCCATTATCCGTGACTCTTGCAACGGCTCCCGCTCGTGAGGCAGGCGATACGGTGGACGTCATAGGTACTACTAATGTCACAGGCCTCGCGGCTACAGCCTCTTCCAATGGTTTTGTAAATATTTGGAACATAATGAATCAATTGAAGGTAAGCTATTCGAGGTTTTGCATTATCAATGCTATATAAAATCTGAGAGTATCTTTTCTACAATCTTGGTCAGAAGTATTAGGCACTCATATTTTTTTCTATCTGGAATTCTGGCTTTTAGCTGAACTATTTTTTGTACTTAAAATGAAAATAGGTACATGAAATTTTTGGTGATAGTGAAAAGAAAATTGACTATTATAATATAGAAATAGAAAACAAATCCTAGAATTCTTTTACCAATATTATTTATTAATTATCGGCATTAGTAAATTCATAAGTTTAAAATGTTTTTTAAACAAAAGATAATTCACAGTAAGTATCATAAATCGATTTTTTAGCTGTTAAATAACGTTAAATAATGATTAATAAAGTGCTTAATACTTTTAGCCGTATATAAGGCTATATATTTAAGTTATTCTAAAAATTATTATATTCTAAAATTAAGCTTGATATTCTTTAGATGTATGTTATCTTTTTTACTTTAATTAAAAGTAATATAATTTTATCTTTATTTAAAGTAATATAATTATTGTCATTTTGCAGAGAGAAGTATCATTTTATATATCACCTTTGGATCAAGAAATAAACAATAAGGAATCGATACAGTTTTGTGCTGCGAGAAATTTGACGCCTCCGTATTTAACAAATCTAGGCTCAGACTCGGATCCACTTTCGGAATACAAGCCTTCGTCGTTCTATAAAGTACAAGTTACAGCACTTTCAGTAGTGGGATCTCCAGTAACCTTGAGAGAGGAAGCGAAAAGCACTAACTCCTCGTCGTCTATAAACATTGAGACGACAGAGCATAAGATTCGACCGTGCTTAGTGTGTGGGGTTACAGTGACAGTTAATAATCCCTCGCAATTAAGAACTTTAGAGAATGTGTGGGCTGCCTCGAGCGATCTAGCGAGTTCGTCGTCGTTAGTTCGTGCAATGAACAGTGTAAATAGTGCTGCCAGTGATACTCTAGATATAATGAAGGTAGCGGGTGATAGGTACATATCGTCGAGGTTGCATTACTTAGTATTGTATGACTTTCATCATAAGGCTGCAACGGCGCAACCTATCAAGGAAGACAATTCTAAAGAATCAAAGACTAAGAAGACTCTATCTGGAACAGGAACTAGCGCTAGCTCGAATGGCGGACGCCAGGAAAGCTTGTACCAGGAGCTCTTCCTTAGTAAAATTTTTTATGAAGTGCCAGTTATCGAAGATGTAGACTCGGATATGGTAGTTGGTCCGCATTACGACGGTATCTTCCCACCCAACACTTTAACCGCCTCGTCCTCCAATGGCATTTATTCGAGTCCCATCGGTATTCCCTTTGGTCCGACCCCGACGACGTCAACTCCCTACGATCCCAATTTTCCTCCTATTAACGGCTCGACCCACTTTGCATCGACATCTGACTTGACAACGATAAATAAAAAGAGCTTAGATCTTATGAAAATTACCAAGGCAGAACCGGTGGTCATTAAAACATTAGCGATAAACGCCTCGGACTCTCTCCGCATTACGTACATAACTACGTCCAAGGACGGAAGATACCTGTATGTCGCGATGTGTCCCGCAGATAACGCTTCCGTCGAATCTTCTTCGTCAAATACCAATCAGATGGACGTTGACGACGAAAGCGATTTCTTTCCACAGAAAAGTTATATGTATTGGGACCATAATGACAGCCAGTCGAGCAAATTGATAAACGGCGAGATCCACAGTAATGAGAGCAACGCGAACGCGTTGTTGCTTATATATGCTTTGGATTTCACGGGCCCGGTAGTAAAAATGGCGTCGGAACCGCTGGTGAAGCGAGAGTTACCTTTGGAACAGGCGCCAATAGAACATGTACTACTTCCACTTCAAGAAAAACAAAAGTGCACATCATTTTCTACTAATTCTAGTACCAATTCCACTAATAATTCAGCTATTCAGGAACCTGCCGGACAAGTTGCTCTTGTATGTAAAGATGGTGTGGTCAGATTATTAAACTTAAGTACGCTGAAGACTGTAACGGAGGCGAGATTAGATGGAAAGAAATTTATCTCTGCGACTTATTGCAACAGTAAGTGTTTCTCTAAAAACATTTCCAAAAGAAAAACGAAGGAGCGAGTGGGGAGGAAGGGAGGGGGGGGATTAATTTGGAATATTTGTGGGGATTGTGTTGAAAATTTGTGTTAAGGCCAGTGGTTTTTGCAGGTTTGGAAAGGCTGTGTGTGTGCACGAGCGATGGCACATTGCATTTCTTCATTACAGCGGAGGAGGAGGACTCTGCAGAGGAGAAAGACGATGTTGATGATGTGAATATGGGTAGTGAGGGAAGTTGTACTTGTGAAAATATAGCTCCTAGTACGTCAACGTCGTCGATTTGTTAGTAAGTTTTCATTTTGAATTTGCAGAAGCCGAAATATTTTAATGCTGAAGAACTGCCGAAGGTGCCAATTTGATAATTTCCTGTTCTTGTTTTCGGTTAGGAAGGAGTTATTTTATTATTATTATTTGAAAAAAAAGAAAAAAATTAAAATGATTAGCGGAACGATCAAAATGACACTATTGACATAGTTCTAGTATTAATAGCTTTATAATGTTTTTTATGACATTATTTATAAAACAATGTAAAAGTGTTCTTTTGATATTTATTTATTAACTTTTGAATATTTTCTACGTTTTAGCGACGAATTATTAGCACATAAATCGAATTTCTCATACTGGGACTTAGGGCTGTTATACGAACTTACACGATTTAGTCGACATTCCCCTGCATATAGCGCGACCGTCCCTCCGTGTTGGAGTGAAATGATGCAAGCTCAGAGACAAAGACGTTATCCGCAGCATCTTCATCAATCAGAAGATCAGCATCATACGAGAACGTGGCGGTTACAAAGTGATGCGTAAGGAGACATAATTATAAATGTTTTAACAGATATTCTGATCATCTCAAAGAAACTGCATTCCGTCTTTTAATTGTGGATTCTCTTAATAATTATTAAAATATCTGTATATATTTTTAAAATTATTTTTTAATATTTTTATATTTTTTAAATGATTTTTTAATTAATTTCTAATCATTCTTTTATCGTATTTATTCTTTTATGCTTAGTAATATAAGCGTTTTTAGTGCTATCTTATAACGCGTGATAAATAAAACTGTCTATATTGAAATTTAAAGAATTGTAAATGAAATAATACAGTATATTTCTTGATAAAAAAAAATCGATGTAAAATTATACGCGGTTAAAAAAAGAAGATACATTATAAAGTTGTAACACATTTGTATGTTATATTAGGACTACTTGGGATGAACACGTATTTGAACTTACTTTACCTCGAAGCGCAGCAGGAAGTATAGGACACGTTGATGTCCGATTTACCTTGCATCCGTTTTATCAAGAGTTACCCAATATTCAAGTGACTTTGTTGAAGCAAAATATAAAGAGGATCGGTCATCAGAAGATACCAACTACTCCCATAGACGAGAGAATTGAATTTAACATAGGAACCGAACAAAAAAACGAAAATCCAGTTATTACAGAGGAGTATCAACGCCAGCATAATACCGAAATCCTCTGTGGTCCTATCGATTTGCATCGTTGCGTAGATCTGTCTTGTCACATGGGATGTGTAACATTGACAAGCCCAAAATTATTTCGTTCGAAAGCTAGGACGTTGCTCGTTCACGTCAAAGCTTTAGTAGATCAAAAGGATGGAGTGAGTAATATACTTGTCAATCTTTTATTATATTCTATCTTATAGAATCGATGTTTTATTATAGTATTTTCTTTTCTTTCTCTATTTTCAAGACATCTGCGAAATCTAAAGCAAATTTAGCAGAAAGTAAACCACCAACTTGTAAAAAACTAAAGATATTTGAAGTACGTCCGCTTGTGCCCCCTAATGCTGGAGAACGATTCGACGAGAGTGCGAATAGCAAGAAGTTGGGATGCTATGTTGGTAAATATAATCTGAGAATTTATTAACGAACAAATTAATATAACGAACATATTAAAATAAATTTATTATATATGTATATATAAAATACTCTGTACATAATTTTTCAAGAGTTCTTTATGTTCTTTTATACGTAACAATTTTACTGTCGTCAAATTTTCAATACAATTTATAAGAAAATGTTAATTGTTTTGTACTAAAAATTTATATTAAAAAATGTTGTTTTTTATTTAAGGATGCAATTGGATTTACGAGATCTCCATCACCGTGAGATCAGTAAATCCCACCAGCATGCCCGACGAAAGGATGCAAAGATGTGCTATGTTAGAATCCAAAACTTTTGTCGATAATCTTTTGAATGTCGCATGTTTGCAAGTACCTGTCGAGTAAGTAATAAGAATAATAGAAATTTAACGAGTTTAAGTTTATAGAAAATTAACACTCTAAACAAACGTTTGCAGCTCTCCCGTCGTACAATCTATAGCTCTTGACATTCTGATATGGGTAGCCTCAATAAGATTAACGAGATTGCGTAGCGTTCAGAACACCGCTGAAATTAAAGCTCTTCAATTGGAGACGATACGTTCTGTACAAGGACGATTATCCAGCTTATTACGAACATGCCTCTTGCATGCTGGGAGAAGTATAGCGCACAAATGCGTTAAATTAATTATTCTTTGTAGCGGGTGAGCAATTATTTGAAATGATATTGATACAATGCTAATTATGTGAAGATTTTATGAATGGAAAAAATTATTATTTCTTTTAGAGGGTTTTATAACATAGAGGATTCATCGGCTCAAACCTTTGATGAGGCCATGCTTTCTGTATTGGTCAACTTGTTACCGTCAATAATGGAAGTTCATTGGGCTGGTTCACTGAGATGGCTTCAATTACTCATTACTAGATTTTTGCCATTAGATAAAAATTACAGTATCGCACATAAATGTGTCACCCTGGTGCAACAGATAGCCACTGAAGTCTCTAATAGAGTGAATCCATACCATTTGTTGCTCGCAACAAGGTTGTGTATTTCTTAACTTTTTTTTATGTCCTTAGAGAAATCTTTAAATAAAACTTTTACCAAACTCCGATTAACTTAACCAGTCTAATAACTTTGCAGGATTCCAATTGAAGTGATGTCGGAGAAAAAATGCGAACTGAAGAATTAATATATTTACATTTGATAATTTTGCTCTTTGCATTTTTTCTCCGACATCTGTTCCAGTTGGAATTCTGTAAAATTACTAGATTGGTTAAGTTAACCGGAGCTTGATAAAAGCCCTAAATCGGTTAGTGATTAATTGTTTTGAAGACATTAATAAGTGCTTTTAATACTCAAAATAAATAATTAATGATTAACCAATTTAATGTATACAATATTAAATTTTTCTAATAATTTTTATTTTTTTGTTACAATCTTAATAAATAAATTTTTCTCCAGGTTCGGTCTATATAACACACCTTTTGAAACGGAACTTTTTGACTTAGAACCACCAATGTTACCAAAATTTAGTTCAATACCCGTGACGTATGCATCTGTTGTAACCAGTGAGCAAACAGGCCCTCCTGTCGCTTCATCAAGTGCTATACACTCGTCCAAAATATCACAGGATTCTATTGATTTGAGAGACCTACTCACACTGCCTACACATCCCGCTAGTGAATTTGTAATATCCAGCAAGTTGAAGGCATTGTGTACCAATCAGAATATGAAAGGTCTCCTCGAGGTAATATTATTTAATTAATAAATAAGATGATTGTATATCGATTATGTTCTGTATTATTTATGATATTTGAATGTTGATTTAGGTTGAACCTCTTCATTTTACTTGTCACGCTGCCTCTGACGGCACGAAGATGGAAAAGATCGATCCTGGTATGAATACTATTAATATTGGACCCACTTTGTATGATAGTGCAGCGACAAGCAACAATGGTGTGCCTGATATTAAAACGATACATCACACATATGTAAGTATCCTCTGCATGCATTTAAATGTATTAAAAGTTGTGGTATATCTTTTTTTAATGAAACGATGTGTGACTTATTCTGTAACCATGTATAAGAGCGAACACATAAATTGAATCATTGCTTTGTTTAAAAAACTCTGCGATGTCAATGATAATGATAATATTATAATTCTCTCTAAATCTCATGCAAATGTGACATTAGGCTACGGACAATAAGCTCGAGCAGACTTGAGCACAATTGTAAAATATAATACCATCTACGAAATAGTGCGCCAAATTAATTCTTAGCATTCGTAGAGTAGGCGAATTACATTCTTTCACGATTAACAGTGGCTGTGTAACAACTGTGTAATGACTGTTCAGTCATAAAATGGCATATACAATATAGATGTTAGAGTAGTTGAATTTTAATTCAGATAGAAATATTAATTGTAGAACTTGGATGCTGGATCGCTAGGACCACATGTTCAAGCTAAATCGACAGCTACATTAAGCGATCTGCTTAGTATGTATACGGGAAGAGTTTTAAAGAAGCCATCTGCGCAACTATTGCTCACACCCGATGAACAATCAGATTATGATGAGGCTAATGAAATGTCTGGTGACAACCAGACTTGGCATAGCACGCAAAATAATATGCCTAGTTCACACATATTAAGTTCCATTATAACAAAAGAAAAGTCATGCGTACAAAGTATCAATACTGCTGTAAACAAAGTTGAGGAGGGCAATCCTAAAAAGGTAGATTACATAGACAGACACACGCACCATTCTTATTTTTTCTTTTTTTTTTTGTAAATTCCTGTTTCTAAATGACACACTGTCCTTTCGTCATTCAATCGCTTTGTTAATATGCTAATTGTAATAGAGACATTCATTCGCTAAAAGTTTTCTATCTGTCAAATGCAGCTGAATAATGTTAAGTGCAAGTTGCATGAGTTACATGAAATTTATTATGAAATTTATTATGTAATTAATTATATACTCGATGTTAATATCCTTGCATATAATTACTGCATATATTATTTTTCGTACGCTCATGGGTTTTCTTCTCATTCCCTTTTTTTATTTTAAATTAATGTTATTCACAGCAGAGAACTAGCTATCAACTAGTTTTATATTAAGATCATTTAAACAATTTTCATTTTTTATGTGTACGTGCAGCCGACAGTTTGTTCTTTTTTTTTATACATTTACTTTATTGTTTGATGCAATTATAGGGCTAGTTGTTATAATATACCGAGTATAATCTCATCTTATTTTTTATGTATATTCTTGTATTACGCGAAAATCGTGCGTAATGAGAGTCTGCAACAGACTTTCTGTAAATCAACAGATCTACAAACATGTATATTCAGAAAATTATAAAGTTGTGATTTAGTTATGTTTCAATTTATAATTCAATTGTTTGAAGTGTCCCATAATTAGCGATCTTAACATGATGACATATTCTATAATTAATGTGGATTTGATATTTATTAACGTTCTATTGAAGCAATATGCGCTCGAAATTAATTAAAAATATGTTTTGTTACTTATTTATAATCAATTTTAATTTGCGATGAAACTCTTATTTGCAATTCGAAAATATTATAAAAACTCGACAAAAATTGTTATTAAAATTATGATTGCAAATCGTGGGATATTACGATGTAATTTTTTATGTGTTTCAGTATGTATCCAAAATACAATTGCCTATTTCACAGTAATAATTGCTGCAGTGAATGAAATAGCATTCCGCTTTCTTATATTTTTGTCACATTGCGTTTGAAGTGTGTAAATTTAAGAAATAATTATTTCACGAGCGATTAATAAATTATGTATGTTGCAGCGAGATGATATTACATTCCCGTGGGGAAGGTTGCTATGCTGGCCGCCTCAGCAAGCATTGGTCGTCGAACGGATGCATTCGGGAGCCCGTCGATTCGTTATTTTAGATTTCGGATCACCTGTATTGCTGACCGATTTGATGATACCTTCGTGCAATGATTTGGTATCGCTGTCCATAGATATTTGGACTAAGAGCGAAGAAATAGATGGCACACGGCTTATCGTCGCAGGTGATATTGGAGGTAGACCGTTGATTGTCTGCGATCTTCAGCCGCCACCTGTGTGTAGATATCTCAAGGTAAACTATATACTACATCAATAATAATAGATCTTTTAGTTGTTTTTTTTTTTCGTTGTTTTGTTTTTTATGATATTTAACTTCTTTCTGATCATATTTGCTTTATCCTACAAGTAATATTTAGTACCTGTAAAACATTATCTTACAGTTGCAATTTTGTATACAATACATTTTTTATTATTCATTTAATTTCTCTTTTATATATATATATATATATATATATATATATATATATATATATCAATCCATCTTTCTTTTACTTCTTTACTTATAAAATATCGAATTTTTCTCTGTAAATTAATTATTTATTTTATATGATTATTAGATTACTACAATAGGACGCTATGGAATGTCCACAACTACATGTAAAATACCATTAGGAATGTTTTATGGACATATGGTAGTTTTGCCTGGGGAAGATTATTCGGAAACAAATGATGCTTCATCATTTGATGCCGATATTTTTGATTCTTCTTTACAAGCTACCATTGATACACAATGTAATATATTATCGGCTTTAGCAGAAGATGTACAATGCAGGTATTGCATATAAGATAAAATAAAAGAAATAATGATAAAATAAGTAATAAATAAATAAATAAATACTAGTATATGCACGTGTATATTTTCTTTTAATGTAGAAATATCTTTCTCTTATTTTTAGGTTTAGTTTAGCTACTGAAAGACTAAAAACTTTGTTGGATCCATTATTGTGTTCGGAAACTCCTAATGTTATGCATATGCAAAATTATCTATGTTATAATAAGATACCTAATGAAAGTAAGGAACAACCATCAGCAAAAATAATGTCGACATACCAAGTGAGTTATAATTATTGTTATTTTCAGTAATTCAAGTTCATTATTTTATATAATTTTAATACATATTGATACATTGATCTATCATATTGTTATAGGAATGCATTATGTTTCAACATCAATTAAATATCGTACGGAGTGTCTGGCGACGTCTCGAGTGGTGGAGAGGTATGCGGAATGTGCCAACTACATCTTTCGCGAACGCACCCAGTGACAAATTACGAGTTCTTGAAGAGACTCTTCTTGACATTCTACTGTATATCGTGTATGAAATTGGCCCATTACCTAGTGTATGTATATATTGTATGTATATATGTAAATATTAAGTACAAAATTATGATAAAATGTTAAAAATTTAATATTAGATATTAAAAGCCACAATCAATATTGTGCATTTTTTATGTATCTAATATTAGCACATGACATTTGATTTCATTACTTTATACGTGACAAGGTCTGTATATGACATGGCGTTTTTTAAATACAGGTATATCGACCAACATCATTATATGAAGTTTTCACTCCAATAATTTGTGAGAAATTTTTCCATTCAATATGCGTTGTAACGCCAGCCCCACGTTTGCAACTTCAAGCTGCTGCACTCTTAGCTGGCATGGCAGGGCATCAACCATGGTGGGGCAACTTCTTATCTAATACCTTGATAAATCTTTACTCGTCAGCGTCTACACACATTTTCCCACAAGATAGGTGAGGCTTTATATTTATTTGAATTTATTTATATTTAAATATATTTTATCAAATATATTTATCCTTTATATTAAATCAATATAAAGGAAATGTTTATTGTTTCGCGCATGAGTTGTAAATATTATTATACATATAAATGTAAAGCAAAAAAATATAAAAATTTGAAGAGAAGAATTTAGAAAGATTGCTTTTTGTTTCATTAGTTTGTGATTGTTTTATGTGATTTATAAAATGTGAACCATTTAATGTTTAAACATAATTTTATTTTTTTTATATTTAAATTTTATTTTTAGGGTGTTTATTTTACTAACATTCCTTGGACGGAAGTCATTAATAGCTGGGGGAAATAAATCTTCAGTTATTGAAGCCATGGTTCGTACGTTGGGTAAATTATTGGCTCCTCTTACGAACGCGCCATCCAATTCCAATCGACTGGACATCACTTTAATAGGCTGGGTATTATTGTTTCTATCGGTATGCTTAGATACCATCGCACCACCGCCTTGTTTCGAGGATAATCATGAGAAAACTAGAGAACAAGGTATTTAATATATTTATTGTTATTTATGCACATTTAAAAAATATTTTTCTCGTGATTATTAACACACTTTAAAAGCATACTAGAAAATTAATAAAAGAAAAGCAATTCTATATACGTGCGAAAATATTTTAAAACAAACTAGTGCTTCAGAGCAATCTTAAAAAAATTAAGTGTTCCTTTTTTATTGCAATTTTATAACAGAATAATATCTATAACATTTTTGTTTTGGAAGGTTTATTTTCCCGTTGGGAGTTTATTCAAGGAGAATCAGCCATGCAAAGGAGATATGTAAATGCTAATCGATCGTCAGCCTCTCGTAGTTACCGTAAAAGATTACAAAAGCGATTGTTGCATCATAAACAGCAACTTCATGAATTAGAACAAGCGAAAAAATCTGCAGCGTCTAAAGTATGTACATAATTTTAAGCGATAGTTTTTTATTTATAAAATAAATGTTAAATTAAAAAAAATATATATATATATTATTTAGGGATTGATGACTCTTTCATCTGATGCCGCTACATTGTACAATAAGGTGGAAGCGACTCTGAAGGTTCAAGAACGTTATTTCAAGAAAACACTAAAGCAACATTCGCAACATTCCGCAAAACATTACAAGGACATTCTTAAAAGAAATGAATCGTTGCTTCGCAGTCCGTGTTGCAGTCAATCACGACAATCCAATACCAGGTTGATACATGAATTTTGTCATGCATGATTTTTAAGATGTGATTCAATGTAATTCAAAAAAAATTTTTTTATTACTTATATATTATTACACACACACACACACACACACACACATGCGCGCGCGCGCACATATATATATATTTTTTTTTACATATATATATATATATATATATTTTTTTTTTTTCAGCAAATCTGATGTCATGGATTTGGAAATCGAATACAGTGTAACAAACTTATCTCACCAGAATGTTTTACCAGTGGCTCGTGGTCTCATCGCGCTCATTTTACACAATTCGGCTAATGTGGATATGTTTCTGTTAGCTTGCAAGGTAAGAAGTTTGAAGATACATAAACTCAATATGCAATACCATTCTTATCAGACTCTATATTGTAAGATTTGATTTATTTAAAATTTACTTTAACTAAAAAATTGTTGAGTTTTGTTATTCACGACGTTTTTTCTTTCTCAAAATGCACGAAATTATATTATTGTAATAAATATTTTCGAAATGCTACAGTTTTTTAGAAAGAAATCTTATTTTATGTAAATTTGTAGAGCTCTGTATGTGTTATTTTTTATTTTCACAATCAGGTTTGTAATTTATCTGATATGTTATGAAATACACAAAAGGAAACAAATTGTACACAGATTATAGAATATGATTTTTTTGATGTCTTTGATCTCTTAACATTTAATTATATAGATAAAGCAATTGGATTTAATATCTATGCGGCTTTGTAATTATACGTGTATAATTATATTTTTGAATTATCTTACATAGGTAGTCGCTAGGCTAGTAGTATCTACACGTCCCGCAATAGGCTTATGCGAGCTTATGACAGAAGAACAACTCTTGAAATTAATCAGATTGGCAACGGACACATCTGATGCTGCTTGGTCATCACATGCTGTTTCTTGTCTTCTAATGGATCTATTAGAAGGTAATTATAATTTATATCGTCTCTTTATCACGAAAAAATAATTATAAATAATTTATAATATTTCGTTTAAACAATAAATCTTTAAAGTATTAGGAAGTTTGCTCTCTATCTTTTTCTTGAAATAAAATAGTAAATCCCAGCGATTTGATTAAGTGCAAAATACATAGATAAATTTTGATTTGCAGGAGGACGATTGTATCCTAAAGCGTGTACTTCTACGCATGAAAGTAGTCCGTCTGAAGAGATTTTGGAGACTCTGGGGAGTCATACGGATGAAAGTCGTACGGAGGAGGACTCGACCAATGTTGCTAGTACTAGTGCACCTTCTACTGCCACATTAGGTGAAGGATTTACTGAAGGCGATGCGGACGAGGATGTGCAAGATAATATCGTAGTAACTTCAACCACTCCAGGCACGTCAAAATCCAATGGTTATCTCCCATCCCTTTTGGAATCGGACGATAGCGAATTGGAAGATTTTCTGGACGACATATTGGAACGTGGCAGAAATATGTTGAAGAAAGACAGCACAGTATCGAAAATTTTAGCTTCTGCCATTGCTGGGTATCTTTTCTTTTATTCTTTTATTCTATATCTAAAAGAAAATTTTTAATAACGGTTGATTTTTAAGCACTAACTCCTTTTTTTCATAATATTAAGTACTAATATAGAATGTTTTCAGTAGTTGTTGTGTTGGATATTACAGACTCTATATATATTGTGTGTGTATGTATATATATATATATATTAGGTGTGGGAAATATATATATATATATATATACACACACACACACACACGAAGCAATATTTCGTTTAATTTAACATTGCTACATTTGTATTCAATGTATACTAACTTATAACAACTTTCGTGATAAAATAGTTTGAATTTTAGAAAAATTTCACATAGAATCTCACTTGTATTCCGTATCAGTATTTAAGAATATAACAACTTGCTTTTCACTTTATATGACCTAATTAGAAAGTAATAATTAAATAATATATTTTTAGGAGCATGTCTTTAGCGATGGACGCACGCTTGGAGTACGGAGTCGAAATGGGCGTAGAAATTTCACTGAGAATACTTGCTACATTTGGCATATACAATCTACCTCATAGTATAAATGCGACAATACACGTTAGTAATAAAAATAGAAAAGTATATGTTATCGATAGATTTTTATTGATATATTTGTCTTGTTGTCTGTATTAGAACAATTAGGATATCACGCATTTCTTTAAATGTGCTAGATATTTTTAAAACATTTTTTTAATAGGGAAGAAAGATATAATTATTAATGTTTGTTAAGAAATAATTGCAAACATGCTATTATAATCGAATATAGGTACCAACAGAAGCAAATCGCTGTTGTCAACAACCGTTCTTGCGTACCGAAACAAACGATAGAAGTCAAGAAACTGGGAATTTTTCTGATCCTACCCCTTCTAATCTTTCAATATTAACAAGATGTTTCGAAAAGATGTTCACGGATTTATATTTACGAGTAAGTTATTTATTAGTGAAATAAAATACATAGGCTGCTTAACGCTCGCGAGTATCGTTTGTCCTTTAACATTTGATAAATGACAAGGATGAAATGATTCGACAAGCGTTGTGAGCGTTAAGTGAAACGCAGCCACATTTGTGATATATTATTAGATCAATGCAGTTTTTAAAATTTTTATTTTGAATAACATTATTTTGAATAACATTATTTAGCTTTTTTCTTCCCTTGAAAAATTTATTCTTGATAAAAAAATTATATTAGAATGATATTTCGATTAATACAATTATTTCTAAATTATATAATTTATTCAATTTTATATGACAAAACAAGTCATATATTTTGTATTGTTTCCTATTGATATTTTAACAAGCATATAAACAATTAAGTAAATAGTTTTATTCTTAGATATGAATATTTTGTATTTAAATTATATTTTTCCTGAATATTTTATTTATAAAATGCATTTATATAATGCATTTTTATCTATGTCTTTGTATAACAGAATAACAGTACAAACTTGGAACTCGTTCTCCAACTTTGGTTTGCACTGAATATGGACGCTGCTACTGAACATCCAGGATCGCAATTTGAACCTTCTTTAACACCCTTGATTCCACTCAGTCCAGCAGCTATTTCTAGCTTAATATCTGCACTTTCGTGGTAAATTAATAAATAAGTATATTAGTGATATGAGCCATGATAGTAACATTTAATATATTTCAAACCTTTGATATTAATATTTTTATTGTGTACTTAATTTGTATTAAATTTTAGGCATACTGAGGTTTCTTTACGCGCTTGGTGTCTTGCATTGCAATGTTTAACTATCGTCTGCAATCAGCCGTTACGAAGATATTCTGGTTTAGACGGCTTTGCACCTAGTAGTCCTTCTATGGCTAGTTGTATTGTTAAAGAACGTAATACAGGCCCTATGTTATTGCGCCTACTTTCCGGCAACGGATTAAATATTAATACAATGGACAAGCAATACATCATGGTGAGGATATTTTTTCATTTTATTATAAATTTTGGTGACATTGTTTAATTACCAAAAGATTTTGATCAAGAATTAAAGTTTCTCAGAAATTGCGTTTAAGATCATGTAATATTTTAAAAATTATTATAAAGCTATAAAATAAAAG